>Ga0075418_10002545_pt1 | contig 20924 bp, 16 predicted proteins | sample SoiMetdeltSBSDD2_FD_81776 | JGI IMG/M metagenome (GOLD analysis project Ga0075418, IMG submission 81776) | Bulk soil microbial communities from a Populus tree surrounding site in Tennessee, USA - Soil MetaG P. deltoides SBSDD2 | ecosystem: Environmental > Terrestrial > Soil > Tree plantation...
CACCGAGCCGAACAGCACGGTCGTGGCGAGGATGTACAGGCCGAAGAACACCATTGCGCCGCCGCTTCCGTTCGCTTGCAGGAAGGCCCAGACGAGCCCCAGCGTCACGCTTGCGAGCAGCGAGAGGACGAAGAGATCCGCGCGCATGAAGCGCAGCGGCGAGTTCCCTTCGGCGGCGACATCGGCCCGGATGAAAAACCAGAACCAGTAGCCGCCGACACAGACCATGACGCCGCCGATCCACCAGAGGTGCGGCCAGATGGAAGCCGTCGAATAGTTGAACACCATCACGACGGTGGAGATGACATGGATCAGGAAGCCGTACATGGTCAGCAGATGGGCGACGCGGCGGCGCGCGCTGCAGAACTCCCCCGACGCCAGCACGTCGACCACTGCGGTCTGGACGGCAATCGAAGCGAGCTCGCCGCCGCCGAGCCCGTTCCGTGCCCTCCCCTTCGAGCGCCGCCAGTGGTCGAAGAAATAGCGGGCGCTGCCCTTGTGCACGATGTCGAACAGCGTCCCCGCCGCGACCAGGACGATCATGGCGACGACGTAGGCCTGCATGACGGCAGGCGGGATCGTCGCCGACAGGGCGGCGAACGGATTGATTGCGAGCATCGATCCTCCTCGCGCCGATTCTAAGAGGGCGGGCAGGACAAACCGCTAAAAACGAGCTATGCGGCTATAGAGCGAGCGAATGCCGCTCGAAGCGCATCGCGGCCAGGTCACCCAAGAGCCAGGTGGCGGGCGCGGCCAGCCCGGCGACGGTGCCCGGATTGACCAGCCAGGTGCTGCCGCCCTTGACGTTTTTCACTTGAGAAACACCCGCTTCGTGCGAGTGGCCGCAGCACACCAGGTCCCAGTCTCCGGTGCACGCCATGGCGTAGCCGTACTCGGGATAGTGCACGACGAAGATCCGCCGGCTTGCGAGCTCGAGCCGCGCGTCCGGGCCATGGTATTCGAGCCGGCCCTTGCTCTCGCGCGCCCAGCGCGACAGCGAAACGGGATCGCCCAGGTTGTTCCCGTGGATGACGTGCATGGGCAGACCTACGGCCATGGCGCCGCGGAGGGTCTGCGTGCCGATGACATCACCGCAGTGGATCACCGCCTGCGCGCCGCGCGCGGCCCCCTCGCGAACCGCCGCGGCGAGCGCGTCGGCCCGGTCATGGCTGTCCGAAACGATGCAGATCTTCATTCGAATCCCATGGATGCATACTAGCGCATGCGTCGGCGCACACCTGCTGTCTGAGCTCCGCTCTCCTGCTTGCGGCGGTCGCCGCGTTCGTGGGCGTGCTCATCGGCACGGTCGGCGTCGGCGGCGTGCTGATGGTGTCGTTCCTTGCGCTCTTCGGCGGACTCACCATCCACCAGGCGGCGGCGACCTCGCTCTTCAGCTTCCTCTTCACCGGCATCGTCGGGACCTGGCTGTACCAGCGCCGCCGCAGCATCGACTGGCGCATCACCCTTCCCGTGTGCCTCGCCGCGCTCGTGTTCGGCTTCTGCGGCGCCGCCGTCGCGGCGCTGGTCGATCCGCGGCCTCTGGCGATCGCCATCGCGTTCGTGATCGTCGCTGCCGGCGTTTACGTCCTGTTTCCGCTGAAAGCGCGCTCGCAGCCCCGGGACGGAAAGAGCAAGCGCGAGCGATGGCTTCTCGCGTCGGTCGGTGCGGCTTCCGGATTCGGCTCGGGATTCTCCGGCGCCGGCGGACCGCTCTTTTCGGTCCCGTTGATGGTGATCCTGCATTACGTCCCGCTCACCGCCGTCGCCACCAGCCAGGTGCTGCAGATCGTGGCCGCGACCTCGGGGTCGATCGCAAACCTCCGCCACGGCTTCATCGACTGGAATACGGCAGCCGTCATCACGGTGTTCGAGCTCCTGGGCCTGCTGGTTGGCGTTCGGCTGGCGCATGTCGCGAGCCCGCTCGTCCTGCGGCGCCTCGCTGGCGCGTTGTGCATCGCAACCGGCGGCGTGCTTCTCGTTCGCGCGCTGTAAGCCGTAGCAGCGCTTACGTAGCCGCGCACCTGGAAGAACGCGGCGGCCAACGACAGAAGCGCGCCCGGGATCGCGAGGGCGACGACGAGCAACCTGGAAAGCAGGGACTCCATTATGATCGCCCCGCGTTCCGGATCAGGGAACGCGTCCATTATCCGCAGCATGTCACCGCAAAGGGAGACCTATGAAAGCCCGCACCAGCATCGCCCTGGCCGTAATCGGCGGCTTTGCCCTCGGCGCCGTTTGCATCCAAGCACTTCACGCGCAGTCAAAACCACCCGCCTTCGCGGTCATTGAGACAGACGTGAAGGACAACGACAAATACGTAAAGGAGTATGCGCCGAAGGCCCAGGCGTTGTCGCGCCAAAAAGGCGGTAAGGTCATCGCCGCAAGCAGCAGCGTCGTAGTGCTGGAAGGTGCCGCGGCCAAGCGCGTGGCCATCGTGCAATTCGCCAACATGGATCAGCTCAAGGCCTGGCACGGCTCGCCGGAATTCAAGGAAAACCGCAAACAGGGCGATCAGTTCGCCCGCTTCCGCATCCTCGCCATCGAGGGAGTGCCGCAGCCCTAACCAGGGCGCTTCAGCTGACCGGCGAATTTCGCGAGCACTTTTTCGCGAAGCTCGCCGGATGCGCGCACTACCGGCGGAAACTCACCGAGCATCTCGAACGGCCGGCAGGCGTCGATCACCGCGCGCGAGTTCCAGGTCACCCCGCGCGGCAGGCGCGGGTCGAGCGGCCCGCTCCAGTGGCGGCGGATGAAGTCGATGTCCTCGGCCGGATCGCAGCGCGTGCACATCGCCCAGAGCACTTCGTCGAGGTTGGCCGGGTCGACGTCGTCGTCGACCACCACCACGAAGCGGCCGAGGTAGGACCCGGACTGGCAGCTCGCGGCGAGCATCGCGGCCTGCTTCGCGTGGCCGGCATAGGCCTGCTTGATCGAGATCACGTTGAACATGCGCGCGCAGCCCGCCTCGTGCACCCAGACCCCTTGCACGCCGCCCAGGCCCGCGCGCTCGACCTCGTCCCAGATCATCCCGGCCTTCATCACGCACTTGGAGTACGAGAAGTCCGAAGGCGGCACCATCGGACAGGCGAGCCCGAGGATCGGGTCGTGGCGGTGATAAATGCGCTCGACCCGCACCACCGGCTGCTCGCTCCGGCCGCCGGCGTAGTAGCCGGTGAACTCGCCGAACGGCCCCTCGGGCGCGGTTTCGCCCGGGTGCATCGCGCCCTCGAGCACGATCTCGGCGTGCGCCGGCATCGGCAAGCCGTAGAGCTCGCTCTCGATCACGTCGTAGGGCGCGCCGCGATGGCCGGCCGCGTAGTCGTACTCTGAAAGCCCGAAGCGGATCTCGTTGCCGCCGGCGAGGAACAGCAGCGGATCGTGGCCGCAGCTGATGAGGACCGGGCAGGGCTTGCCCTGCTTCCAGTACTTCTCGCGGATCTGCCTGCCGTGCTTCCCGGGCGAGATCCACACGCTGACGCGGTCGGGCCCCTGCACCATCGAGCGGTAGGTGCCGCAGTTGACCCAGCCCTGCTCCGGGTCGCGCATGATCACGAGGTCGTCGGTGCCGATGTAGCGTCCGCCGTCGTGCTCGTGAAGCAAGGGCGCGGGGAAGCGCAGCACGTCGATCTCTTTGCCTTTGAGAATATTCTCGAGTACAGGCCCCTCCGTCACCGCGCGTGGCGGAATCGGCTTGTGGGTCTTCATGCGGTCGCGGTAGGCGCGCACCACGTCGAGCGGATGCGAGGGCACCGGGAAGCCGAGCAGGATCGCGAGGCGCTTGGCGGAGTTGGTCGCGCCGGAGAACGCGCGAAAGCCCTTGGGATAGCCCGGGATGTCCTCGAACAGGATCGCGGGCGGCGAGTCCTCGCGGTAGACGATTTCAGCGAGCGTGCCCATCTCGAGCTTCCAGTCGGCACCGCGGATTCGGCGCAGCTCGCCCGCGCGCTCTAGGCGCTCGATCGCCTCGCGCAGGTCCGCATGCGGGCGCTCGTACTCATTCCACAGGCCGGGCTTCTCAATACGTCCCACGAAACGCGTCGAAGCCCGAAACGTAGGTCATGTTGGTAATCGCGTGGTTGCGGTTGACGAGCGGCCGGTTGAACAGCCGGTGACGCATGCTGCGCGTCTCGTGCTCGATCTGGAAGAGCTTGCGCGCGTCTTTCGGATCGACGATCCACTGGAAGCGCCATTCGTCGGCGTCGGTTTCCATCGTGATGAGGTCGCGCTCCTTCAGCCAGTGGTACGGCGAAGCGAAGTCGGCGATGTAGACCTGGATGTGGTGGTTGTCGTACTCGGGCAGCGGCCTCGAGGTCTCGGTGAAGTGCAGATGCTGGTTGCGCCCGACGCCGACCGTAGCGCGACCCTTCGAAGCCCTGGCGGGTGCGCGCATGACATCGCTGTAGAAGCGCGCAATGCCCTCAGCAGTTCCTTCCGGCACGTCGAAGTCGACGTACACGATGCCGAGCTCGGTGTTGCCGAATTCCGGCGACGGCGCATGGCAGCGCACGCGGTTGCCCCAGGGGCAGGTGGCCTCCACAAAGCCATCTTTTCTTTCAAAAGAGAATTTGGTTTCCTTCTCCGGCGCTACGCGTTTCATTTCCCGGCCTGCGTGCTCGAGCCGCTTCAGGAGATCGTCGAGGCTCGGGACGACGAAGCCGATCGTGCCGCGCAGCACCTCGGGCTTCGCGCCGCGGCTCGGCAGGTGGCACTGGGTGCGCCCGAAGTTGACCCACATGTTCTCCAGGCCGGTGAAGAGATACGGGTCGCGCGTGCCGCCGATCCCGGTGACGTAGAAAAGCGTCGCGAGCCGCTGGTCGTCGACCACCACGTTGAAGTGCTCGAGATGGACGATGTTGCCCACGATGTGGGCGTCGCGGTCGTACTGCTTGACCTTCTCGGGTGCGTTCATACGCCTAGTCTATTCCCCTGCCGTTATGCCGTTAATCCCCATACCCGTTTAGTGAAATCGGGGTAGTTGCCCGACATCTCTTTTGCTACCGGCCCGCGCAGCAGGTCGAGGGCCTCGGCGGTGGGTTCCGGGGTGAGGGGCACCGTGGCCGTGGAATCGTAGCCGAAACCCGTATGGGGGCCGATGTCGCCCGGCTCGTGCACGCTTTCGAGCCGGAAGCGGCGCTTCTCCCGCTGCCACGAGAAAAGCGCCTTTCCCGTGAGAAGTGCCGCCGGGTTGCCGGCCGCCGAGATGAACTCGACCTTCGGCACGAGCACGCGCCTGGAGTGCTCTTCGCGAAAGAGGACGACGTTTTTCACCACCGAGTACATGAACGCGGAGCCGAAGGAGCCGGGAAAGCGCCGGCCCTCGGCGCGCACCAGGTTGATGTTCGCTTCGCCGTCGATCTGCGCCCCGCCAAGGAAGAAGACGTCGATCCTCCCCTGCCCCGCGAGGTCGAACAGTTCGCGCGAGCCCTCCGTGAACGGGTTGCCCCGGCGCTTGTGCAGGAAGGAGAGCCGCAGCTCGGGCCTGTTCTGCTTGAGGAGCAGCGCTCCCGCGGCGGGGATCGGCGATGCGGCGCCGACGGCGACGTGGCGCGCCTCATTTCCCAATTGCGCGATGAGGCGCGCGATCACGCAGGCTAGCAATTCCTCGCGCGCGTATGGTGCAATGGCGGGGCGATTCTCGTCGCTCACGGAGGCCCGCATGATCGCACGCCGCACGTTCATCAAGGGTGCCTCGCTCGCCGCGCTCGCAACCACCTCCGGCATCCGGCCGGGCCGCGCGCGGGCGGTGTCGAACTCGTCGGGTACCGAGCCGCCGAAGCTCAAGGCGCCGGCCAACGCCTGCGACTGCCACATGCACATCTACGATCCGGCGCGCTTTCCGATGCCGCCGAGCAAGCGTGTGCCGCCGTCGGATGCCACCGTCGCGCATTACCGCGAGCTGCAGAAGCGCATCGGCACCACCCGCACCGTCGTCGTCCAGCCGCGCAACTACGCGATCGACAACCGTGTGACGCTCGACGCGATCGCGCAGCTCGGCGCGGACGCGCGCGGCGTGGCGGTGCTGCACCCGAGCGTCACCGATGCCGAGCTGAAAGCGCTGGACGCCGGCGGCATCCGCGGCATCCGCTTCACCCTCGGCGATCCCGCCACCGCGGTGGTGAAGGTCGACATGGTCGAGCCGCTCGCGAAGCGCGTGGTCGAGCTGGGCTGGCACATCCAGTTCAACGTCGAGGGTGCGCAGGTGGTGGAGCTTGCCGACCTCTTTCGCCGGCTGCCGGCGCAGATGGTGTTCGACCACCTCGGCAACCCGACGCTGCCGGCGGGCATCGACCATGCCTCGCACGCCATCCTGCGCGGCCTGGTCGACAAGGGCCGCACCTGGGTGAAGCTCTCGGGCGCCTATTCGAACAGCAAATCCGGCCCGCCCTACGTGGAAGCGACGCGCACCGCGCGCGCCTGGGTCGCCGCGGCGCCGGAGCGGCTGGTGTGGGGCAGCGACTGGCCGCATCCGACCGAGCGCAACGACAACAAGCCGGACGACGCGGTTCTCTTCGACCTGCTCGCGGTGTGGGCGCCGGATGCGGCGACGCGCAACCGCATCCTCGTCGAAAATCCGCAAACGCTTTACGGGTTCAGGCCGCGACCGGCCTGAGGACAAACTCGTCCAGGTAGCGCTGGAAGCCTTCGCGCGTCTTCGCCGCCTTGGCGTAGCGCATGAGATGGGCGTCGTCGATGTCGTAGAGCTCGGGCACCCCGAGCGGCCAGGCGCCGCGGCGCGCCTGCGCCGTCGCGGTGACGTAGACCCCGCCGAGCACGCCGGGCGCGAGCAGCTCGTCCTCCAGCATGTCGCCGGCCCGCTTTTCCTCGTAGGTGACGAAGCAGCGCTTCGATGCGTGCGCGATCGTAGCGAGCTCGCGGCGCCGCCCGATCCAGACATTGCCCGCCTCGTCCGCCCAGCGCGCATGGAACAGCGCCACGTCGGGCGAAATGGCCGGGATGAGCAAGAGGGGGTCTTTCTCTTGACTCAAGGGATTTTGAGAGACCTTCCAGTCCGGTCTCAACTTCACTAGATCAGAGCCGAGCACGCCGCGCAGCGGCATGAAAGGCACGCCCTTCTCGGTCGCCTGGAGCGCAGTGTGGACGGCCGGGCAGGTGGCGTCGCGAACCACGATCTCGCCCTTTTCGGCGGCCTCGGTGAAGCGCGGCGCGAGCCCGGCCTCGCCGAGCGTCACCGCGCTGGTTTCGATCTCGGCGACGCAGCCCGCGCCGATCAGGAGATCCGCGCACAATCCGAGCTGCGGCACGCCCAGGAGCTTCAGCCCTTTCGCGTGGCGCCGGATGAGGGCGCGCACGACTTCCATCGCCACGAGCGAGTAATCCGGCGGCAGGCCGATGAGCGAGTTGTCTTTGATCTCGAGAGCAAGATCCTCTGCCGTCATCCGGTCGCGCCTGCCTTTATGCAGTGCCGCCCACGGTCAGGCCGTCGATCTTCAGCGTCGGCTGCCCGACCCCAACCGGCACGCTCTGGCCCTCCTTGCCGCAGGTGCCGATACCGCTGTCGAGCGCGAGGTCGTTGCCGATCATGCTGACGCGGGTCAGCGCGTCGGGGCCGTTGCCGATCAGCGTCGCGCCCTTGACGGGATGCGTGACCTTGCCGTTCTCGATGAGGTAGGCCTCGGCGGCGGAGAACACGAACTTGCCGCTGGTGATGTCAACCTGGCCGCCGCCGAAGTTGGTCGCGTACAGGCCCTTCTTCACGCTGGCGATGATCTCCCTGGGGTCGTGCGAGCCCGCCAGCATGTAGGTGTTGGTCATGCGCGGCAGCGTCAGGTGCGCGAACGACTCGCGGCGGCCGTTGCCGGTGAGCGGCATCTTCATGAGGCGCGCGTTCAGGCTGTCCTGGAGATAGCCGCGCAGCACGCCGTCCTCGATCAGCACGTTCCTTTGCGTCGGGTTGCCCTCGTCGTCGATGGTGAGCGAGCCGCGCCGCCCGGGCATGGTGCCGTCGTCCACGACCGTGACACCGGGTGCGGCGACGCGCTGGCCGATGCGCCCGGAAAAAGCCGAGCTGCCCTTGCGGTTGAAGTCGCCCTCGAGGCCGTGGCCCACCGCCTCGTGCAGCAGCACCCCGGGCCAGCCCGGCCCGAGCACGACGGTCATGGTGCCCGCGGGCGCCGGGCGCGCCTCGAGGTTGACGAGCGCCTGCGACACGGCGTGGCGGGCGTATTCGTCGAGCACCTCGTCGGTGAAGTGCGCGTAGTCGGTGCGCCCGCCGCCGCCGCCCGAACCGCTCTCGCGGCGGCCGTCCGCTTCCGCGATGACCTGCACCGACAGCCGCACCAGCGGGCGCACGTCCGCGGCGAGCGTGCCGTCGGCGCGCGCGATGAGCACCACTTCGTACTCGCCGCCGAGGCTCGCGATGACCTGCGTGATGCGCGGGTCGAGCGCGCGGCACTTGCGCTCGAGCCTTTCGAGCAGCTTCACCTTGTCGACGGATTCGAGCGAGGCGACCGGGTCGATCGAGCGGTACAAGGGGACCGGGACCTTGCTCGTGTTCGCCTTCACCCGGTGGGATTTCCCGGATGAAGCGATCGCGCGCGTCGCCTTCGCCGCGTCCTGCAGGGCGTCGAAGCTGATCTCGTCGGAGTAGGCGAAAGCGGTCTTCTCGCCCGAGACCGCGCGCACGCCGACGCCCTGCTCGATGTTGAAGCTGCCCGACTTGACGATGCCTTCCTCCAGGCTCCAGCCCTCGTAGCGCGAGTACTGGAAGTAGAGGTCGGCATAGTCGACCTTGTGCGCCGCCAGCGTGCCGAAGACGCGCTCGAGCTTGACGGTTTCGAGGTCGTGCGGCGCGAGCAGCGTGGTTTTCGCGGTGTCGAGATTCAACTCATTCTCCTGTTGACGAGGGCGGGCAGCGAGCCGCGCACCTCGCGCAGCCTGCCGCTGTCGATCTCGGCGAGCGCCACGCCTTCGCCCTCGGGAAGCTCCGCCAGCACTTCGCCCCAGGGATCGACGATCATCGTGTGGCCGTAGGTGCGGCGGCCGCTCTCGTGCAGGCCGCCCTGGGCCGGGGCGACGAGGTAGGCCTGGTTCTCGACCGCGCGCGCGCGCAGCAGGATTTCCCAGTGCGCCCGCCCGGTGGGCACGGTAAAGGCCGAGGGCACGAACATGAGGTCGAACTCGCCGAGCGATCGGTACAGCTCGGGAAAGCGCACATCGTAGCAAACGGAGAGCGCAAGCCGTCCGAACGGGCTCGGCACCGCCACCGCCGCGGTCCCCGGCTCGAGCGTGCGCGCTTCGTCGTAGCGCTCGTCGCCGGCGCCGTCGAAGCGGAACAGGTGCATCTTGTCGTAGCGCGCGACGCGCCGCCCGGCATCGTCGTAGAGGAGGGCAGCGCTCCGGATGCGGCCCGCGTCCGCGCACTCGAGCGGCACCGTGCCGCCGAGGAGCCACAGCCCGTGCCGCCGCGCCGCCTGCGCAAGGAAATCCTGGATCGGCCCGCTTCCGTCGCGCTCGCGCGCCTTCACCTTGTCGCCCTCGTGGCGGCCGACGAGGTAGAAGTTCTCCGGAAGCGCGGCCAGGCGCGCGCCCTGCGCCGCGGCCTCGGCGATCAGCCGCTCGGCCGCCGCCAGGTTTGCCGGCACCTCGGCGGCCGAAACCATCTGGATCGCAGCGACCCGGGTCTTCACGGACTGCCTTGCTGCTGGAGCTCGCGCGCCTCGATGCCCAGCTTCACCACCTTGGGATCGCTCCAGCCGCCGGTGACCGAGTACTCGAACGCGAAGATATGGCCGAGCGGGTCCTTGAGGATCTTCTGCGCGATCGCCGCCGGGATGGCGAGCAGCGGGTTGACCAGCGCGATCACGGTCGAGGCGGAATCGCCCAGGCTCGGCACCACGCGCACGCGCACGTTCTGGGTCTCCTGCGCGAGGTCCACCTCGCCGTTCATCTGCACCTGCGCCGAAGAGCCGCGCATGCGGAAATCCTTCACCTTCATCACGCCGGACTCGACCTGGGCGGCGGCGTTGATGTCGTCGAAGCCGAAACCCTTCGAGAACACGTCGCGGAAGTCGAGGGTGATGCGCCGCGGCAGCGACTGCAGGCTCATGAGCGAGATCAGCTTGCCGATGCCGGGCTCGATTTCGAGGAACTGGCCGCTGCTCGACTCGAGTTGCAGCGAGCCGTTCAGGCTGGCGTAGTCGATAAGCGCGGGATCGCCGTTCCAGGCGAGGCTGCCGCGGAAGCGGGTCTTGCCGCCCTTGACGAGCTCCGGGTAGCCCACGCGCGCCAGGAACTGGCCGGCGTCTCCCGCGTTCAGCTCGAAGTCGAGCTGGCTGCGCGTCGGCGCACCGCCGCGCCACAGGCCGCTCGCGGCAAGGCTCGCATCGGCGTTGGTCATCGCGAGCTTGTCGATGCGCCAATCCTCGCCCGAGCGTCCGCCCTGGATTTCGAGCCGGCCGAGCTCCTTGCCGCGCAGGCTGAAGCGCTCGGCGACCAGATCCAGGGCCGGCAGTTCCTTCGGCTCGAGCGGCGGGCGCTGCGGCGCTCCGGGATACTCCTGCGGGCTGAGGAAACGCGTCAGGCGCGCCACCAGCCTGCCGCCGCCGTCCTTCCTATAGGACAGGTCTCCCGCGACTTCCTGCGAGGCGATCGTGGCGGCCCAGCCCGCGGCATCGGCCCCGGCGCGCAGGCTGACATCGTTCAGCCGCTTGCCGTAGAGGTCGAGCTGGCCGATGCGCACGTCGAGGGCGCTCGCGTCCATCGCCGCGTCGGGTCCGGTGAAGAGCGGCAGCCACTTGTCTGCGTCGAGCGCCGGCAGGGAACCGTAGAGGAGCGTGCCGGAGCGCTCCGGCAGGCGAATCGGCGCATCCCCCGACGGACCGAGCGAGACGCCGGCGCGCTGCACGACGAGGGCTTCGCCTTGCCGCCGCCGGACGATCTCCGCCGCGAGCACGCGGCCAAGCCTGACCTTCACGCGCTCGTCGGGCGCGACCTCCACCTGGAGCGGCAGCGCTTCGCCGGCGCTTTTTGCGAGCGGCGCGGGCAGCGCGCTCGTCACACCCTGGAGCGAGGACTGCAGCACTACCTGCTGGCGCCCCTTCGCGATGTTCACCGTCGCGACGTACGCCGACTGCCCGGCAAGGAAGCGCTGCCACGGATGGTCGAAGAGAGCGCGCGTACCGGCGAGCGTCGCTTCTCCACGCGCCACGACCTGCACCGTTCCGTCGCCTCGAGTGCCGCCGCTGATCGCGACCGGGCCGCCGAAGAGTCGGCCCTGGACGCCAGGCACGCTGAGCGTGGATTCGGTGAACGCCAGCTTGCCGGCGGCGGCTTCGATCGGCGGCAGCCTGTCGTGGACGACCACCTCGTTGCCCTCGAACTCGTATTCGCCGGCAACGCGCGCGTTGGGCAGGTCCTTCAGCGGCAGCTCGAGGCTCAGGCGCAGCTTCCCCTGGCCGCTCGCGCTCATCGGCGTGGTGAACCCCGCGGTCATCCGGCGCACCGGGCTCGTCTCGATGAACCTGAGAAAATCCGCCGTGGCGCCGCGCGCCTCCCCGCTCACCTCGAGCTGCGGGCTCGGATCGCGCAGGCGCGGGATGCCGACCTCGACCTGGGAGAGCGCCACGCCGAGGATGCTGCCGCTGCGCCCGGCGATGTGCATGCGCTCGCGCTCGAAGAGGAGCTCGCCCTGGACGTTCTCGATGCGCGGCCAGCCTTCCGCGTACTGCAGCGCCCCTCGCTCGATCCGCGCCGCCACGCTGAACTGCCCGCGGCCCGGGTCGACGAACGGAAACTCGCGCAGGTCGCCGCGGAGGCGCACGCGCACATCGCTCGAATGGCCGGCGAGGATCCCGTTGACGAGCCACTCGCGCGTCTTGTCGCCGCCCATGAGGCGCGCGTGCGGCAGATAGCGCGCAAGCTGGCTTGCGTCGGCGCGGTTGAACTGCGCCGACAGGTCGATCGTGCCGGGAGCGCCGACCGCGGCGACGTAGCTGCCGTGCGCGTTGCCGCTCAGATGCGCGTTGGAGAAAGTGAGCGACGCGATGCGCAGCGCGATGCCGGCATCGCCCTGGCGCTCCCACTCCACCAGGCCGTCCAGGAAGTCGAGCGCGATGCGCGGCTCGGGAAACACGCGCGGCAGGTTGAGCTCGCCTTTCCTCGTGGCGAAAATCACCCGCGCGCCCGATTCCGTGGCGTCGAAGCTGCCGGTGAGGCCGGCGAAGCCCGGCAGCGCCTCGACCGGGTCGGCGCCGAGGCCGACGAATTTCGCGCGCGCCGCGAAGCGCTCCGGCGCCTGCAGCTCGCCGCGCCACTCCACCCGCGCCTCGGCGAGCCGCCCGCGCGGCCTGACCTCGGCCAGGAGCTTGCGCGCCCGCTCGGGCAGCGGCAGCGAGGCGGCCAGGCGGGCCATCGGCTCGAGCTCGATCGCCGCCGCGGCGAGCGTGCCGCCGGCGTCGCTCCCCGTGGTCCAGGTGACGTCGAAGTCGCTCGGCGCCACCAGGGTGCCGTCCTCGGTGCCGATGGCGAGGTCGCGCGCCGCGACCTGATAGCGGCCGTTGACGGCCGCGCCGACCAGGCGTCCGCGCAGCGAAGCCAGCCGCAGCGGCGAGAGCGCATCGTCGAAGCGCGCAGACACGCCCGAGAGCGCGAGGTCCGCGGTCGCGCGGCGTACCTCGCCCGCTTCAAACGTGAGCCACGCGCGCACGGCGCCCTGGCCTTGCTCGATGCGCCCCGGATAGTCGATCCACGCGCGCCAGGCGGCGAGATCGGTATACCCGAGCTCGGCGTAGACCCGCCCCTTCCAGGCCGCGGCATCGGCGAGCTCGAGGCCTTCCAGCATGGCGCGCAGCTCCAGGCTCGCGCCGAGCTCGGCGGGCGGCTGCGCGGACAGGCCGACCGAGTGGCGCTCGCCGGCGTTGCGCAGCCGCAGGTTCACCGCGCTGAGCGCGAGCGGCGGCGCGCCCCGCAGCTCGTCGTGCCATTCGATCTCCGCGTCGCGCAGCACGATTTCGTCCTGCGCGAGCGCCCAGCGGGCGAAGCGCGCATCGCCGTCGCCGAGCTTCATCCCGGCGACGTAGAGCGCGCCCTCGGCGTCGCGGCGCACCTGGAGCCGGAGCTTCTCGATCGCGAGCGAATGCACCTTGAGCCGGCCCTGCAGCAGCGAGCTCCATGAGAGCTGGTTGTCGATGGAAGGCAGCGTCAGCACCTCGCGGCCGGAGCGGTCGACGATGCGCACGTCGCGCAGGTGGATGTGCGGGTTCAAGCCGTACCAGCCTGCGCCGAGGCTGCCGATGCGCACCGGCTGTCCGACCGCCGCCGAGACCGCGGCAACGATCTCGCCGCGATAGCGCTCGATGTCGGGCAGCAGCCAGAAGCGCACCGCCAGCACGATCGCAGTGAGGGCGAAAAATACCGCCCACGCGAGAACCTCGATCGCACGGCCGACCCGCTTCATGGTGGAATGAACGCTCACGCGCCATTCTAATCCCCAAATGTCGGATTCGATTCGCAAACTGGCCGATTCGCGCTACGCCTCGCGCCTCCTCGAAGCGCATCCGGAGCTCGGCGGGGAACTTTCCTTGCCCGCAGCTTTCACGCGTGCCGAAATGGCCGCGGCGCTCGAGGGCGCGGCCGCAGACGACGAAGCCGCGTTGATGCGCCGCCTGCGCCGGCTGCGCAACCGCGTGCTGCTGCGGGTCATGGCGCGCGACCTCTGCGGGCTCGCCGATCTGGACGAGGTCTGCGGCACCATGAGCGAGCTTGCCGAGCTCAGCATCGCGGCGGCGCTGCAGGAGAAGGAGCTCATCGTCGTCGCCATGGGCAAGCTCGGCGGTCGCGAGCTCAACGTGTCCTCCGACATCGACCTCGTGTTCGTGCACGCCGGCGGCCTCGAAGCGCAGGAGCGCTGGGAGCACGCCGGCCGCAGGCTGATCCGGATGCTCGGCGGCGTCACCGAGGACGGGTTCGCGTTCCGCGTCGACATGCGCCTGCGCCCGTACGGCGACTCGGGCCCGCTCGCCTGCAGCCTCGATTTCCTCGAGACCTATTTCATCACCCAGGGCCGCGAGTGGGAGCGCTACGCCTGGATCAAGGCGCGCGCGCTTACCGGCGACAAGCAGGAAGAGCTCTTCAGGCTGGTGCGCCCCTTCGTATACCGCAAGTACCTCGACTACGCGACGCTCGCCGCGATGCGCCAGCTCCACGCCGAGGTGCGGCGCGAGGTGGCGCGGCGCGAGCTCGCCGAGCACGTGAAGCTCGGACCGGGCGGCATCCGCGAGATCGAGTTCGTGGCCCAGGCGCTGCAGCTCGCGCGCGGCGGCCGCGACCCCGCGCTCACCGAGCGCAAGACGCTGCGCGTGCTCGCGCTGCTGGGCGAAAGGAACCTGCTGCCGGCCGAGGCGGTGAGCGAGCTCGGCGCCGCCTACGTGTTCCTGAGAAAAGTCGAGCACCGCCTGCAGTACCTCGACGATGCCCAGCGCCACGAGCTGCCCGAGGACGCCGAAGACCGCACGCGCCTCGCGCGCATGTCAGGTTTTTCTTCGTGGAACAATTTCCGGGAGATCCTGGAGAAGCATCGCCTCGCGGTGTCGCGCCACTTCGAGGCGGTGTTCGCCGAATCGAAGGCCCAGGCCGAGCCCTGGCCCGACCACCCGCGGCTCGCCGCGCTGCGCTCGAGCCAGCGCTATGCCGCGCTGCCGGACGAGTCGCGCCGCCGGCTCGACGCGCTCGTTCCCGCGCTCGCGCGGGCCGCCCGCGCCACGCCCGACGCCGAGACCACCCTGACGCGGAGCCTCGATCTGGTCGAGGCGATCGCGAGCCGTGCCGCCTACCTCGCGCTGCTCGCGGAGCACCCGCAGGCGCTGGAGCGCGTCGCGCGCATCGTCGGCGCCTCGAGCTGGGCGGCCGAGTTCCTCACCCGGCACCCGGTGCTGCTCGACGAGCTGCTCGATGACCGGGTGCTTTACGCGCCGCCCGATCTGGAGGGGTTCGCGCGCCAGCTGCGCGCGCAGCTCGCGGCGCACGCCGACGACCGCGAGCGGCGCATGGTGCTGCTGCGCGAGCTGCACCAGGGACAGGTGTTCCGCCTGCTCGCCCAGGACCTCGCCGGCCTGCTCACGGTCGAGCGGCTCGCCGACCACCTCTCCGCGCTCGCCGACCTGGTGCTCGAGGTCACGATCGGGCTCGCGTGGGACGAGCTGCCGCGCCGCCATCGCCCGGATGCAGCGCGCTTCGCGGTCATCGCCTACGGCAAGCTCGGCGGCAAGGAGCTCGGCTACGCCTCGGACCTCGACATCGTGTTCCTCTACGACGACCCGCACGAGCAGGCGCAGGAGGTGTACTCGCGGCTCGCGCTGCGGCTGCAGAGCTGGATTACCACGCGCACCTCGGCCGGGGTGCTGTTCGACACCGACCTCCAGCTCCGGCCGAGCGGCAGCTCCGGGCTGATGGTGTCCTCGCTCGAGGCGTTCGAGCGCTACCAGGAGCGCGACGCCTGGGTGTGGGAGCACCAGGCGCTCACCCGCGCGCGCTACAGCGCCGGCGACGCGGCAGTCGGCGCTGCGTTCGAATCGATCCGGGACCGGATCTTGCGGCGCAGCCGCGAACCGCTCGAGCTCGCCGCCAAGATCGCGGAGATGCGCGCCAAGATGCACGCGGCGCATCCCAACCGCTCGGCGCTGTTCGACCTCAAGCACGACTCGGGCGGGATGATCGACGTCGAGTTCGCCGTGCAGTATCTGGTCCTCGCTTTTTCCTGTCGGTACGAACAATTGACGAAGAATCTGGGCAACATCGCGCTGCTCGGCATGGCCGCCGAGCTCGGCCTCATCCCGGCCGCGGTGGCCGAACGCTGCCAGAACGCCTACCGCGAATTCCGCCGCCTGCAGCACGCGCTGCGGCTGAACGGCGCGCAGTACGCGCGCGTGCCGCCCGAGCAGGTGGCGGCGCACGCCGAGGCGGTGCGCGAGCTCTGGCGCCTCACCGCTTCCCGAGGTTCTTGATCTCGGGCGAATCGGTATCGAGCTCGCCCGCGCGCAGCTTGCGGCGCGCCGCTTCGGCCAGCGCGGCGTAGTGCTTGAGGTAGCCCTCGAGCTCCTCGTCCTCGAGGTGCTCGAGGTTGAGCAGCGCGTTGTGCGCGCCCTGGGTGGCGCGGATCAGCTCGTCGAGCTTGATCTGCATGGCCTCGGTGTCGCGGTTCTGCGTGTTCTGGATCAGGAACACCATGAGGAAGGTGATGATCGTGGTCGAGGTGTTGATCACGAGCTGCCAGGTGTCGCTGAAGCCGAAGAACGGCCCGCTCGCCGCCCACAGCGCGACCGCGCCGCAGGCGGCGAGGAACGCGACCGGGCGCCCGGTCCACACCGCCAGCCTGCGCGCGAAGTCGGAGAAATGCAGCCGGCCCATCGCGCCTCGCTTCGCCTTTTTCATTCGGAACCTCGCTCAGTCCAGGGTCAGTTCACGGCTAGAATATTGGCTTAGACCCGAGGGAGACTACCTCCGATGGCGAACGAGAAGGAACCGGGCGCGCCGCTTTCGATGGCGGACCGCGACGGCTGGATCTGGTACGACGGAAAGCTCGTGGAGTGGCGCAGCGCCACCACCCACGTGCTCACGCACTCGCTGCATTACGGGCTCGCGGTGTTCGAGGGCGTACGGGCGTACCAGACCGCGATCGGAACCGCCATCTACCGGCTGAAGGAGCACACCGACCGCCTGTTCAACTCGGCGCACATCTACATGATGAAGATCCCGTTCAGCCGCGCCGAGCTGATGGAGGCGCAGCTCCAGGTGGTGCGCGAGAACGGCCACGAGGCCTGCTACGTGCGGCCGATCGCGTTCTACGGCTCCGAGAAGATGGGCGTGTCGCCGGTCGGCGCCAAGGTGCATGTCGCGATCGCGGCCTGGCCGTGGGGCGCCTACCTCGGCCCTGACGCGCTGGAAAAAGGCATCCGCGTCAAGACCTCGTCGTATGCGCGCCACCACATCAACGTCACCATGGCGCGCGCCAAGATGTCGGGGACCTATCCGAACTCGGTGCTGGCGACGCTCGAGGCGACGCAGCACGGCTACGACGAGGGCCTGCTCCTCGACGTCGACGGCTTCGTGGCCGAGGGCGCCGGCGAGAATATCTTCATCGTCAAGGAGAACAAGATCTACGAGCCCGAGCTCACCTCCGCGCTCACCGGCATCACGCGCGCCTCGGTGATCGAGCTCGCGCAGGAGCTCGGCTACCCGGTGATCTCCAAGCGCCTCACGCGCGACGACATCTACATCGCCGACGAATGCTTCTTCACCGGTACCGCCGCGGAGGTCACGCCGATCCGCGAGCTCGACGGCCGCACCATCGGCGAGGGGCGCGCCGGAGCGGTCACCAAGGCGATCCAGAAGGCGTTCTTCGACGTGGTGAGCGGGCGCGACGAGAAGCGCCGGCACTGGCTCACGCCGGTCGGCCAGCGGGGCCGGCGTTGAAGGCCGAGGAAGCGCGCCGGCTCGAAGTCACGGAGAAGCAGCTGCCGCTGCACTGCCCGCTTCCGGGGGCGCCGCTCTGGGCGCGCCATCCCCGGGTGTTCCTCGACGTCGCCAGGGAGGGCGAGACTCGCTGTCCATATTGCGGCACGCTGTACGTCTATAAAGGCGCCGCTGTCAAAGGGCACTAGGTGCCCCGGATCCTGATCGTCGCGCCGAACTGGATCGGCGACGCCCTGATGGCGCAGCCCCTGCTCGCACGGCTGCGCGAACGCACCCCCGGCGCGCAGATCGACGTGCTCGCGCCCGCGTGGGTGGCGCCGGTGGCGCGGCGCATGGCCGAGGTGGAGGACGTGATCGCCGTCCCCCTCCGGCACAAGTCGCTCCAGCTTCGAGCGCGCTGGAAGATCGCGCGCGAGCTCAACGCGCGGGCCTACGCCGAGGCGATCGTCCTGCCGAACAGCTGGAAGTCGGCGCTGCTGCCGTTCTTCGCCGGCATTCCGGTGAGAACGGGGTATGTCGGCGAAGCGCGCTACGGCCTGCTCAACAACCTCCACAGGAACGCCGCTCCCGGGATGTCCCTTCACTACGCCAGGCTGTCGGCGCCTCCCGGCGGAGAAGTGAAGCAACCCCTGCCCCAGCCGCGCCTGCGGGTCGCGGCGCAGGAGATCGAGGCCGTCCGGCAGCGTTTCGGCATTCAAGGACCCTACGGTGTTTTCTGCCCCGGCGCCGAGTACGGGCCGGCCAAGCGCTGGCCGTACTTCCGCGAGCTGTCCGCGCGGCTCGAAGCGCAAACCGTGATCCTCGGCTCGGGCAACGACCGTGAGGCAGCACGGGGAATCGCCGGCCGCAACCTCGTCGGCGAGACCAGCCTCGACGAGGCGATCGCCCTCATCGCCGGCGCCGACTACGTGGTCACCAACGATTCGGGGCTCATGCACATCGCGGCGGCGCTCGGACGGCCGCAGGTCGCGCTGTTCGGCTCGTCGAGCCCGCGGCACACGCCGCCGCTTTCTTCCGCCGCGCGGGTGCTGTGGCTCGCGGTCGAATGCAGCCCGTGCTTCGAGCGCGAATGCCCGCTCGGCCATTTCCGCTGCATGCGCGAGATGACGGTGGAAAGCGTGCTCGAAGAAATCCACAATCTCGCCGCGTGAGCACCAAGATCTTCCCCACCGCGCAGGATGCCGAGAACGCGTTCTACGAGGCGCTCGAGCGCGGCGACCTCGAGGGCATGATGGCGGTATGGGCGGAGGACGAGGAGATCATCTGCGTGCACCCCGGCGGACCGCGCCTGTCGGGGCCCGACGAGGTGCGCAGGAGCTGGGCGCAGATCTTCTCCGGCGGTGCCGGGCCGCGCGTTCACATCACGCAGCAGGTGGCGCTCACGGGCATGATGATCGCCGTGCACAGCGTGCACGAGAACTTCACCATCGAAGGCGATGCGCGCGCCCAGGTGCCGGTGATCGCGACCAACGTGTACCTGCGCACCGCCGCCGGATGGCGCATGATCGTGCACCACGCCTCCCCGGCGCCGGCCCAAACCCCGCCGGTGCAGCCGAAAGAAGAAGTGCCGAAGTTCCTGCATTGATTTATCTCTAGCGCCGGCGAGGCTCGGGCCGCTCGCGACCGCCGGTCGGCTCCCCGTCCACTCTGCGCGCGGCCGCGCTCCCGGACAGAACGATAATTGGCTGCGTCGTAGCGACCTTCGCGGCGCAGTAGTAGTGACGGCGACTTCTTCCGGAGCCCTCCGAAGCTCCTACGCTGTCCGAAGCTCCTAGGCGGCTCGCACAGGCGCGAAACATCGCTTTCACTATCCTTGCGGCCCTCGAGAGGACCGCCATGCACCCATCCGTTCGGCCAATTCAGAAACTCCTTTTCAACTTTGCCGTGGCGCTGATCGCAGCATCTGCCATGAGCATGGCCTTCGCTCAGTCGGTGCCGATGCTGGTGCAGGCGGAGGCGATGAGCGTCCCGGCGGGCTCGACTGCGCCGATGGCGACCGGCAACGACATTGCCGCGATGGGCGGACGCTTCATCACCTCCGGGAGCGGCGCAACGACCACGACCACTCCCGCGCCAGGCGCGAGCGTTCAGGTCACCGTGCCGAGCGGAACCTACTTCCTATGGGCGCGCATGGCAGGGCCTACGCCCGCGAGCGACGCCCTGTATGTCGGCATCGATTCCTCGTTCGCGCGGATCTTTCCGACATCCGCGCCTTCCGGAGCGTACGAATGGGTGAGGGTCGCGACGAGCGACGGCGGGACTAATTTCGCCTTTGCCCTCGGCGGAACCCACACCATCCAGGTCGGTTATGGCGAGGTCGGCGCCAAGCTCGACGCGGTCTATCTGACAGCCAACTCAGCCGAGGTGCCGAGCTTCGCCCCACCGCTTCGCCTGGCGTTCGAAGGCGAGGCGATGGCGCTCACCGCGCCGATGACGGTGGGCAACGACCCCGCCGCGAACGGCGGAAAGTACGTGAGCCCGACCAGCGGAACAGATTCCACTACCCCGGTGCGCGAAGCCTCGGTGACGCTCGATGTGCCCGCCGGCACCTACTATCTCTGGGCGCGCATCGCGGGCCCCACGGGTGCGAGTAACGCCTTGTACGCCGGCATCGATTCCTCCTTTGCGCGCATCTTCACCGTCACCGCCTTCTCGGGCGCCTACGAGTGGGTGAAGGTGGCGACCACGAACGGCGGCAGCGTCTATGGATTCTCTCTCAGCGCCGGAACCCACACCATCCAGGTCGGCCACGGCGAGATCGGTGCGAGGCTCGACGGCCTGTACCTCACGACCGACGCCAGCGAAGTTCCGACCACCGCGCCAATGCGCCGAGTCATCGAAGCCGAGTCCTTCAACCTCCAGACGACGCCTCCGACGATGGTGGTCGGCACCGACGCTGGCGCCAACGGTGCTCAGTACCTGACGACGACGAGTACGACGGACTCGATCACTCCGGTGCGGGAAGCCTGGACAACGGTCAATGCTCCCGTCGCGGGCACCTACTATCTGTGGGCGCGCATCGCGGGAGCAAACATCAACAGCGATGCACTGTACGCCGGATTCGGCACCACGTTCGTCCGCATCTTCCCGCAAACTTCCAATGGAGCCTACGAGTGGGTGCGCGTCGAGGCCCCCGGCTCGGTCAATGGCTTTGCGCTCAACGCCGGGGCGAACGATATCCAGATCGGCCACGGCGAGGTCGGCGCGCGCCTCGACGCGGTCTATGTCACCGACAGTGCCAATGACGCGCCTCCCGGTGCGGCTTCCGGGAACGGGTTTCCGGAAACTTGCGCGCCCCCGAACGGCGGCTACGAAGGCTTTGGCCGCAACGCCACCGGCGGCGCGGCTTTCGCCGGTACCCCCACTCACGTGACCAATCTCAACGACGGCGGCGCCGGCAGCCTGCGCGACGCGCTGTCGGCGGGAAACCGCTGCATCGTCTTCGACATAGGCGGCACGATCGAGCTGACGGGTCAGATCATCGTACGCAACAGCAA
>Ga0075418_10002547_pt1 | contig 20902 bp, 18 predicted proteins | sample SoiMetdeltSBSDD2_FD_81776 | JGI IMG/M metagenome (GOLD analysis project Ga0075418, IMG submission 81776) | Bulk soil microbial communities from a Populus tree surrounding site in Tennessee, USA - Soil MetaG P. deltoides SBSDD2 | ecosystem: Environmental > Terrestrial > Soil > Tree plantation...
GACGCGGCGCTCGAGCGGCGCTTCCAGAAGATCACCGTCGACGAGCCGACGGTCAGCCACACCATCGAGATCCTCAAGGGCCTGCGCGACCGCTACGAGGCCCACCACCGGGTCACCATCACCGATCAGGCGCTGGTCGCCTCGGCCAACCTGGCCGACCGCTACATCTCCGACCGGTTCCTGCCCGACAAGGCCATCGACCTCATCGACGAGGCCGGGTCGCGCCTGCGCATCAAGCGGATGCAGACCCCGGGCGACTACAAGGACCTGGAGAACGAGCTGGCCGAGGTGGTCGAGGCCAAGAAGAAGGCCGTCGAGCAGCAGGACTTCGAGACCGCCGGTCAGCTGCGCGACAAGGAGAAGGAGCTCCTGGCCCGCAAGGAGACCAAGGAGCGCGAGATCAAGGACTCCGGTGTCGACCTGTTCGACGAGGTCGACGAGGAGGCCATTGCCGAGGTCCTCTCGGTGTGGACCGGCATCCCGGTGTACAAGCTCACCGAGGAGGAGACCCAGAAGCTCCTCCGCATGGAGGACGAGCTGCACAAGCGGGTCGTCGGCCAGCAGGACGCCATCAAGGCCGTCAGCCAGGCCGTCCGCCGTACCCGCGCCGGCCTCAAGGACCCCAAGCGGCCCACGGGCTCGTACATCTTCCTGGGCCCCTCCGGCGTCGGGAAGACCGAGCTCGCGAAGACGCTGGCCGAGTTCCTGTTCGGCGACGAGACCGCGCTGATCCAGCTCGACATGTCCGAGTACATGGAGAAGCACACCGTGAGCCGGCTGGTGGGCTCGCCTCCGGGCTACGTCGGCTACGAGGAGGGCGGCCAGCTCACCGAGGCCGTCCGGCGCAAGCCGTTCAGCGTGGTGCTGTTCGACGAGATCGAGAAGGCCCACCCGGACGTGTTCAACACGCTGCTGCAGATCCTCGAAGAGGGTCGCCTGACCGATGCGCAGGGCCGCTCGGTCGACTTCCGCAACACCGTGCTGATCATGACCTCCAACCTGGGCACGCAGGACCTGCGCAAGGCCAACGTGGGCTTCGCCCGGGCCGACGAGGCGGTCACCTACGAACGGATGCGCGAGAAGGTCACGGATGCGTTGAAGACGCACTTCCGGCCGGAGTTCCTCAACCGCATCGACGAGGTCATCGTGTTCCACGAGCTGACCAAGGACGAGGTGACCCAGATCGTCGACCTGATGATCACCCGGGTGCAGAAGCAGCTCGAGGGCCAGGGCCTGGGCCTGGAGCTCACCCAGCAGGCCAAGTACTTCCTGGCCGACAAGGGCTACGACCCGCAGCTCGGTGCCCGTCCGCTGCGGCGGGCCATCCAGCGCCAGGTCGAGGACCCGGTCTCCGAGCGCATGCTGCTCAAGGAGTTCCGGGCCGGCGAGATCATCGTGGTCGACGTGGAGGCCGACCCGGAGACCGGCGAGGACATGATCGTCTTCCGCTCGGTCGAGGGCTTCACGCCGCCGCCGATGGAGCTGGCCGAGACCGGCGGATCGGTCGGTCCGGTTCCCGGCCCGGTCCCCAGCGAGAGCTAGTCCCAACCAGCTGAGCGTCGACGAACGAAATTGCGGCAGGAAACGCCGGATCCCGGCGCCTTCTGCCGCAATTTCAACGTCGTCCGGCGGGCCGGGCGGTCCGGACGCAGTTCTGCCACTGGCTATCGTCCCCAGGTGCGTCGTTCCGTGCTCGGCTTGCTGGCCGCGGTCGTCCTCGCGGGCTGCGAGGTCCGGACCGAGGTCAACGTCCACCTCGAGGAGGACGGGTCGGGCACGGTCGAGGTCGCGGTCGGCCTCGACCAGGAGGCGCTGGCCGAGCTGCCCGACCTCGATCAGAGCGGTGTGGGCGACGCCGCCGACCTGACCCACATGGTGCGGACCGAAGACCTGCAGGCGACGGGCTGGGAGGTCAGCAGCCCCGAGACCGATGACGACGGGTTCACCTGGGTTCGGGCCACCAAGCCCTTCGGCACACCCGAGGAGGCCGTCCAGGTCCTGTCCGAGCTCACCGGGCCCCAGGGCCAGCTGCGGGACTGGGAGGTCGAGCGGCAGCGGTCCTTCGGCCGCACCCGGTTCCGGGTCGCGGGCACCGTGGACCTCAGCGGGGGCCTGGAGGCGTTCGGCGATGCCGGCCTGGCAGCCGCACTGGACGGCGAGCCGCTGGGCGAGGACGTCTCGGTCATCGAGCAACGGTTCGGGCAGCCCCTGAGCGAGCTGATGACGCTCGACGTGACCGTCATCGTTCCCGGCGCCAGCCGGACCTGGTCGCCGGCCCTCGGCGAGGAGGCGACCCCGATCGCGGCCGAGTCCACCGAGTACGACTGGCCGGTGCTGCTGCTGGTCGCTCTGGCAGCGGCGTGCTTCGTCGGCCTCGTCGCGCTGCTGGTGGTCCGGGCGGTCCGGGGGCGGCGGCCGGCTCAGGAGTAGCGGTCGAGGATGCTGGTCTCGGCCAGGCGGGACAGGCCCTCCTTGATGGCCCGGGCCCGGGAGTCGCCGACACCGGGGATGTCCGCCAGCTCGTCGACCGTGGCCCGCAGGACCTTCTGCAGCGTGCCGAATCGGGCCACGATGCCGGTGACCACCGGCTCGGGTACCCGGGGGAGGCGAGCCAGCAGCCGGTAGCCGCGGGGCTCGACATGCGCGTCGAGGTCGGACATGTTGCTCGGCAGGTGCAGTGCCGAGCTGACCGCCTTGAGATCCAGGAGCTCCTCCGTGCCCAGGGAGTCCAGCGCCGCCATCGCCTGGTCGAGGTGCCAGCTCGACTCCTCGTAGAAGTAGTCGAGCACCACCAGGCGCCGATCCTCCTCGACCTGGCCCAGCAGCTCGTCGAGCTGCAGCGCCACCAGCCGGCCGTCGACGCCCAGCTCGACGATGGCCCCGGTGATCTCGTCGGCGATCCGGCCCACCATCTCGGTCCGCTGGAGCACCGTGACGACGTCGCGCACCGTGACCAGGTCCTCGACCTCCAGCGCGGACAGAGCGCTGGTGACCGCGTCGAGTCGGGTGCGGTAACGCTCCAAGGTCTGGAGGCCCTGGTTGGCCCGCGTGAGCAGCCGCGGGATCGACTCGAGCGGGTGCTTCTGGTCGCTGACGTAGACGGCGATGATGGCCATGTCCTCGGACACCGAGATCACCGGCACGTCGATGGAGCGCGCCACCCGCTCGGCCGTCCGGTGCCGGGTGCCGGTCTCGGAGGTCGGCACGTTCGGGTTGGGGACCAAGTGGACGTTGGCCCGGGCGATCCGGCCGGCGTCGCTGGCGAGGATGATCGCGCCGTCCATCTTGGCCAGCTCGGACAGCCGTTGGGGACTGAAGGCCGCGTCGAGCAGGAACCCGCCCGAGCAGATGTTCAGCACCTCTGGGCCATCGCCGACCACGATCAACGCCCCCTTGTTGGCCTGCAGGATCCGGTCGAGGCCTTCACGCAGAGCGGTGCCGGGAGCTACGGCGGCCAGCGCGGCCAACATCTCGGGACTGCGCCGGTATGCCACCCGGCCAGCGTAGTGTGCCCGGTTCTGTCATCTCGCTGACGCTGGGTGGTGTCTGGGGGGCGTTCAGTGCCGTGGTGAGGGCGTGGCACAAGGACGGTGTGCGGACCACCCGCAGCCCCTCGGGCGCCTCCGGGGCGGACGGGGGAACCAGCGCTTCGCGGAAGCCCAGACGGGCCGCCTCGTTCAGCCGCCGGTCGGTCCGGTGGACCTGGCGCAGCTCGCCACCGAGCCCGACCTCGCCGCAGGCCACGACATCGCCGGCGACGGGTCGCTCGGTGAGCGACGACGCGACCGCCAGCGCGACCGCGAGGTCGACGCCGGGCTCGCGCACCCGCACGCCCCCGGCCACGGCCACGTGGACCTCGGCCCGGCTCAGCAGGAGACCGGCCCGCCGCTCCAGGACCGCCAGCACCTGGGCCAGCCGGCCGCTGTCCACCCCCTGGGCCGTGCGTCGGGGGAAGGGGGCCTGTGTCGGCACCACAAGCGCCTGGACCTCGACCAGCAGCGGCCGGTGGCCGTCGAGCACGGGAGCCACGACCGTCCCGGTGATGCCGGGCTGCCGATCGGCCAGGAACAGGGCGCTGGGGTCGGGGACTCCCCGGAGCCCGCCGTCGCCCATCTCGAACAGACCCACCTCGTGGGTTCCGCCGAAGCGGTGCTTGGTCGCCCGCAGCAGCCGCAAGGCGTGGTGGCGCTCACCCTCGAAGCTCAACACCGTGTCGACCACGTGCTCGAGCACCTTCGGCCCGGCCAGCCCGCCCTCCTTGGTGACGTGTCCGACGACGACGATCGTCAGCCCGCGCCGCTTGGCTTCGGCGACCAGCACGTGGGCGCAGCCGCGCACCTGGGCCATCGAGCCCGCCGACGAGCCGACGGTGGGATCGACCAGGGCCTGGATGGAGTCGACGACCAGGACGTCGGGCCGGACGTCGTCGACCAGGCCGAGGACGTGGGGCAACGCCGTCTCGGCCGCCAGCCAGAGGCCGGGATCGAGCGCACCCAACCGCTCGGCCCGGGCGGCCACCTGGGACGCCGACTCCTCCGCCGTGACGTACAGCACCCGCTGGCCGGACGTGGCGACCATCGCTGCGGCGACCTGCAGCAGCAGGGTCGACTTCCCGACACCCGGCTCGCCGCCCAGGACCACCACCGAGCCCGACACGAGCCCGCCGCCCAGGACCCGGTCGACCTCGGCGATCGTCGTGGGTATGGGCTCGGCCCCGCCGGCCACGGCCTCGGCGATCGGGACCGCGGGGACCGACGGTGCAAGGGGCCCCACGGACGCCCGGCCCGCGGCGACCTCGTCGGGCTCGAGGGTGCCGGAGGCGGCGCAGGCACCACACCAGCCGGTCCACTTGGGGGCTTCGGCGCCGCAGTCGGTGCAGCGGTAGACGGTCCTGGTTCGGTTCACGCCCGAGACCGTACGAACCGGGTGTGACAGTTTTCGGCGGCCGACCAGGTGGCTGGCCGTTCGCTCACCGGATCAGCGGGCGCGGCGCTCCAGCTGCTGGCGGTCGGTGATCCGGTAGCGCCGGTCGGCCTGCTCGATCCAGCCGAGCCGGACGAAGCTGGCGATGGCCTTGTTCACCCGCTCGCGGGAGGCGCCGACCATGGCCGCCAGCTCCTCCTGGGTGATCGGCAGGACGAACTCGTCGCGCTCGGACGCCATCTCGAGCAGCCGCTTGGCCGTGCGTCCCGTGACGTCCAGGAACACCGAGTCGGCCAGGACGTCGTCCATGGTGCGGACCCGGTCGGCCAGCAGCGCCACCACACCCCACAGGAGCTCGGGCCGGTCCTCGTAGATCTCGCGCACCGGCTCGAACGCCACCGCCAGCACCGCCGAGGGTTCGAGCGCCCGGGCCTCGGCGGAGCGCCCCTGGGGCTGGAACAGGCCCATGTCGCCGAAGAGGTCGCCCGGCTCCATCAGCGCGACGACCGCCTCCCGCCCGTCGACCGAGCGCTTGGAGATGGCGATGCGTCCCTCGAGCACGACGTAGAGGCGGTCGGGGGCGTCGCCCTCGCGGAAGATGATGTCGCCACGGCGCAGGTCCTCGCGGCTGGACGCCCCCGCCAGCCGATCCAGCTCGTCGGGCTGCAGCTCGGCGAAGAGGTCGACACGCGCGAGGAGCTCCGCAGGGGACACCACGCCGAAACGTTAACCCTCCACCCGGCCCCGTCCGGCCACCCCGCGGGGAACGACGATTCCGGATCGCGCGGGGAACTTCCCACGACGCGGTAGCTTCGCCGGCGTGGGCTCGGTGTGGACGATCGTGGTCGCGGCCGGCAGCGGCAGCCGCTTCGGACGACCCAAGCAGTACCAGCCGTTGGGTGGCCGGCGGGTGCTGGACTGGTCGTTGCGCGCGGCGCGTGCCGCTTCGGACGGCGTCGTCCTCGTGGTCCCGCCCGAGAACGCCGACGACACCGAGGCCGAGGCGGACCAGGTCGTGCCGGGCGATGCCAGCCGCTCGGGCTCGGTGCGGGCCGGCCTCGACGCTGTGCCGGCCGATGCCGAGGTCGTCGTGGTCCACGACGGCGCCCGCCCCTTGGCCACCACCGATCTGTTCGCCACCGTGGTCACCGCCGTGCGGCGTGGTGCGGCTGCGGCGGTGCCGGCGGTGCCGGTGACCGACACCATCCGGTCCCGGACCGGCGGCGTCGTCGACCGCACCGACCTGCTGATGGTGCAGACCCCCCAGGCCTTCCGCGCCGCCGACCTGCGGGCCGCCCATGCCAGCGGCCGCGAAGCGACCGACGACGCGTCGCTGGTCGAGGCCTGCGGCGGGGTGGTCAACCTGGTGCCCGGCGCGGCCACCAACCTCAAGATCACCTATCCGACAGATCTGCTGGTAGCCGAGGCCCTGCTCCCCGGCGTGCTGGCCGAGCCGCCGCCGGCCCTGCGCCGCCGGGACGGCGAGACCCGGGGCGTCCGTTGACCACCCGACCGGTGCCCGCGGTGGCCGTGGTGACACCGGTGGTCCGGATCGGGCAGGGCTTCGACGTCCACCCCTTCGCCGAGGACCTCGACCGCCCGCTGCTGCTCGGCGGCGTGCGCTTCGACGACGGCCCGCCACTCGCGGGGCACAGCGACGGCGACGTCGTCGCCCACGCCGTGACCGATGCGCTGCTGGGAGCCGCCGGGCTCGGCGACATAGGCCAGCACTTCCCCGACACCGACGCCGCCTGGGCGGGCGCCGACTCCATCGAGCTGCTCCAGCGGGCCGTGGCACACGTGCGGAGCGCCGGGTGGATGCCGCAGAACGTGGATTGCACGGTCGTGCTCGAGACACCCCGGCTGGCATCTCGCCGCGCCGCCATGGAGGGCCGTCTCTCGGACGCCGTGGGTGCGCCGGTCACGGTCAAGGGCAAGCGGGCCGAGGGCCTGGGCGCGCTCGGCCGGAGCGAGGGCGTGGCCTGCTTCGCGGTCGCTCTCGTGGCCCGCCCCGACGATCCGGCGGCCGCCAAGGAGCGGTAGGGCGATGGCGCCTGCCCGAGGCTCCTCCGGCCGGGATCCCCGGCGCAGCTCGCGCTCGGGGCGCGCCGCCGCTGCGGCCGGCCGGTCCGGTCGCCCGGCTCGATCCGGAGGATCGGGCGGCGCGGGGCGCCGTGCCGGGCCGCCCCCGACCCGGCGGACACCGGGGAGCCGCCCGGTCCGTCCGATCCCCTCCGAGCAACGGGGCGGGCTCGGCCGGTCGAGCAGTCGCGACCGCAGCCGGGACCGGCGCCGCACGGTCGGCGGTGACCAGGTGGAGGGCCGGCAGGCGGTGCGCGAGCTTCTCCTGGTCGGCCGCCGAGCGGTCCGCGAGGTGTGGATCGCCAGCGATGCCGAAGCCGCGCCCATCCTGGCCGACATCCGCGAGCTGGCCGAGGCGGCGCGGGTGCCGATCCGGGAGGTCGGTCGGGCGAAGTTCGCCGCGCAAGCGCGCTGCGAGGCCCCGCAGGGAGTCCTCGCGCTGGCGGCGCCCCTCCCCGAGGTCGCCCTCGACGACCTGATCGGCGGCAGGACGGCCGTGCCGTTCCTGGTGGCGTTGGACGGTGTCACCGACCCGGGGAACCTGGGCGCGATCCTGCGGTCCGCGGAGTGCGCCGGTGCGACGGGCGTGATCCTGCCCCGGCACCGGGCGGTCCACGTGACCCCCGCCGCGACCAAGGCCGCCGCCGGGGCCATCGAGCACCTGCCCATCACCCTGGTGGGCGGGCTACCAGCAGCCCTGGCCGGCCTGCGCAAGGACGGCGTCCTCGTGGTCGGCCTGGACGGTGCGGCCGAGCGGTCGCTCTACGACCTGCCACCCGCCGACGGGCCGGTCTGCCTGGTGCTCGGGGCCGAAGGGCGGGGCTTGTCCCGGCTGGTCCGGGAGCGTTGTGACGAGACGGTGGCCATCCCCCTCCGCGGCCGGCTCGGGTCGCTGAACGTCGCGGCGGCCGCCGCCCTGGCGTCCTTCGAGATCGCCCGCCACCGGCCCCCGGCCGGCCAGCGTCGGTCTTAGGATCCGGCCACCGGCTCCGGCCAGGAACCGGACCCGAACCGGACACGAGGGGAGGTCCCCCGACATGCAGGTGAGCAGTCCCTGGGTTCCCGAGCGGCCCGCGGCCTCGCGCTGGCAGCTCCGGATCGTGGACGACGTCTGCGGGCCCTTCTGGCTGGAGCGTCGTCCCCCGGCCGACGGCGACTTCTACCTGTCCGGCGACGAGTTCCATGAGTGGCGGCTCCATGGCGACACCTTCTCGGCCGCCGAGCGCGAGGCCTTCATCCGCATCGTGACCTGGATCGCCCGGACCTGGCCGGACGTCGACCCGGTGGATCTCATCCAGCTCACGCGGACGTCGCTCACCGACGATCCATCCCCGGGCGACGACGGTCCGAGCCGGAGAGGGGATTCGAACCCCTGACCTGACGCTTACAAGGCGCCTGCTCTACCAACTGAGCTACTCCGGCGGTCGACGCGACGGGGGGATGCTTGCATCGCGTCGCGGCTGGCGCCAGCCTTTGTCCCATGGTTCCAGAGCGCAGCAGCCGGGCGCGGGCCAATCCCGCTCGCGGCATCGCCCTCCTGGCGACGGCGGTGATCGTGGGCATATTCCTCTTGCGCAACGGGTGGGAGGAAGGCGGATCGGTCGCCGCCGACACGTCCGGCCAGTCCGCGTCGGATGCCAGCGGCGAGGGCGGCACGGGCGGCGGGGACGAGACGACGGCCTCCACCCAGCCTCCCCGCCAGCCGAGCGAGGTGTCGGTGCGGGTGCTCAACGCGTCGGGTGTCAGCGGCGCCGCCGGCCAGAAGAGCGACGTCCTGGCCCAGGGCGGCTACCAGGTGGTCGAGGCCGGGAACGCCCCCGAGGGCACCGACCCCGCGACCACGGTGGTGCTCTTCGCGCCGGGCTACGACCAGGAGGCCGTGATGGTGGCCCAGGCTCTGGGATCGAACCCGTCCTCGGCCGCAGCCCTCACGGACCCGCCTCAGGTCGAGACCGGCGGCGCCCAGATCGTGGTGATCCTGGGAACCGATCTGGCGGGCGGCTGACCGGCCGCGAGCCGCCCCTGGCCGACGGCCGGCCGTCGCCGCCGGGCGGCGGCGAGAACGTCACAGCCCGCAGGTACCGTAGGAGTTGGTGAGCACCCGCGAGGCCCTGCTGGAACCAGTCGTCGGTCGAGCCTCCGAGGCGGGGGTGTTCTTCGACTTCGACGGCACGCTGTCGCCCATCGTCGACGACCCGGCCGCGGCTCGTCCGCTCGATGGGGTGGGCGAGGCGCTGGAGTCGCTCGTCGGCAGGTACGGGTGCGTCGGGGTGCTGTCGGGTCGCCCGGTCGAGTTCCTGCAGCCGCTCCTCCCCGAGGGGGTGGCGATCTCGGGGATCTACGGGTTGGAGGTCCTCCGCGACGGCGCCCGCAACGACCATCCGTTCGCCGGCGCCTGGCGCGAGGCGATCGACGACGTCGCCCGATGCTCGGTGGCGCTGGGCCCGCCCGGGATGCTGGTCGAGCCCAAGGGACTGTCGATGACCCTGCACTACCGCGCGCATCCCGAGCTGGCCGAGGCGGTGCTGGCCTGGGCCAGGACGCAGTCCAGCCGGTCGGGGCTGGTCGTGCGGGCGGCCCGCATGTCGGTCGAGCTGCATCCGCCGATCAGCGTGGACAAGGGCACGGCGCTCGAGAGGCTGGTGGACGACCTGGCGGTGGTGTGCTTCGTGGGCGACGACCAGGGCGACCTGCCAGCGTTCGACGCCCTCGATCGACTGGCGCAGCACGACCGGACCACGGTGCGGGTCGCCGTGGCCAGCTCCGAGGCGCCGCCCGAGCTGATCGAGCGCAGCGACCTCGTGCTCGACGGGCCGGCGGGTGTCCTCGAGCTCCTCCACGACCTCGCGCCGCAGCCGTAGACCTGGTCGTCGGGGTGGCCGCGGCGGGGCCGCTGCCCGCTGAGCGACGGGTCAGCCCGCGGCGGCGAGCTGGTCAGCCAGCCAGTCGGCCGGACGCCGTCGCTGCGCGAGGGCCCGCAGCGACTCGGCGTGTGCGCGGCGCTGGTCGGCTGGCATCCGCAGCGCGGCATCCAGTGTGTCCGCGGTCGCCGCGATGTCGAAGGGCTGGACCGGTAGCGCCGCCTCGCCCAGCTCGGCCCACACCCCGGCCTCGGTGGACAGGCACAGGACGGCGTCCCGCTCCGACACCAGCGCCCCCTCCTTGGCCACCAGGTTCAGCCCATCCCGCAGCGGGTTGACCAGGAGGACGTCGGCCCGGCGCAGCAGCGCCACTGACCGGGGGTAGTCGTCGCGGGTGTCGTAGACCACCGGCGTCCAGGAGTCCGTGCCCCATCGCCCGTTGATCCGGTTCACCGTGGCCTCCACCTCGTCCCGGTAGCGGTGGTAGTCCGAGACCCCCTGCCGGGACGGGTACACCGAGGCCATGAACACCACCCGGTCCTGCCAGCCGGGGTAGCGGTCGAGGAGGTCCTCGAAGGCGAGGAACCCCCGCACGATGTTCTTCGACAGCTCGATGCGATCGACCCGGCCGATGACCAGGCGGCCGCCGGCGGCCTCGTCGAGCTCGGCGAGGATGGTGTCGCACTCGGGCGAGGCTGCGGTCTGGCGGACGTCGTCCGGGTCGACGGGCAGGGGCGAGACGAACGTCCGCGGGGTGAGGGCCAGGACCTCCTCGCAGCTGGCCCGGAAGTCGTCGGCCCAGCGCTGCGCGTGGAACCCGCAGGCCCGGAAGGCGCTCATCCCGGCCAGGAGCTCGGCGGCGATCGGCTCGGGGAGCACCCGCAGCCACACCGGCGGAGCGAAGGGGGTGTGGCTGAAGTGGACGGCCTCGATGTCGGGCCGGCCCTCGGCGAGGTCCCGCCCCATGAGCGCCAGGTGGTAGTCCTGGACCAGGACGACGGCACCCTTCGGGGCGTCCTCGATGACGGCGTTCGCGAAGCGGGCGTTCATGCGGCGGTAGGCGCCCCAGGCCTCGCGGAACTCCCGGCCGAAGGCCGGAGCCCGGGGCAGGTCGTAGAGACCGTGGTGGACGAACCACAGGGCCTCGTTGCTCACCACGTCGTAGGCCTGGCGGTAGGTCTCCGGCTCGATGGCCAGCAGGCGGGCCCGGAACCCGGCGGCGTCGAGCGTGCCTCGGGCGGCGGCCAGGCGGTCGCCGTCGGAGATCGCAGCGGCGATCCAGGTGGCGTCGGAGTCCGCCACCAGGGGGCCCAGCCCCGAGACCAACCCGCCGGCGCCCCTCCGGGGGACGAGCTCGCCCGACTCGTCGGGAGTGAAAGACACCGGTCCTCGGTTCGACACGATCACCACCGCTCGGCCCACGGCCGAGAGGCTAGCGGGGACCCCGATTCGGCCTGTCGGTGCTGCTGGGGGCGGGACGTCGGCCGCCGGCAACCGCTCCAGGCCGGATCACCCCGCTGCGGCTGCGGTGCGGCGCCCTGGGCGCCTCCTGGGCTCGTGGGCGGTGGGGGCGTGTCATCCTGGTTTTGATGCTGGTGGTGGCCGCTCCGGACAAGCTGCGGGGGACCGCGGCCGCGGTGGACGTCGCTGCGGCGATGGGGCGGGCCGCCATCGCTGGCGGCTGGGACTGCGTGGAGCAGCCGGTGGCCGACGGTGGCGAGGGCGTGCTCGACGTCTTCGGCGGCCCCAACCGCACCACCCGGGTCACCGGTCCGCTGGGCGACCCGGTCGAGGCCGAGTGGCGGCTGGAGGGACCTCGAGCGGTCATCGAGATGGCTCGGGCCTCCGGGCTGGAGCTGGTCGGCGGGCCCGACGGCAACGATCCCATCGCCGCCTCCAGCGTGGGCACGGGCGACCTGATCGCCACCGCCGTCGAGCTCGGCGCCCGTCGCATCCTCGTCGGCCTGGGCGGATCGGCCACCACCGACGGCGGGCTGGGTGCCCTGCGGGCCATGTATCCGCTCCAGCGCCTTCGTCCCGTCGAGCTGCTGGTGCTCTGCGACGTGCGCACCCGGTTCGTGGATGCCGCCGAGGTCTTCGCTCCCCAGAAGGGTGCGTCAGCCGCGCAGGTGCAGCTGCTGCGGCGGCGGCTCGAACGGCTGGCCGAGGTCTACCAGGACGACCACGGGGTCGACGTCCGCGACCTGGAGGGCGGCGGCGCGGCCGGCGGGTTGGCCGGCGGGTTGGCTGCCGTGGGCGGCACGCTCATCGGCGGGTTCGACGCCGTCGCCGACGAGGTCGGCCTGCCCGAGACCGTCGAGCAGGCCGACCTGGTGCTCACGGCCGAGGGGTTCCTGGACGAGGAGTCCTTCGACGGCAAGGTGGTGGGCGGGGTCGCCGAGCTGGCGGCCGCCGCCGGGGTGCCGTGCGTCGCCGTGGTGGGCGAAGTGCTCGACGGGCTGGACCCGGCCGAGCTGGCGCCCGGCCCGGACTTCCAGGTGGCTTCGCTGGTCGAGCGCTTCGGGTCCGACCGGGCCCGGAGCGATCCGCTGGCCTGCATCGAGCAGGTGGTCACCGATGTCCTCGCCGGGGTGGCGACGCGGTAGGGGGCTCGCGGCGGAGGTGGGGGGCCAGCTGGGCATCGCGGGGCAGCTCGACGTGACCGGCGAGGACCGCGGCGACCGCCAGGTAGTCCGCCACCGCGTCGACGGCGTCGGCCCCGATCCGCAGGATGGTGCCTGGCCGCGCCAGGCGCCCCACCGCTGCCAGCAGGCCGACCGTCCGTAGGTCGTCGTCGCCGCCCCCGTCGTCGTTGCCCCCGCCCCCGCCTCGGCCCCCGCCGTCGCCGTCGCCGGTGGGGTCGCTGACGCCGAGCTCGGCGAGGAGCCCGGGCGTGTCGAGCGCCAGCACCACCGGCCGCCCCGGTCCCTGCCCATGCTCCATCCGGTCGACGTGGCGGACCAGGTCGTCCTGCGCGGAGCCCGGGTCGAGGATCACGGCCTCCCGGGGCAACCCTCGGCGCTCCAGCGCCGCGAGCCCACCGGGCGTCCCGGCCCCGACCACGGCGCCTGCCCCGAACTCCACGCACAGCTCCACGATCGCGGGGTCGAGCCGGCCGCCGGCCGCCGCCACGATCGCCGCACCGGCCCAGAGCGCCGCCCGCACCGTCGCCGGGCCCGCCGTGGCGCCAACCGCGACGAGGGCCTTGGGACGGGCGGCACGGATGCTGCGCACCGTCGACACGACCTCGGGGCCGTCCTCGTCGGGCGACCCACTGACCTCCACGATCGCCGCGCCTCGGTCCACGGCCTGGACCGCGTCGTCCACCCGGTCGGCCGTGGCCATCAGCACCGGCCGGGTCAGGTCGACCACCTGCCCGCGCACCACCAGCCGGGGTGGGGAGAGCGACGAGGCTTCTGTCACGGCCGTGGACCCTACGGGCCAGCGGAGGAATGCCGGCGCCGTGACCGGGGTTGGATACCATCGCCCGGCCGCCCGATGCGCCTGCTCGCTCGGCTGGCCGGTCTCCTGCCGAACCTCCGAGGTACCGTCCATCATGAGCGTTTCCGTTCGCATCCCGACCACGCTCCGCCCCCTCACCGGTGGCCAGTCCGAGGTCGCTCTCGGCGGAACGACAGTGCGCGAGGTGCTCAGCAACCTCGACGACGCCCACCCCGGCTTCGCCGCCCGCCTCCTCGACGACGAGGGCAACCTGCGTCGCTTCGTGAACGTGTTCGTCGCGGACGACGACATCCGCTTCCTGTCCGGCCTCGACACTCCGGTCCCCGAGGGCGAGACGGTCTCCATCATCCCGGCCGTCGCCGGGGGCTGACCGCCGGGGCTGACCGCCGGGCCGGGCCTCAGGTCTTTAGCACTCGATAGTTGCGAGTGCTGAGCCAGGGTGCTTGACTGGTTAGCACTCACTGGCAGCGAGTGCTAACGAGTGATTACCCCGCGCCCACGCCCAACGGAGGGATTCAGGGATGCCGAAGATCATCGCCTTCGACGAGGAAGCCCGTCGCAGCCTCGAAGCCGGCATGAACAAGCTGGCTGACGCAGTACGCGTCACGCTCGGCCCCAAGGGTCGCAACGTCGTCCTCGAGAAGAAGTGGGGCGCTCCCACCATCACCAAGGACGGCGTGTCGGTCGCCAAGGAGATCGAGCTCGAGGACCCCTACGAGAAGATCGGTGCCGAGCTGGTCAAGGAGGTCGCCAAGAAGACCGACGACGTCGCCGGTGACGGCACCACCACGGCCACCGTGCTGGCCTGGGCCATGGTCCACGAGGGTCTGCGCAACGTGGCCGCCGGCGCCAACCCCATGAGCCTCAAGCGGGGCATCGAGGTCGCCGTCGAGGCCGCCGTCGCCAACCTGGCCACCCTCTCCAAGGACATAGAGTCCAAGGAGCAGATCGCCCAGGTCGCGGCCATCTCCGCCAACAACGACCCCGAGATCGGCGATCTGATCGCCGAGGCCATCGACAGGGTCGGCAAGGACGGTGTGGTCACCGTCGAGGAGTCCAACACCTTCGGCCTCGAGCTCGACTTCACCGAGGGCATGCGGTTCGACAAGGGCTACATCTCGCCCTACTTCGTGACCGACTCCGACCGCATGGAGGCCGTCCTGGAGGAGCCCTACCTCCTCCTGGTCAGCTCGAAGATCTCGGCCGTGCGTGACATGCTCCCGGTGCTCGAGAAGGTGATGCAATCGGGCAAGCCGCTGCTGATCATCGCGGAGGACATCGAGGGCGAGGCCCTCGCCACCCTCGTGGTCAACAAGATCCGCGGCACCTTCAAGTCCGCCGCCGTGAAGGCGCCCGGCTTCGGCGAGCGCCGCAAGGCGATGCTCGAGGACATGGCCATCCTCGCCGGCGGCCAGGTCATCAGCGAGGACGTCGGCCTCAAGCTCGAGAACACCACGCTCGACCTGCTGGGCCGGGCCCGCAAGGTGGTCGTCACCAAGGACGAGACGACCATCGTCGAGGGCGCTGGCAACGAGGACGACATCAAGGGCCGGATCAACCAGATCAAGACCGAGATCGAGAACACCGACTCGGACTACGACCGTGAGAAGCTCCAGGAGCGGCTGGCCAAGCTGTCCGGCGGCGTCGCGGTGCTCAAGGTCGGCGCGGCCACCGAGGTCGAGCTGAAGGAGAAGAAGCACCGCATCGAGGACGCCGTCTCCACCGCGAAGGCCGCGGTCGAGGAGGGTGTCGTCCCCGGTGGCGGTGTCTCGCTCCTGCGCTCGCAGAGCGCCGTGCTCGCAGTGGCCGAGAAGCTCGAGGGCGACGAGAGCACCGGTGCCCGGCTGGTCGCTCGGGCCATCGAGGAGCCGCTGAAGCAGATCGCGGTGAACGCCGGCCTCGAGGGCGGTGTCGTCGTGCAGCAGGTCAAGGGCCTCGACGGCGCCCAGGGCCTCAACGCCGCGACCGGTGACTACGAGGACCTGCTGAAGGCCGGCGTGGCCGACCCGACCAAGGTCACCCGCTCGGCGCTCCAGAACGCCGCGTCGATCGCGGGCCTGTTCCTGACGACCGAAGCGGTCATCGCCGACAAGCCCGAGGAGAAGGCGCCCGCCATGCCCGGTGGCGGCATGGAGGACTTCTGATCCTCCGCCAGATCCCTCCAAGAACCCCCACCCCCAAACCTGCCCCCGCTCTCGTGGCCCCGGCTGCGAGAGCGGGGGTTGGTTCGTTGCGGCACTAGGGTCGCCAGGGAATGACACGGCTGGTACTCATCCGGCACGGCGAAGCGCAGGCGGCCGTCGATGGCGTCCTCGCCGGCGAGCGGGGCGGTCGTGGCCTGTCCACGCTCGGGCGACGGCAGGCCGAGGCGTTGCGCGATCGCCTGAAGGCCACGGGCGAGCTGGGTGACGTCGACGCCCTGTACGCGAGCTCGCTGCCCCGGGCCGCCGAGACGGCGGCGATCATCGCGCCGGCGTTCGGTGACCCCGAGGTGCGGATCGAGCGGGAGCTGCGCGAGTTCGACCCCGGCGAGGCCGACGGGATGACGTGGGAGGAGTTCAACGAGCGCTTCCCGGTCCCCGAGGTCCGCGACCCCCACCAGGCCCGAGCGCCCGGAGGCGAGAGCTGGGCGGCCTTCGGCGAGCGGGTCGAGCGGGCCCTGGCCCGGATCGCACGGCAGCACTCGACGGAGACCGTGGTCGTCGCCTGCCACGGCGGGGTGATCGAGCACGCCTTCCACCTGTGGGGCATCCCGACCATCCACGGCCGGTACATCGAGATCTACAACACCGGCATCACCGAGTTCCTGTGGAGCGAGGCGTGGCCTTGGCACCAGCCGAGCCCACCGGGCTGGCGGTTGGTCCGCCACAACGACGCCGCCCACCTCTTCGGTCTGTTCTGAGCCTGCGGGGGCTGTGAGCCCGGCTGCAGTGCCAGGGCAGGACCGGTAGGGTCGCCACCACTCGCGGTCGAGAGGGGGAAACCGATGAGGCGCAGGCGGAACTGGACGGGCGCGTTCGGGGCGGTGCTGCTGGTGGTCGTCACCGGCGTGGTCGCCACGGCACCGGCCGGGGCCGACCCGGCCCACGGGCGACCGGGCGGGTCGATCGAGGTGCCGCTCCCCAACGATCCAGCCCACTGCGATCCGCTGGGCGGCGAGCGCTGCTACCTGCCGTTCCCCAACGACTACTTCACGGTCCGCGACCGCACCACGGCCACCGGGCGGCGGGTGGCGCTCGGGCCCGAGACCCTGCCCGCCAACACCGCGGGCGTCCACATCGACCCCACCGAGTGGAACCGCAGCGACGGCTTCTCCCCGGGCTCGGCGATGGCCGTGCTGCTGCCGGGCCTCGATCTGGCCGCCAGCGGCGGGGCGCCGATCACCGACATGGCCCGCTCGCTCGATCGGCAGGCACCCATCGTGCTCATCGACGCGACGACCGGCCGGCGCCATCCGTACTGGTCCGAGCTCGATGCCAACGCCCCCGACGACGCTCACCGGCTGCTGTTCATCCGCCCCGCGGAGAACCTGCAGGAAGGCCACCGGTACGTGGTGGCGCTGCGCGGCCTCGTGGACCGGGCCGGCAGCCCGATCGCCGCCAGCGACGCCTTCCGGGCCTACCGGGACCGCCTCGACACCGGGAACCCCACGCTCGAGGCCCGCCGTCACCACATGGAGGACCTGTTCCGCACCCTGCGGCGGGCCGGGGTGCGGCGCAGCCAGCTCATCCTGGCCTGGGACTTCACCGTGGCCAGCGGGCAGAGCCTGGCGCAACGGCTGCTGGCCATGCGGGACGACGCCTTCGCCCGCCTGGGCGCCACGGCGCCGCGCTTCCACGTCGACAGCGTCGTCCCGAGCACCCGGGAGAACCTCCTCCGCGAGGTCCAGGGCACCTTCGAGGTCCCGAACTACCTCACCGGCGATGGTTCGTCGGGTCAGGTCCTGAACAACGGCAACGGCGCGGCGTCGTCACCGATCCCCCGAGCCAACGGCACCTTCACGGCCCGGTTCATCTGCACGGTGCCGTCCTCGGCCGTCCAGGCCGACGGGACGGCCAACCCGACGAGCGCCGCGCTCTACGGCCACGGTCTGCTCGGCAGCGGGCGGGAGGTGCTGGGCGCCGGGTCACGGTTCGCGACCACGGCCAACACCACCTTCTGCGCCACCTGGTGGGTGGGGATGTCGGAGGAGGACGTCGGATCGGCCATCGTCGCCCTCACCGACCTGTCGCGGTTCCGCACCCTGCCCGACCGGCTGCAGCAGTCCCACCTGAACTTCCTGTTCCTCGGGCGGCTGCTGCTGCATCCTGACGGGTTCTCGTCGGACCCCGCGTTCCAGGCCGCCGACGGCACGCCGCTGCTCGACCAGCGCAACCTGAGCTTCGTCGGCGCGAGCCAGGGCGGCATCCTCGGCGGGGCCACCACGGCCGTCGCCCAGGACTGGAACCGGGCCTTCCTCGCCGTCCCGGCCATGAACTACTCGACCCTGCTGGACCGCAGCGTCGACTTCGATCCCTTCGCCGTGGTGGCGCGCCAGTTCTACCCCGACCAGGTCGACCGGGAGATCGGCATCCTGGTGGCGCAGATGCTCTGGGACCGGGGCGAGAACGACGCCTACGCCCAGCACCTGACCCAGCGGCCCTACCGCCACACCCGTGCCAAGCAGGTGATGCTGTTCGAGGCGTTCGGCGACCACCAGGTGGCCAACGTCGCCACCGAGGTCTTCGCCCGCACCATCGGCGCCCGCTTGCGGGCGCCGGGACTGGCCGCCGGCCGGAGCCCCGACGTCGAGCCGTTCTGGGGCATCCGGACCGTCACACGGTTCCCGAACCAGGGGCGGTCCTACCTGGTCATGTGGGACTTCGGGACACCAGCGCCGCCGACCGAGAACGTCCCCAACCGGGCCGGCCAGGACCCGCACGGGATGGGCCGCAGCCAGATCGAGGTGCTCACGCTGGCCAACGAGTTCCTGGCTCACGGCACGCTGGTCGACACCTGCAACGGGGGTCCCTGCCAGACCCTCCCGCCGCCCTGACGGGAGGGCTAGTGCCCTGATCATGAACGTTCGGGGATCCTGGCCGGCGTGGCGGGCGGAAACGTTTGTGGTCAGGGCACTAGCGTCCGTCGCGTGGATCTGGACACCGAGCTCCATCCGGACGTCGCCGGGCTCGCGTGCCTGCTCGGCCAGTGGGCGGGCGAGGGGCAGGGCGAGTACCCGACCATCCAGCCCTTCCGCTACCGCGAGGAGGTGACCTTCGGCCACGTCGGGAAGCCCTTCCTGGCCTACCGGCAGGCGACGGTCAACCTCGCGACCGGCCTGCCGGCCCACGCGGAGGTCGGCTACCTGCGGGGGGTCGGCGACGGGCGGGTCGAGCTCATCCTCGCCCATCCCACGGGCATCGCCGAGGTCACCGAGGGCACGGTCGAGACCCAGCCCGACGGTGGCCTCCGCCTCCACCTGCGCTCGACGACGGTGGCGGGCTCGGGGACGGCGAAGGAGGTCCGCAGCCTGGAGCGGACCGTCGAGGTCCGCGGCGACGTGCTGCGCTACGACCTGGCCATGGGTGCGGTCGGCCAGCCGCACCAGCACCACCTGCGAGCCGAGCTCCACCGGGCCTGATCCCCGCCGGCGGCGGCTCCGTCAGTCGAGGAGCTCCTCCTCGGTGACCCAGCCGAGCAGGTCCTCGCGGTCCAGCCGGAACACCCGGATCCGCCGTGGGCGGTAGGCATCCTGTCCGAGCACCGCGAACGCCTCCCGTTCGAACGCCGCGGGGATCTCGACGTCGGCGATGGTCTCGGCGCCCTCGGGCAGGTCGAGGACGTTCAGGTCGTCGTTGGTCCACCCGTCCACCATCATCACCAGCCCGGTCTGCACGGTGGCCCGGTGGGCCCACCGGCCCTCGGCCACGAACATCGCCTCGTAGCCCGGTTGCCGGACCCGGAAGCCCCGCTCCTCGAGCGCCAGCGCGAGGGCCTGGTGGAAGCCCCAGTAGCGGGACTGGCCCCGGGCGACCAGCAGCACCGGGCCCTCGAGCTCGTCCTCGTGGGCCATGACCTGGTCGGTGATCTCGTCGACCGTCGAGCGGTCGATGGGGGAGAAGGCGGCCGGCAGGGAGTTGAGCCAGCGGTCCTGCGTCACGTTCACCAGGCTCGGCACGACGATGACCACCAGCGCGATGCCGACCACCGCGAGCCTGATCGACGGCGCCCGTGTGCTGGCGGCCTCGGTCGCCTGCTGCCGGTGGCGGACCAGCTCGAACAGCTCGACCACCACCAGGGCCAGGACCAAGGTGACGAGGAAGGTCAGAGGGAAGATCCAGTGGTAGAAGGCCAGGCGGTAGGTCTCGTAGGTGCCCGTGGGCACGGAGGCCCCGTTGACCAGGCCGGCCACGGCCACGACTGCGGCCATCACCACCAGCAGGGCCTGCCGAGGCCGGGATCGGCGCCACCGTAGGGCGGCGACGACGGTGATCGCGACGACCGCCGCGGCGGTCAGCCCGGTGGGGACGGACACCGGTTCGTTGAGCCAGTGGGCGTTGATGTTGCTCTGGCCGAGGACCGGCGGCAGCCCGAGGACGTGCGCGACCTGCCGCGCGCTGGCGGCGAAGCCGAGGCTGGGTCGCTCGTGGTCGCCGCTGAACTTCGCCAGCCGGGTCAGGTTGGGCACGTTGCCGAACAGCTGCTGGAGCAGGACCGGCAGCCACAGCACCGCCGCCAGCCCGGCCGACAGCCCGACCCAGCGGGCCACCTCCTGCCGCGCCGGCCGGTCGTCGCTCGGGCTCCATCGCACTGCCATGACCAGTCCGACCACGCCGGCGGCCGCGAGGATGGCGATGGTGGGCAGGACCGACAGGTGCTGCTGGGCGGTGAAGGTCACGAGCACCGTGGCCAGCGGGAGCAGGCGGAGGTCGCCACACATCAGGCACCACAGCAGCACCGCGGAGCAGAACAGCGGATAGCCGGCCATGTTGGAGCTGACCGGGTTGATCAGCGAGGCCATCCCCGTGGTGTAGGTGATGGCACCCAGGATCACCGCCGCGATCACGCCGGCCCGCGGCCCGAGCTGGCGGAACACCGCCCAGGCCATGATCAGCAGGCAGCTCCCGGTGATGAGCACCGAGACCAGCAGCATGCCGGTCTGGGCCCCGAAGATCCGGACGAACGGGGCCAGCAGGTAGAAGTGGGTCGCCCCGAGGTGGTGGACGGTGTTGCCCTCCTGGTAGAGGTGGGCAAGCGACGGCTGGCCGATCATCGGCGTGCGCGACGTGCCGACGTCGAGGGCCCGGAGAGCCATCATCGCGGGGTCCTGGGACGGCACCCAGTGGGGCAGGTAGTGGATCAGGGCCACCACCGGGGCCACGACCAGGCCCACACCGAGCAGGAGAGCGGCGAACCGGCCGGACCGATCCAGGTCGCGCAGCCGGTGCACCTGGCGTCCCGTCCCCGGCTCGGCGTCGGAGGCCTGGTCGGCGGCCGGTGGAGCCGACGCCTCGGCTGCGGCGGCCTCCGTACCGGCGGGCTCGCTCTGGGCCAGGATGCTGTCCACGTCAGCCGTCCGGCTCCGGATGACGTCC
>Ga0075418_10002549_pt1 | contig 20899 bp, 16 predicted proteins | sample SoiMetdeltSBSDD2_FD_81776 | JGI IMG/M metagenome (GOLD analysis project Ga0075418, IMG submission 81776) | Bulk soil microbial communities from a Populus tree surrounding site in Tennessee, USA - Soil MetaG P. deltoides SBSDD2 | ecosystem: Environmental > Terrestrial > Soil > Tree plantation...
CGGTTCGCCGCGATCTCGGAGATGTTCTCCTGCTCGGCGGCGACGGCCATCGCGCGGCGGCTCTCGGCGGCAGCCTGCGCGACGCGCTTGTCGGCCTCGGCCTGGTCGGCCTGCAGGCGCGCGCCGATGTTGTCGCCGATGTCGACGTCGGCGATGTCGATCGACAGGATCTCGAACGCGGTGCCCGCGTCGAGACCCTTGGCCAGGACACCCTTGCTGATGCGGTCGGGGTTCTCGAGCACGTCCTTGTGCGAATCGGCCGAGCCGATCGTCGACACGATGCCCTCGCCGACGCGCGCGATGATCGTCTCCTCGGTGGCGCCGCCGACGAGGCGCTTGATGTTCGTGCGCACCGTGACGCGCGCCTTGGCCAGCACCTGGATGCCGTTCTTCGCCATCGCCGCGACCTTGCCGACCGGCGGACAGTCGATGACCTTCGGCGTGACCGACGTCTGCACTGCGTCGAGCACGTCGCGGCCTGCGAGATCGATCGCAGCCGCCTGCCGGAAATCGAGGCCGAGGTTGGCGCGGTCGGCGGCGATCAACGCGTTCACGACGCGCGGCACGTGGCCGCCCGCGAGGTAGAGTGCTTCGAGGTCCTTCACGCTGAGCGGCAGGCCTGCTTGCGTGGACGCGATCGCGCCGCGCACGATGACCGTCGGATTGATCTTGCGCAGCGACATCCCGACCAGCTGGAACAGGCCGATCCTGGTGCCCGAGAAGTAGGCCTGGATCCAGAGGTTGATGAACTTCAGCAGGACGATGACCAGGACGATCAGCAGGACGATCAGTCCGATCAGGATCCAAGTCATGAGGTCCGTGGACGTCTGCGACAGCATTGCTTTCCCCTTGGGTGATGGCGGTGTGGATCAGCTGCGGCCCACGACCACGCGGTTCTGCGTGACTTCGAGGACTTTGATGGAGCAGTCGGCGTCGATCATCTCGCCGCGCGTGACGACGTCGATCTTGTGGCCTTCGATGCGTGCGAAACCTGCCGGGCGCAGCGGCGACAGCGTGACGCCCGTCTTGTGCAGCAGGTGCACGAGGTTCGGATCCGCCGCGGAACCGGGCGAAGCTGGCGCCGCGAGGATCAGCTCCTGGCCGAGACGCGTCTTCGGCAGCAGCTTGAACGCGAGCGCTAGCACGATCGGAGCGGCGATCGCCTCGGCGACGAGCATCGTGAAGCCGAACGACGTCGACTCCTGGAACGCGAAGAACACCGCCGTGATCAGCGACAGCCCAGAGCACACGGCGATGATGCCCATCGAGACGAAGAACACCTCGGCGACGAGCAGCGCGAGTCCGACGATCGCGAGCAACAGCACGACGCCGACGCTGCCGCGTTCGCCCGCGCGCGGCGGCTCGGTCGCGACGGCGACGACGACGCGGCTGCCTTGCACGTAGAGCACTTTGAGCGGCGTGCCCGGCTCGACGAATTCACCCTCCGTGACGACGTCGATGCGCTCCCCGTCGATCTCCATGATGCCCGCCGGGCGCAGAATCGTCGAAGCTACGCCGCTGCGCCCGACGAGCTTGGTCAGCAACGCGTCGTCGAGCCCGAGCCCGCTCTCGGTGCCGCCGGTGGTTTGCGGACTGCGCTCGGGTGGCGGCAGGAACAGGCGGTTGGCCCACGGGATGTTCGGCAGCAGCCGCCACGCGAGCCAGCCGAGCACGAACACCATGAGCACGAGCATCGTGAGGTTCCGCAGGTTCGCGAGCAGCAGCTCCTCCTCGAGCTCGTTGCTCGGCAGAACGAACGTCTGCCGGCTCAAGACGAGCGCCAGCAAGAGGCACAGGAATCCCACGCCGCCGAAGATCACGGTGCCGGGCAGCAGGAAGATCTCGACCCCGATCGCAGCGAGACCGAGGAAGAACACGAGGATCTCCGTGATCTCGGCGAGCCCGACCAGATAGCTGTAGAACATCGCGAGCCCGAGGAAGGCCACGCCGAGCACGCCGGGCAGGCCGAACCCCGGCGTCTTGACCTCGAACAGGAGCAGCACGAAGCCCGCGACCAGCAGGAACGGCTGCAGCAGCTCGAGCCAGCCGACCATGCGTTCGGCCCAGTTCGGCTGCAGCTCGCCGATCGTGTTGCGGTCGATCGCGAGATCCTCGGCGAGCTGATCGAGGCTCTGCAGCGTTCCTCTCGACAGACCGTGCTCCTCGGCCTTCGCCGCGTCGATCACGAGCGGCCGCGTCAATGCGTTCTCGGCGTTGATCCTGGCGCCCTTGCTCTGCAGCGCGGCGAGCTCGGTCGAGTCGAGGATGCGCACGCGTTCGAGCGCGTCCTGGCGCACCGTCGCCTCGATCAGTTGCATGCGCGGATCCACCATCGCGAGGGCCAGCTTCTCGGCCTCCGGACGCAGCTTGTTCTTGCGCGCCTTGAGCCGGACCTCTGCGGCCCTCTTCAGCGAATCGAATCGCGCTGCCATGGCCTCGTCGGGCGAGCTGCTCCACTGCTCGATCCCTTCGGGTCCGGGCTTGGTCACTTCGCCCCACGCGGCCCCGGGCATGCAATAGGTGCGGTCGCAGCACAGCGCGACGTAGGCGGCGCCGTGCGTCACGCGGCCGCGCAACAGCGCGATCTTGCCGACCTGCGTCTGCTGGATGCGATCGAGCAGGCTCTGCACGTCGCTGTCTTCCTCGCCGGGGCTGCCGGACCAGTCGAGGCGGAACACGACCCACCCCAGGCCATGCGACTCCGCCTCGCGCAACGTGCGGTGGCATCGCGCGAGCTCCTGCGTGCCGAGCTTGCCCTGCAGCGTGACGACGAGCACGGTCGGTTGGACCGTGGCAGGCGGCGTGCCTTGCCCCGTGTCGACACGGCTCACCGGCTCGCTGCACGCACTCAGCAGCGCGAGCAGCGACCAGATCCAGAACCCGCGGCACGTCGTCATCACCACAAGGTAATGGTTTAGCAGAGCCGGGCCCCGGTTGGCACGCCTCCTTTCGGTGCCCGGGTGGATCGACGCGTCCATGCGGCACGGAGCCCGGGGTGCCGCTGCTTCACTTGCGGCCACCGGCGGATGCGCCGCGGGCCAGCGCGTCGAGGTTCAACAGAGCCATCGCCGTGCCGTAGGCGCGCCCCAGCTCGTGGCTGTCGACGAAGCACGCATCGAACTCCGGAAGATCGAGCACGAGCTCGCGCTGCGCGCGCATCAGAGGCTCGCGCACCTTCTCGTCCTCGATGCGCAGCGTCGCTTCGACGCGCCCGAGCATGTCGTACCAGAAGAAGAACCCGCCATACCCGTGCTGGTCGGCGTGGTCGTCGTACTTGCGCACGGCGGCCAGCAGGCCGTGGTGCCGGTGGCCGGCCGACGCGGACGCCTGCAGGCGCTGCTGGTCCGAGGCGCCGAACAGGAACAGCGCCAGCTCGCAGAGCGGCATGCGTCCCGCGGCCCCCTCGAGCGTCGCGCGAGGCTTGCCTTTCTGCGTTTGGTTGTAGCTGAAGGCGCCCTGCTCGGTGCGGTTCATCGCGAGCGCGCGCAGCCCGCGATCGACCCTCTCCTGCTCGACCTCGGCCCCGGCCGCGCGGGCCGCGGACAGGGCCTGCAGCGCCGTCGCCGTCGCGAACGGATTGCCATACTCGTGGAACCAGACGCCCGTTTCGGGCTGCAGCGCCACGAGCGCCGCCGCGGCGTTCTGCACGAACGGCTGCAACGCTTTCTTGTCGGCCGCGCGCGCCGCCTGCCACGCAGCGAGGAAGCGCACCGCGTAGGCGCGCGCCCACACGATCTCGTCGCGGTCGCTGAGCGCGAGCCAGGCGTCGGTGCGCACGTTCGCCATGATGCGCTGCAACATGGCCTCGAGGCGGTCCTGCTGGGCCTGCGGCAACACGAGCTCGCCGCCCCGCACGCGCGTCTGGGCGGCCAGCAGCGCTTCGCCGACGAGGCACGTCACGGCCGCATACACGTTGGGCAGACCGTCGGTCCCGCCGAAGTCGTAGATGCTGTCCCGCACGACGCCGTCGCCGTCGTCCATCGCGAGCAGGAACGCGACCGAGCGCTGCCAGAGGTCGTTCTCCGTGTAGACGCCGGGCGCGCGCGTGCCGTCCTTCGGTTCCGCGGCCAGCACCGCTGCCGGCAGCGGCAGGTAGTCTTCGAAACCGCGGCTGAACGGTCCGTACCCCTCGACCTCGAGCGCGGCCTTCCAGGCCAGCGGCTGCTCGGGCAACAGCTTCGTCAGGGTCCCCCACCGTTCGAGCGCGGCGCGGCGGCGGTTGTCGCGACAGGCCGCGGCGCCCGCGAGCCAATGGGCTTCTGCGGCCACGCCGTCGGCGGGCGCCTTGCCGATCACGGCGTCGGCGAACTCGATCGCACTCGCAGGGTCGCCGTCGCGGTAGGCCTGCCAGGCCTCGCGCAGGGCCGGGGAGCCTGGGAAACCATCCGCGGGCTGCTTCGCGAGCCGGCGCAACGGCGCCTCGAACCACTCCGGATGCAGCGTCGTGATCTGGTCGACGCGCAGCTGGGCGTTGCCGTCGCCGTCGAGCAGCAGGTAGCCCGGCTCGATGAACTGCCTTGGCACGAGACCGTACTTGGTTTGCAGCTCGCCGCGCGCCACTTCGGCCACGGGTACGAAGTGGTTGCTGAGCAGCGCGATCGTCGAGGGCCACGAGAACGGCCCGCCGCGCAGGTAGCGGTCGATCTCGGGCTTGCGGTCCATCGGCGAACGCGCGACCGACGGCACATACCAGAACACGAGCTTGCCGTTCGTCTTCGCCTCGGCCAGCGCCGCCGCGACGTCGGTCCGCCACGGCACCGCGCTGCCGGCCCGGGCCGCGAGCTCGCCGAGCGGGTTGCGGATCTTCTTGGTCGAGTTCTGGGCCGGCAGCGACACGGATGCCAGCAGGGCGGGAACGATTCAAAGGGCGAAGGCGCGCATGCCGGGAAGCGTGCCCCGTTCGCGCGGACCAGTCAAAGCAAGCCAGTCGATGCAGGCCAGTCGAAGAGCGGGCGCCCTACCCGGGACACGATGCTTCGCAGCCAGGCCCCGGCTCCGTATACACGTCACCATGTTCTCGCGATCCCTGCTGTCTCTCCTCGCCGCCGTCTGTCTCCTGCCCGACGAAGGACAGTGGTTGCCCACCCAGGTCCGCGAGATGGACTGGACCACGCTGCAGAAGCGCGGCATGCAGCTCAGCAAGGACGAGTTCTGGCATCCCGAGAGGGGCGGCGTGTTGTCCGCGACGGTCCAGATCAACGGCTGCACGGCGGCCTTCGTGTCGCAGGATGGCCTGCTCGTCACGAACCACCACTGTGGCTTCAGCGCCGTCAGCGATCTCAGCACACCCGAGAAGAACTTCCTGCGCGACGGCTTCGTGGCTGCCGACCGCAGCGCCGAGCTCGCTGCCCCAGGCATGGTCGCTCTGGTCCTGAAGCGCATCGAGGACGTGACGCGCGTCGTGCACGAGGCCCAGCAGAAGGCGAAGGACGACCTCGAGCGATGGGGCCTGACGCAGGACACGATCGCGCGGCTGGTCGCCGACGGCGAGAAGATGGAGGCCAACACGAAGTGCTCGGTTGCGAGCTTCCTCGAGGGCAAGGAGTATCACCTCTACTACCGCACCGAAATCCGCGACGTGCGGCTGGTCTACGCGCCGCCGCGCGCGATCGGCGAGTTCGGCGGCGAAGTCGACAACTGGGAGTGGCCGCGTCACACGGGCGACTTCACGTTCTTCCGCGCCTACGTGGCCAAGGACGGCCAGGTGCGCGACTTCGACAAGGAGAACGTGCCGTATCAGCCGACGCACTTCCTCGCGGTGTCGCAGACACCCGTCAAGGAGGGCGACCTCGCGATCATCATGGGCTACCCGGGCCGCACGCAGCGCTACAAGTCGAGCCGCGGCGTCGCGACGCAGCAGGGCTACGTCTACCCGCGCCGCGAGCACGTGCTCACGCGCGCAATCGCCGTGCTCGAGGCAGCCGCCAAGACGAGCGAGAAGAAGGCTCTCGAGGTCGCCGACACGATCAAGTCGCTCGCCAACGTGCAGAAGAATGCCGCCGGCATGAACTTCGGCCTGGCCCAGAACTCGACCGCCGAGCGCAAGCGACGCGAAGAGGAACAGTTTCGCGAGTGGGTCAAAGAGCACGGGGACAAGAGCTGGCAAGGCGTGCTCGACGAAGTGTTCGCGATGGACGAAGCCGAGGCCCAGACGATCGAGCGCGACACGATGATGTGGTTCCTCGGCACGCTCGGCGCCGAGATGCCGCTGCTCACGACGCTGATCCAGGCCTGCGGTGCGAGCGCTGCGTTGGCCGAGGGCAAGCTGCCGCCGCGTCTGCAGGCAGTGCTCGGCGAGAAGGAGCTGACCAAGGAGTTCGACCTGATCGAGCGGCCGATGCTCGAGGTCATGTTGGCCGAGTTTGCGGCCATGTCGGGTCCACAACGTCTGGCCGGCACCAAGTTCCTGGGCGAGAGCTCGCTCGACAAGGAGGCCGTGACGCGCTTGTTCCGCGACACGAAGATGCTCGACGCGCTCGCGCGCAGCGCCGCGTTCACGGCGGGCAAGGAGGCTCTCGCGCAGAGCGACGATCCGCTGCTCGTGCTCGCGCGCGGGCTCGCCGCGGAGCGCGCCGCTGCAGGTCTGCGGCAGCGGCAACGCGCGGGCAAGATGCTCGACGTCGGCCGCCGCTGGATCGCGGCCCAGGAGGCGTTCCGCGGCAAGGCGTTCTATCCCGACGCCAACAGCACGCTGCGCATCTCGATCGCCGAAGTGTCGGGCTACGTGTCGCGCGACGGCACCGTGCGCACGCCGCACACGACGGTCGCTGGTCTGCTCGAGAAGGAGACCGGAAGAGAACCGTTCGCGAATCCGAAAGCCGTGCTCGAGGCCGCCAAGAACCGCAAGCAGAGCCGCTGGTTCGACAAGGTTCTCGGCGACGTGCCGGTCTGCTTCCTGACCAACGGCGACACGACGGGCGGCAACTCGGGTTCCCCCGTGATCAACGGCAAGGGCCAGCTGATCGGGCTCAACTTCGACCGCGTGTTCGAAGGAGTCGCCGGCGACTTCGGCTGGAGCGCCGACCGGTCGCGCAACGTCGTGTGCGACATCCGCTACGTGCTCTGGATCGTCGAGTCGGTGTTCCCGAGCCCGCGCTTGCTCGCAGAGCTGGGCGCGTGAACGGCGCCGGCCCCCGAGCCGGCGCGCACGCTGCTACGCGATCCGTTCGACTAACGGCGCGGCGGAACCGTCGTCGGCGTCGTCGACGAGGTGCTGTTCGCCGAGCCGGGCTGCCGCGTCGTGGGCGTGGTGCCCGTGCCGGGCGCTGCCGGCGTGGTCCCAGGCTCGTTCGTCGGCGGCACAGTCGTCGTGTCAGGCGCGGTCGTTCCAGGGGCCACAGGCTTGGTCGCACCAGGCTTGGTCGTGCCAGGAGTGGGCTTGGTCGTGGCAGGCGTGCCCGTGCCAGGCTCAGTGGTGGCCGGCGCGTCGCCGGTGCCGGGCGCGGTCGTGCTCGGCGTGTTGCTGGGTTGGGTCGGAGTCTTCGGAGCCGGCTCCTGCTTGCCCGGCTGCGTCTCGCCCGTGGGCGCCGCGGGCGTCAGGTTGTGCTCCTGCTGGTACTGCTGGGCGAAGAACGTGTCGCCCGAGTACTCGCTCCACCATTGCCGCCAACGCAGCACCGACAGCTGCATCTCGCGGGTGTTCTGGTTCAGGTGGTCGTAGCCGAAGTCGTTCCCGGTCGCCACCTTCAAGGCCTCGTGGCACATGTAGCGCACTTCCTTGCGATCGTTGTCGAGGCCCTCGATGAGGGCCGGCGACCAGGCGAGGTCACCCATCAGCAACAACGTGCGCGCGCACTCCAGGCGGACCGTGAGGTCCTCGTCCCGGACCGCCTTCTGCAGGTCGGGGATCGTGCGCCGATCGCGCAAGCGGCCGAGCACCCAGGCGCACGAGCTGCGCACCTTCGCGTTCTGGTCCTTGAGCCCCTTGAGCATGGCCGGGATCGCTTGTTCGCCGGTCTGGGCGAACCACAGCAGATTCTCCAGCAGCTCGTCGCGGTGCTGGAACGGAATCTGCTCGACGCGCCGGGTGATCTCCTCGGACATCAGGTCATTCGCTCGCTGGTAGCTAGCGCTTGACTCAGTCGTCGAACAAGCAGTGAACAGAAGCAGCAGTGTGGCTCCGAAGGCCGCGGTCCTCATGGGTATCCTCGTCGAGTTCGGGGGTACAGAAGGCTGATTCGCCTCGTGCCCGGACCATCGGCACCTTCGCACCGGCAGCTTGAGCGTAATCCGTTGGCGCTTTGCACACTGCCCGACAGACCGCTCTGCACAAGGCTTTCCGGGCAACGCAGCCTTGCCATCGTGGCTTCGCCCCCCGTAGATTCTTGTGGTGCTCGACCGAAGGGCGGTTGGGCCACTCTCACGTGGCAAGTCAACGGAGCTACCCATGAACAAGGCAGATCTCGTCGAAGAAGTCCAGAAGCAGCTCGGCACCGAGTGCTCGAAGGCGCACGCAGAGCGCGCGGTCAACGCGCTGATCATGTCGATCCAGCGTGGCCTCAAGAAGGACAAGGAAGTCCAGATCGTCGGCTTCGGCACGTTCGCGGTGAAGAACCGCAAGGCGCGCATGGGACGAAACCCGCAGACCAATCAGCCGATGCAGATCAAGGCATCGCGCACCGTCGGCTTCCGCCCCGGCGTCACCCTGAAGGAGAGCGTTTGATTCGGCTCGGGGCGCAGTTTCCCAGGCTGCGCCCGATCGACCTCAGTCGATCCAACCACCGCCCAGCACGCGGTCCCCGTCGTAGAAGACTGCTGCTTGCCCCGGCGTGATTGCCGCGACGGGCTCCACGAATTCGATGCAGGCGGTCGTGCCTTCGTCGAGCACCGTCGCGGGCACGGCCGAATGCCGCGCGCGCACCTTGACCCGCACCGCGACGGCGTGACCCGGCCGCTCGACGAGCCAGTGCACGGCCGAGACGCGCGCCGTTCGCCGATCGAGACCTTCGCGCGCGACGAGGGTCACGTTGCCGCTCTCGGCGTCGATCGCGGCGACGTAGCGCGGCGAGCCGAGAGCTGGCAGGCCGCGGCGCTGCCCGACCGTGAAGCCGTCGATGCCGTCGTGCTGGCCGAGCTCGCGACCGTCCGCGTCGACGAACAGGCCCGGCCGTCCGCGGCCACCACGCGCGCGCACGACGTCGCGGTAGTCGCCGCTCGTCACGAAGCAGATCTCCATCGACTCGGCCTTCTCGGCCACTGGCAGTCCCGCTGTCCTGGCCACCGCGCGCACTTCGGCCTTGGTCATGTCGCCGAGCGGAAACATGGTTCGCAGCAGAGCCGGGCGGTCGATGCCGAACAGGTAGTAGGTCTGGTCCTTCTCGGTGTCGCGCGCCGTGCGCAGCTCGCCTGCAACGACACGCGCGTAGTGCCCCGTCGCCACGGTTTCTGCACCGACATCGTCAGCGAGCCGGAAAAGTTGTCCAAACTTCAGCCGCTGATTGCACAGCACACAGGGGTTCGGTGTGCGCCCTCTGCGGTACTCGGCCGCGAAGTGATCCATGAGCGCACCGAACTCCTCGGCGTAGTCCACCGCATAGAACGGTATGCCCAGACGATCTGCCACCACTGCGGCATCGCGCGCGTCGCTGGCCGAACAGCACGACTTCTCCTGTGCCTTCTTGCCGGCCTGTCCGTTGCGCATGAAGACGCCGACCACGTCGTGGCCCTGCTGCTGCAGCAGCAGCGCAGCAACGCTGCTGTCGACACCACCGGACATTGCTGCGAGCACGCGCATCGATTCGAACACGGGTCGGGAACCAGACGGCACAGGATGCACGGCGGCGGTCGCAACACAACCCCGGAGACCCGCATCGCACTGCGCACTTTTCTCCGGGCGGCGTGGCCGCGCTCGCGCGTCAGAATCCGCTCTCGGAGTGGGGCTTCCGGACGGGCCGTCCCTATACTCTTCGGCCCTTCTGGCCCGCTTGGTCTCCGATCCCGATGGCGCATTCCTCGACCTTCTTCGTCCCGTATCTGTTCGCGAGCCTGCCGCAGGAGCCGAAATCGGCGTCGGACACCCCGGCTGGAGTAGCGCATGGCGGCAACACAGCCGCTCCGGGTGGCCCGAACCCGACGCCATCGCCGGGCCCCGGCGGCGGCGGCGACATGTTCTTCCTCTACATGGGGCTCATCGTGCTGGCCCTGTACTTCATGATGCTGCGGCCCGAGCAGAAGCGGAAGAAGGCGCTGCAGTCGATGTTGTCGGCGGTCAAGCAGGGCGATCGCGTCGTCACGGTCGGGGGCATGCACGGCACCGTGATGAATCTCACCGAGAAGACGGTGACGCTTCGCGTGGACACGGTGAAGATGGTCCTGGACCGGGTCGCCATCGCGCGCGTCGAACGCGATGAAACCCAGGGCGGAGAAGCCTCGAAGACGTGACGACCTGCCTCGTGTGCCGCGTTCGGGGGCGAGCGGAGAAGCCACCGCGGCCGCCGCGTTGTCCGCAGCCGGTTACCGCGTCGAAGGCCGCAACGTGCGCACCACGCACGGCGAGATCGATCTGCTCGTGCGGCGGCGCCGGACGTGGATCGCCGTCGAGGTCAAGACGCGCACCAGCCACCCGGCGCCCGAACGCTGTGTCGAACCGGCCCAGCTCGACCGCCTCGAGCGCGCGCTGCGGTCGCTGGCCCCGGCGCTGCGACCCCGCCCGCGGGCGCTCCGGATCGACGTCGTCAGCGTGCAGCTGTCCCGATCCGGGCCCGAGGTGCTGCATTTCCCCTCGTTCCGGCGACTTGCTGACGATGTCACGTGGGCGCAACGGTTCCCGGTCCGAGCGCGTTCCTCGACTTCAGGTTCGGGGTCCACGCCGACCCCTCTCCGACTGATGCCGACTCTCGCCGGACAAATCGTGCCGCGGCGCAAGCTGCTGCTGATGCTCTGCGAGACAGCGATGTTCACGCTGGTCACGCTCGTCGGCACGAGCGTGCCTCCGCTCGGCACCAGCGGCTTCCAGCTCTTCGAGCTCTCGTGGGACCTGGTGCGCGGCCTGCTGACCTGCTTCACGATCGCGGTCATCTGCCAGGCGTCGATGAGCTACAACGACCTCTACGACTGGAAGACGGCGCAGAACCGCGCGCAGCTCGGCAACCGCCTCGTGCATTCGTGCGGTTACTCGCTCGTGATGCTCGGGTTCCTGTCACTGACCGTGAAGCAGCTGTTCTTCCTGCCCGGTCTCGCGGACATGGGCAAGGAGACCTCGAAGCTGATCCTGCTGGTCGGCCTCGGCTTCTTGCTCGTCTACGTGTGCCGGCACGCGTTCCACTGGTTCTTCTACAAGTGGCGCGCCGGCGAGCGCATCGTCGTGCTCGGTTCGTCGGCGGAGGCGCTGACTCTCGCGCGCATGGTGATCGACAGCCCGATGTCGGGCTTCGAGCTGCTCGGCATCGTCGAAGAGCCGGACCAGCCGCCGCTCGTCCGCGCCGCGGGAGACCCGCCCGTGCTCGGCACGCTCGACGGGCTCCGCGCGCTGTGCCGCGAGCAGGGCATCGCGCGCGTCGTCGTCGCACTGCAGGAACGGCGCGGGCGGCTGCCCGTGGACCGCCTGCTCGATTGCCGCATGGACGGCGTGCTGATCGAAGAACGCGAGTCGATGTACGAGCGTCTCACGGGCAAGCTCGCGGTCGAGAGCATGCGGCCGAGCTACCTGATCTACGGCCGCGGCTTCGTGAAGGACCCGCTGATCATGGTGTGCAAGCGCGTGATCGAGATCTTCGCGTCGCTCGTCGGTCTCGTGGTGTCGTCCCCGATCTGCCTGCTCGCGGCCGTTCTCATCAAACTGACCAGCAAGGGGCCCGTCTTCTTCCGCCAGGAGCGCACGGGCCAGGACGGCGCGACGTTCAAGCTGATCAAGTTCCGCACGATGCGGCCCGACGCCGAGAAGGACTCCGGTCCCGTGTGGGCGCAGGAGAACGACAGCCGCATCACGAAGGTCGGCCGCCTGCTGCGCCTGTCCCGCATCGACGAGATTCCGCAGTTCCTGAACATCCTGCGCGGCGACATGTCGTTCGTCGGTCCGCGGCCCGAGCGCCCCCACTTCGTCGCGCAACTGCAGCGCGAGATCCCGTTCTACCCGCTGCGGCACACGGTCAAGCCGGGGCTCACGGGTTGGGCCCAGGTGCGCCACCCGTACAGCGCCTCGATCGAGGATGCGCAGGAGAAACTGCGCTACGACCTCTACTACATCAAGAACATGGGCCTCTTGTTCGACTTCAACATCATCGTGCGCACGATCGCGGTGATCCTCAGCGGCAAGGGCGCGCGGTGAGTCGGTAGAGAACTGGAGGCTCTGTCGGTACGGTCTTGGGATGCCGAAGATCCTGGTTGCGGACGATCTCGCCGAAGAGGGCCTCGCTCTGTTGCGCGAAGCAGGAGAGGTCACGGTCAAGAAGGGCATGGACGAGGCCGCGCTGCGACAGGCGCTGCCGCCGTTCCACGCGCTCGTCGTACGCTCCGCGACGAAGGTGACGCAGAAGAGTCTCGAGTTGGCCGAGAACCTCGCGCTGATCGGCCGCGCCGGTATCGGCGTCGACAACATCGACGTCGCGGCCGCCACGGCGCGCGGCATCGTCGTCATGAACACGCCAGAAGCGGGCGCCGTCACGACCGGCGAACACGCGATCGCGCTGCTGTTGAGCCTCTGTCGCTGCATCCCCGCCGCCGACGCTTCGGTGCGCGCCGGGAGCTGGGAGAAGTCGAAGTTCACGGGCGTCGAGCTGCTCGGCAAACAGCTCGGCATCGTCGGGCTCGGCCGGATCGGCAGGGTCGTCGCCGAGCGCGCGCGCGGACTCGGCATGACGATCGCCGCCTACGATCCGTTCGTCACGCAACAGAACGCACCGGATGGCGTGCGCATGATGGACCTCGACGAGCTGCTGGGTGGCTCGGACTTCGTCACCGTACACGTGCCGCTCGCGGACGACACGCGACACATGCTCTCGAGGCAACGCCTGTTCGCGACCAAGCCCGGGGCCCGGCTCGTCTGTGCCGCACGCGGCGGCATCGTCGACGAGGCGGCGTTGTGCGAGGCGCTCGAGAAAGGACAGCTCGCGGGCGCGGCGCTCGACGTCTTCGAACACGAGCCGCTGCCCGCCGACAGTCCGCTGCGCCGTGCGCCGAATCTCGTCTTGACGCCGCACCTCGGCGCGAGCACGCACGAGGCCAAGCGCAACGTGTCGATCGAGATGGCGCGCCAGGTCGCGCTCGCCGTGCAGAAGGGCGTGGTCCTGAACGGCGTCAACGTGCCGCGCCTGGCTCCTGCCGACGCTGCCCAGGTCGGCCCCTACCTCGAGCTCGTGCGCAGCCTCGCGGGCTTCCTCGCGCAGACGTTCCCGGGGCCCTTGCAGTCGCTGCGTCTGTCCGTGCAGGGCGGGATCCCCGCCTCGGCGCATCGTGCGCTGACGGTCGCGATGATCTGCGGCGCGCTGCGGCCGACGGCGACCGGCACCGTGACGCCGGTCAACGCCGAACACATCGCGCGCGAACGCAACCTGCGCGTGCACTGCGAATCGTCGTCGCTGAAGCGCGACTTCATGTTCCTGGTCCGCGTCGAGGCGGTGCTCGGCGAGCAACGCCACTTCGCGTCGGGCACGGTGCTCGGCCAGCGGCACGGGAGGCTCGTCGAGCTCGACGACTTCGTGCTCGACGCGATTCCCGAAGGGCCGATGCTCGTGACGTTCCACAAGGACCGGCCCGGCGTCGTCGGTCGCCTCGGCACGATGCTCGGGGACGCGGGTATCAACATCACGCGCATGCAGATCGGTACCGCGATCGAGCGCAAGCCCGGACCGGGCTTGGCGCTCGGCATCCTGAACCTCGACCGCGCGCCGACCAGCGAGCAGATGCGGGCCGTGCGCGCGATCGACGCCATCGAACGCGCCTGCCTCGTGTTGTGATCCCACGGGTGGCCTCGTGACCGCCCGCTTGACCCGGATCACTTAATTGGCTAAGCTTGGCGTTCTAGGTGGCCGTCGGCGGCCACCAGCGAGGTAACCAGCGAGGTTGCGAATGCCCACGGCTCCGGAACCGACCGAACGCGAGTTGCAGATCCTCAAGGTGCTCTGGGAGCGCGGCGAAGCGACCGTGCGCGAGGTCTACGAGGCGCTGCGCGACGACGTGCCGATCGTGCAGAACACGGTGCAGGCGTTCCTGCGGCTCATGGAGGAGAAGGGTCTCGTGAGCCATCGCACCGAGGGCCGCACGTTCGTCTACCGCCCGACGAGCTCGGGAGCGCGCACCAAGAAGGACCTGCTGTCGGGACTGCTCGCGACGGTGTTCGACGGCGCGCTCGACGAACTGGTGGCCAGTGCGCTCGCGGCGAAGAAGCCGAGTGCTGTGGAGCTCGCGCGCCTGCGCGAGCTGCTCGAGCAGGCCCAGCGCCAGCGAGGTGGACCATGACGCCGCTCGACGCGGTCGTGTCGTGGCTCGTGCAGCACGGGCCCACGTTGCTGCTCGGCGCGACCGTCGTCCTGGCCGCAGGCTGCGTGGCGCTGCTGGCGAGCCGCTCGCTCGAGCAACGCCGCCGCCTCGGTGTGTGGACCGCGCTCGGCACGGCGCTCTACCTCGTGCTCGGCGCCCTGCCGCTGCCGCGCGTGGCGTGGCCCGAGTTCGGCGCGCACGAGAGCCCGCTTGGCGATCTCGTTCGCGCGGCGCCGGCGCCGTTCGTCGATCCCGAGCTTCGCGCGGTCGCCCTCGAACGCGCGCTCGCGGACCTGCAGGTCGATCCCGCCGTGACTTCGCCGCCGGCGCTGGCGTCGCCGGCGACGCCGCTGCCGGCTGCGACCGAGCCAGTGTTCGCCTGGCCGGCACTGCTCGCGGGCACCTGGCTGCTCGGTGCTTTGTTCTTCCTGTTGCGCCATCTCGTCGGAACCGAGCGGCTGCGCCGGCTGCTCGCAGCGTGCACCGAAGCGGCTCCGGCCGCAGTGCCGGGATTCGCGATGCCGGAGGGAGTGCGGCTGCTGCTCTCGCCGCACCGCGTGCGTCCGTTCTGCACGGGCGTCGTGCGTCCGGTCATCGTGCTGCCAAACGAGCTCATGGAACCCGATCGCCGGGCCGAGGCCAGGGCCGTGCTGGCTCACGAGGCCTCCCACTTGCGCGCCGGCGACAGCAGGGTCGCAACGCTGCTGGCCTGGCTCGCGATCCCGCTGTTCTGCCATCCACTCTATTGGTGGCTGTGCCGCGAGGTGCGCTTCTGCAACGAACTGCTCGCGGACGAGGATGCGGCCGGTCCGGATCGCAACTCGTATGCGCGCGCCTTGCTCGATCTCGCCGAACACGACCAGCCTGCGCTGGCCTCGTCCGGCACCGTAGCCGTGTTCCACCGCCCATCCGAGTTCTACCGGAGGATCCAGATGCTGCTGCAACGCCGTGGTCCGTCGTCTTCCCCCACGTCGCGCCTCCGCCGCGCGACTTCTGCGCTCGCCGCGCTGTGCTTTCTCGGCACCGTGGCGGGTGTGTTCGGCACGCCTGTCGCGGCGCAGGAGCCCGGGGACCGGGCGCGCAAGGAGGCCGAGCTGCGCGAGACCATTGCTGCGCTGCGCGCAGAAATCCGCAGTCTGCGTGCCCTGCTGCAGACCAAGCAGGAGCCAGGCGCATCTGGCGTGCAACCGCCGGACTCTACGTCGGACAAGGACAAGTTCGGGCGCGATGCAAAGACGCGACCGCCGTACCAGTTTTGGACGCGCCTGGGGGGCGACGCGAAGCCCGGCGGCGAAAGGGAACACGAGGTAGAGTGGCGCTCGTGGGAATCGGCCAACCGCCTGGGGCGCGACGCGAAAGAAGGGAAGCCGGACGACTCGTGGCGATCGCTCCGCCGGATAGAGGGCAACCGGTTCTACCGCGTGCAGCAAGGCGACACCTTGGAACGCATTGCGCTGCGCCAACTCGGCAACGGGTCGCTGCAAGACGAGGTCCGACGACTCAATCCGGACGTCGACTGGGACAGCCTGAAGGTCGGCGAGAGGCTCGTGCTGCCGCGTGGGGACAGCGATCGAGACGCGCTCAAGTGGCTCGGCCAAGCCCAGCCCGGCGACGCTTCGCCACCGCGGTCCGAGGGTCAGAACACGTTGGACAGGCCGCTCGGCGACGAGGCGAGGGCCCGCAACTATTGGGACGTGTCCAACAATCGGCAGCAACGGCCGGGCGGGTCGGGCGATGGACCTTCGCCCGCGAACGCGACCGGAGACCTGGCCACGCGCTATCTGGACCTGCAGGCCGAGATCGAGATCGCCGAAGCCGTGGCGGCAGAGAGCAAGCAGCTTGCCGAATCGGGCCTCGGGCCGTCGCTCGATGCCAAGAAGGCCGCAGTCAATCTGCGCACGCTGCAGAAGAAGTTCGGCATCGTGCGACGACTGCTCGACGGCGAGATCGCTGCCACCGAGGCAGAGGTCGAGTGGCTGTCGCGCAAGATCGACGCGGCCGACGCGGCCGGCCGCGATCCGCTCAAGATCCAACGCGATCGTGCGCACACACGACTCGAGGCGATGCGCGAGGTGAAGTGAGGGCGCGGTGCGGTATCGTCGCCGCCCGTGCCCCCGCCGTTCGCCGCCGTCTACTTCGACTGTGATTCGACCCTCTCGTCGATCGAGGGTGTCGACGAGTTGCTGCAGTTCGCCGAGTCGAAACTGCGCGCCGAAATCGCCGAGTTGACAAGGAAGGCGATGGACGGGCTGTTGCCTCTGGCCGAGGTCTACGAGACCCGCCTGCGCCTGCTCGCACCGCGGTGCGATCAACTCGACCGCATCGGCGAGCTCTACGTCGAGCACCTCGTGCTGCACGCGCGCGAAGTCGTGCGGGCGCTGCAGCACCTCGGCAAACACGTCGGCATCGTGAGCGGCGGGCTGCTCGTCGCGGTGCAGGCCCTGGCACGGCACCTCGGCATTCCGCTCGCGAACGTGCACGCGGTGCCGCTCGTGTTCGACAGCCATGGGGCCTACGTCGACTTCGACCGCACCACGCCGCTGTGGCGGAATGGCGGCAAGGTCGAGATGGTCCAGCGCCTGCCCAAGGGCCACCGTCCCCTGGCGTTCGTCGGCGACGCCGTCACCGATCTCGAGACGCAGGGCCACGTGGACCTCTTCGTCGGTTTTGGCGGCGTCGTGACGCGGGCTCTGGTCGCGGCCAAGGCGCAGGCCTTCGTCGCCGGCAAGTCGCTGGCGCCAGTGCTCGCGCACGTGCTGACCGACGAGGAACGCGCACGGCTCGCTGGCGACGACGCCTTCAGGCCGTTGCTTGCGGCGGCAGGGGTCGAGGACGGTCGGACCTGAGCGGTGCCGCCTCTCAGCTCTTGATGTGCTGCGACACGAGCTTCGTCATCTCGAACATCGTGACCACCGCCTTGCCGCCGAACACCGCCTTCAAGGCGTCGTCGGCCTTGATGTTGGTCTTCACCTTGGTGTCCTGCAGGCCGTTCTTCTTGATGTACTCCCAGAGCTTCTTCGTGATCTGACTGCGAGGGATCGGCTTGTTGCCGACGATCACAGCCAGCACGTCGTCGGGCTGGACCGGCTTCATGAGGGCGGGATTGGGTTTCTTCTTCGCAGTGGCCATCGATGGTCTTGGGTTTGGAGTAAGTAGGAAAGACGAGGACCGGTTCGGAACGTTGGTCGTGCAGTGACCGGCCGAACTCCACCAACGCCCAGGATGATGGCGCGGCGGGGTCGCCCGGCAAGGCTGGTGTGCAGAACTTCTCGCCGGGCGGGATCCGGTCCCCCTGCCGCGGTTGCTTTCGTTGCAAAAACGATGATGCTGCCGGCATGGGCGATCACCCCGTGCTCTTCATCCCCGGACCTACCGAAGTCGAGGTCGAGCTGCGCCAGATCATGGCGATGCCGCTCGTCGGCCACCGCGACCCGAATTTCACCGCCCTCGTCCAGGACGTCTGCACGAGGCTCCGCAGCCTCTACCTGACGGCCCAACCGGCGGCCTTCGAATCCTGCCCCGCGACCGCGTTCATGGAAGCGGGCATCCGCAACCTGGTGCCGCGCGGCGGCCGTTCGCTGCACCTGGTCTGCGGCGCGTTCAGCGAACGCTGGTTCAAGATCGCGAAGCTCTGCGGACGCGACGCCGAGGCGCTGACCGTGCCACTCGGTCAGACCCACGATCCCGAACAGTTGCGCGAACGCCTGCGCAAGGGACCGCCGGTGACTGCGGTCATGATCACGCACAACGAGACGGCGACCGGCGTGATCGCGCCGCTGCAAAAGCTCGCGGCCGCGGTGCGCGAGCACGCGCCCGATGCACTCGTGCTCGTCGACGTCGTCACGAGCCTCGGCGGCGCCGAAGTGCGCCTCGACGACTGGGGTCTCGACTTCGCGTTCGCCGGCACGCAGAAGTGCCTCGCGCTGCCACCGGGCATCTGCACGTTCGCGGCCAGTGCGCGCGCGTTGGCGCACGCGGCCACGGTCGAAGAACGCGGCTTCCTGTTCGACCTGCCGCGCTCGATCAAGGAGACGAACGAAGGCAAGACGCTCGCGACACCGTGTGTGCCGCTCGTCTACGCGCTGCGCCGGCAGCTCGAGCGCGTAGCGGCCGAAGGCCTGCCACAGCGCTGGGCCCGACACCTCGCGATGCGCGACGCGACGCTGGCCTGGGCGGCGAAGAAGGGCATGCGCCCGTTCGTCGCGAGTGACGAGGCCCGATCGCCGACCGTGAGCTGCATCGACGCGCAGGGTGGCAGTGTCGACGGGCTGGCCGCTGCGGCGCTGGCCGCGGGTTTCAAGATCGACAAGGGCTACGGCGATCTGAAAGGCAAGGCGTTCCGCATCGGCCACATGGGCGACCACACGTTGTCGCGCCTGCAGCAGCTGCTCGCCGCGATCACCGCGTGAGCAGCAGCACGATCGCCCCGGCCACGGCGAGCACGGTGCCGGCGATGCCGGCGCGGCCGATGCGCGCGCCGTAGACGACGGCCGCCACCGGCATCATGAAGATCGGAGTCGTGGCCATCAGCGCGGCCGCGACGCCGACGTTCGCCGCGTGGTGGGTCGCGACCATCGAGAGCCACACGCCCGCGACGGGCCCGAAGGCCGCCCCGGCGAGCGCCGCGTAGAGCGCGGTCTTGTTGCGCCACACGGCGACGAAAGCGAGAGGTCGCTGCCACAACGACGACAGCGCCATGAGCCCGAACAGCGCGACAACCATGCGCACGACGGTGGCGTGCAGCGGCAGCACGCCTTCGGGCAGGTCGGGCCCGACGGCCATCGCGAGGCGCGCGAGTACGACGCCGCTGGCCTGCCCCATCGCCGCGAACAACGCGGCCACGACACCGATCCACGACTGCCGCTTCGTGAGAGCCGGGTTCCACGCCGCACCCTCCTGGCTGCGCAGCAGCACCAGCAGCACACCGGTCATCAGCAGCAGCGCCCCGAACAGCATGCCGAGCGCGAACGACTCCCCGGTGCCGAGCGCGATCAGCATCGCGAACAGCGGCCAGGTCGCCATGACGACCGAGCTGTGCCGCGGGCCGATCGTCGCGAGCGCGTGGAAGAAACCGAGGTCGCCGAGCACGAGGCCGAACAACCCTGACAGCACGAGCAGCACGAGGCGGTCCTGAGGCAGATGCATCGGCCACGGTTGCCCGGTCGCGACCCACGCGCACGCGAGCAGCACCGGCACGCCGGCGAGCAGACGGAACTGGTTGCTGCCGAGCGGACCCGCGGCGCGGCTCGCGACGGCGAACGACGTGCTGCTGCCCGTCCAGCAGAGCGCGGTGAGCAGCGCGCAGATTTCGCCGAGGTAGGCCATGCAAACGGGGCGTGAGTGTGCGAACCTTGCGGCCGCGACGCAACGTGCACGACGTCCTCGCCGAATACCTGCACTGTCTTGCGACCGAGCGACGGAAGGGCGCCGCGACGGTGCGCGCCTACCGCAGCGATCTGCATGCGTTCGCGAAGTGGCTCGGGCGGCGGCCCCTGCTCGAGGTGACGCGTTTCGAATTGCGCCGGTACCTCGTCGAGCTCGAGGAACAGGGCCTCGCCGCGACCTCCGTGCAGCGCAAGCTCGCGAGCCTGCGCGGGCTGTTCGCCTGGCTCGTCCAGAATCGTCGCGTCGAGGCAGATCCTTCGCGGCTCCTCAAGGGTCCGAAGGCGGTCCGGGCCGTGCCGCGGTTCCTGACCACGCCCGAGGTCGACCAGCTGCTGGCCCAACCGTTCGACGAGTCCGCGCAGGGCCAACGCGACCGCGCGATCCTCGAGGTGCTCTACTCGACCGGCTGCCGCGTGAGCGAGTGCGCGGGCATGCGGCTGCGCGACCTCGACCTCGACGAGGCCGTCGTGCGCGTGGTCGGCAAGGGGCGCAAGGAACGCATCGCGATGCTCGGCAAACCCGCGTGTGCGGCAATCGGTTCGTGGCTGCCGCTGCGCGCGAGGATGGTGCGAGCCAGCAGGCGCACGGACCCGGGCACGCTCTGGGTCAATCGCTTCGGGCGCGCGCTCAGCGCGCGATGGGTGTTCCAGACCGTCGTCGATCGCAGCAAGAGCGCGGGGCTGCAGTCGACGCTGACGCCGCACGGCCTGCGGCATTCGTTCGCGACGCACCTGCTCGACCGCGGCGCCGATCTGAGGACGGTGCAGGAACTGCTCGGGCACGCGCGGCTCGTGACGACGGAGATCTACACGCACGTGTCGATCGGCCGGCTGCGCGACGTCTACGACCACGCGCATCCGCACGGGCGCGCGCGCGGGGCCGCGAACGAGTGAGGCCGGGCAAGGGCGCCGCCGATTGGTGCCACTTCGTTACGAGATGCGCGAGCCTCTTGCCCACGACGGCGCGGAGGCCGGCGCGAGCTTTCGTGCTGCGGCGATGCGGTCCGTCGGTAGAATGCGTCCGAGGCCAGGTCCGTGGCCTGGCCAGCCGCTCCCGCTTTCCCCCGCACAGCGAGCCAAACCATGCCCCCACGCCTCTC
>Ga0075418_10002555_pt1 | contig 20878 bp, 18 predicted proteins | sample SoiMetdeltSBSDD2_FD_81776 | JGI IMG/M metagenome (GOLD analysis project Ga0075418, IMG submission 81776) | Bulk soil microbial communities from a Populus tree surrounding site in Tennessee, USA - Soil MetaG P. deltoides SBSDD2 | ecosystem: Environmental > Terrestrial > Soil > Tree plantation...
GGCGGCGAGCAGCAGCGCGTCTCGATCGCGCGCGCGTTCGTCAACCACCCGCCGCTCCTCATCTGCGACGAGCCGACCGGGAACCTCGACCCCGACACCTCCGTCGGGATCATGCAGCTCCTCTACCGCATCAACCGCACCGGCACCACGGTGGTCATGGCCACGCACGACCGCGAGATGGTGGACAAGATGCGCAAGCGCGTCATCGCCCTCGAGGACGGCGTCGTCGTCCGCGACGAGCGACGGGGCGGGTACGGGTAAGTAGGTGCGCACCAGGCTCTTCCTCACCGAGGCCTTCCGCTCGATCTCCGGGAACCTCTCCACGACGGTGGCGGCCGTCATGACCGTCCTGATCGGGATGTTCCTCCTCGGGCTCTTCATCGCCCTCGGCAGCTGGGTCATCTCGTGGACGAACCACGTCAAGAAGGACCTCGTCGTCAACGTCTACTTCTGCGCCAACGCCACCTGCGGCACGGAGGCCACGCAGCCGCAGATGGATCAGGTGCGGGCGCAGCTCGCCAACAACCCGGACGTCAAGAGCATCGAGTTCATCTCCAAGGAGGAGGCGCTCAAGGAGATGGAGGAGCGCTTCCCCGACCTGGCGGGCAATTTGGCACGGAACCCGCTACCTGCCGCCTACAAGGTCATCCCGAACGACGCGGAGACGGTGAAGGCGATAGCGGGCACCCTCGACCCGGCGCCGCCGGGGGTCGAGACGGTCACCTACGGCGAGAAGAAGGCCGAGCGCGTGCTCCAGGTCGCGACCATCATCGGCGCGATCTTCCTGGTGGGGAGCGTGATCCTGCTCATAGCCTCCACCATCCTCATCGCGAACACCATCCGCCTCTCGATCTTCTCGCGAAGACGCGAGATCGAGGTGATGAAGCTCGTCGGCGCGACGAACTGGTTCGTGCGCGCCCCCTTCATGCTCGAGGGCATCCTCTGCGGCCTGGCCGGATCCGTCCTCGCGGTCATCCTCCTGTTGATGGCGAAGGAGCTCGCGCTCCCAGGCATCATGGGTCGGGTGGAAAGCCCGGACGACATCAGCGCGTGGAGCTTCCCGGTCGTGGCCCTCATCCTGGTCGCAGTGAGCCTGCTCGTGGGAGCCGCGGGCTCGGGCATCACCATGCGGCGCTTCCTCAGGATCTGACGTCGGTGCCGGCGGTCGGCCCCGCACGGCGGAGGGCAGGCGGTCTGTGAGACGAGCGGTCGGCTATTTCGCCGCGACCGCGGTCGTCCTCGGGGCGTTCTTCCTCGGCTTCGTCCTCACGCAGTCAAGCGGCGACGCGGGCCAGGCGGCCGCCCAGCGCAACACCGACACGTCGGTCCGGCTGATCGACGAGGTGCGCGACGAGCTGAACGCCTCCTACTACCGCTGGATCCATCCCGAGGTGCTCGCCCTCCCGACGGTCGACGAGATCATCGACGGGCTCGAGGACCCGCACACCGAGGTGCTCACGGCCTCCGAGTACGAGAGCCTGCGCGACCGGACGGACGGCACGTACTCGGGCATCGGCCTCACGGTCGGCCCCTCGGCCGGTGGGCTCGTGGTCACCTCGGCCTACCCCGGCCCTGCCAGGTCCGCCGGGATCGAGCCCGGTGACGTGATCGTCCGCATCGACGGCGCGGTCCTCGCCGACAAGCCGTTCGAGAGCGCGCTCAGCCTGATCAAGGGCCAGCCGGGCACGGTCGTGAGGCTCCGGGTGCGGCGGCCACCGAAGAAGACGGCGTTCGACGTCGAGGTGGTGCGCAAGGAGATCGCCGTTCCGCCGATCAGCGCGCGGCTCATGCGTGTGAAGAAGCAGAAGATCGCCTACATCCGCATCTTCTCGTTCTCGGCCGATGCGGCCCACCAGGTGACGACCACCACCTCGCGCCTCGTCGAAAAGGGCGCGACCGGCGCGATCATCGACCTTCGCGACAACCCGGGCGGCCTGCTCTCTCAGGCGGTCGACGTCGCGTCGATCTTCATCGCCGAAGGGGTCGTGTGCCGCACCGCGGGCCTGCACGAGGAGGAGCACACCTACCGCGTCACGGGCTTCCCGACCCATCCGGACATCCCGCTCGTCGTCCTCGTGAACGGGGGCAGCGCGAGCGCCGCGGAGATCGTGGCCGGGGCGCTCGTCGACCAGGACCGCGCGACGCTCGTCGGCCAGCGCACGTTCGGGAAGGCCTCGGTGCAGACCGTCGCGCCGCTTCTGAACGGCAGGGCGCTCAAGCTCACGACCGCGAAGTACGTCACGCCTGCGGGCGCGGACATCACGGGTGTGGGCCTGCATCCCTCCGTGGAGGCGGTCGACGACCCGCTCACGGCGGAGCACGACGAGGCGATCCAGATCGCCCGCCAGGCGATCTTCCAGACACTCCGCGGGGGGTAGATGACGGCGCGCCTCGTTGCCGAGCTTGCGCGGAAGGGCAAGCTCCAGGTCGGCGAGCCGTACTTCGAGGGTGGCGTCCCGGTCGTCGTCGACCGCAAGGGCGCCGGGGACGCATCGCCGGGCGACCTGGTAGTCCTTCGGCTCGGCCGCGGGCGCGCGCGGATCGAGAGGGTCCTCGGCCCGGCGAGCCACATCGATGCCGTGCTCGAGGGGCTCCTCTGGCACCTCGGCGTGCGCCGGCCGCACGCTCCCCTGCCGCCGTCCCCACCCGAGAACGAGCCCGACCGCGTCGACCTCCGCCACCTCTTCACCTTCACGATCGACCCGGAGGAGGCGAAGGACTTCGACGACGCGCTCAGCCTCCAGCGCGACGAGGACGGCGTCCGAGCCTGGGTGCACATCGCGGACGTGTCCGCCTACATCCCCGCCGGCTCACCGCTCGACCACGACGCCGGCGAGCGCGGCTTCTCCGTCTACGTGCCGGGCCGCGTCGAGGCGATGCTGCCCGAAGAGCTGTCGAACGACGCCTGCAGCCTGCGCCCGCACGTCGAGAGGCGTTGCGTCACCGTCGAGATCCCCTTCGACCGGGATCTCTCTCCGGGCCAGGCGCGCTTCTACCGCAGCCGCATCGTGAGCCGCGAGCGCCTCACCTACGGCCACGCCCAGGCGGTCCTGGCCGGCAACGAGCGTGCGAGCGACGAGCTGACCGAGGCCCTCCGTCTGGCCGAGGAGGTGACGACGGCGCTTCGCGAGCGCCGCTACGGACGAGGGGCCTTGCGCATCGAGACGGGCGAGGTCACCTTCGCCTTCGACGGCGAGGGTGGGGTGGAGCGCGCCTGGATCGAGACCGAGCCGCTTGCGCACATGCTCGTCGAGGAGCTCATGATCGCGGCCAACGAGGCCGTGGCGGAATTGCTCGCAGGTCGCGACCGCGAGGCCGTCTACCGCGTCCACGAGCAGCCCGACCCACAGTCGGTCGAGCTCCTCCTGGCCAAGCTCGCGGACCTCGAGATCCCGACGCCGCCTGCACCGGAGAATCTCCGGCCGGCGGAGGCGGCCAGCCTCGCGGCGCGGGTGAGCACGTCCGTCACCCGCTACGTCGAGCAGTCCGGACGGGGACGCGAAGCTTTTCCGCCTCTCGTCCTGCGCGCGCTCAAGCAGGCGCGCTACGACCCGCGCAACCTCGGGCACTCGGGCCTCGCCAGCCGCGCCTACTGCCACTTCACGTCTCCGATCCGCCGCTACCCGGATCTTCTCTGTCACCGCGCGCTCCTGCGCGAGCTCGGCGTGCTCGACGTCGAGCTGCCGGACGACCTCTCCGAGGTCTCCGAGTGGACGTCGGTCCGTGAGCGCGAGGCCGGGCAGGTCGAGTACACCGCGGACGAGCTCTGCCTGGCATGGCTCCTCGAGCGCCGGCTCTTCGAGGACGGCTGGGAGGCGACCTTCGACGGAGAGATCGTCGGCGCGATCGGCTCCGGCGTCTTTGTCCGCTTCGACGGCGTCTTCGAGGGCTACGTGCCCGCGCGGCGCCTCCCGGGCGACTACTTCGAGCTCAATCCCCTCGGCACGGCCCTCGTCGGTCGCCGCGGAGGCTTCTCCTACCGCCTCGGCGACCCGATCGAGGTGCGGGTCGCGGACATCCGCCGGTGGGAGGGCAAGGTCGAGCTCGCACCCGCGTAACCACTCGGAAATATTTTGCCGCTCTTTGCGGAGAAAGACTGCTCGGGCCCCTTGCGCCGGGTTGCCCGTCCCTTTAGGTTGCCGCTTGCGCCGAGCACGGAGCGCGAGTAGGACGAAGCTTCACCGGTAGGCCATACGCGGAAGCGGAAGGTTCGCCGGGGAAGTGGACGAAAGCGCAACCGGCTCGGCGAATTTTTTTGGTCCAATGCAGATGCCATGGCCGCTGGGACCAAGCTCATCGCCGAGAATCGTCGTGCCCGGCACGACTACCACCTCCTCGACCGCTACGAGGCCGGCCTCGCGCTGACCGGGACCGAGGTGAAGTCGCTGCGCAACGGCAAGGTCACGATCCAGCGGGCGTTCGGCGACATTCGCGACGGTGAGCTCTACCTCGTGGGCGCCCACATCGACGAGTACACGCAGGGCAACCTTGCGAACCACGATCCCGAGCGCGACCGCAAGCTGCTCCTGCACCGGCGCGAGATCGACCAGCTCCTCGGCCAGGTCAACGAGAAGGGCCTGACGCTCGTCCCGACGAAGATCTACTGGAAGGACGGGCGTGCCAAGGTCGAGCTCGCGGTCGCCCGCGGCAAGGACGTGCGCGACAAGCGGCGCACCATCGCCGACCGCGACGCGAAGCGCCAGATCGAGCGCGCGCTCAAGGAGCGCTCGCGGTAGGAGGGGTTGGCGGAACGCGGCCCCGACGGCTCAGACTACGTTTCGTCAAGCCCTCCCAACAAACCAGCCTCGCCAGAGGACGACCGCGTGGATGATCGCGGCGGCCGCGAGGAAGCCCGCCACCGACCAGAGCCCGATCTCGCCGTGGAGGTCGAGTTCCGTGTCGCCCCAGAGGAGCCAGACCGCCAGGACGACGGCCGCGATCGTGCTCCCCACGGCCGCGGCGAACGTGACGGCGCCCTCCGACGGTGAGCCGGCGAGGCCCCACTCGAGGATCGCGAAGGCCACGAGCGCCGCGCCGAGCAGCTGCGCGTAGAACGGCGGCTCGGGCACGGGGAGGCCCAGGAACTCGTAGAGCCGGTCCCAGGTCGCGGCGAGCAGGAAGACCGCGAGCCCTGCGTTCGAGATTGCGTCGACGCGGAGGACGAGCGCCTGGGAGAGCCGTAGCTGCCGCATGGTGAACGAATGATCTCGGTTCGGGGCGTCTCCTTGCGCCGGACAGATCCTCGCGAGTAGGTTCGCGCCACACCCGACCGGAGGAGGCTCTCCTTGAGAACCGCACGCAGGGCATGGATTTCGGCGTTCGTGGCGGCGGGGGCGCTGCTCCTCGCGGTCCCGGTGGTCTGGGGCCTCGGCGGCGGCGGGCCGCGCGACGAGTCGCCGCTCGTGATCGGCCACCGCGGCGCGGCCGGCTACCTCCCCGACCACACGCTGGAGGGGTACGAGCTGGCGATCAAGCTCGGCGCCGACTATATCGAGCCGGACCTGGTGGCCACGAAAGACGGGCGCCTGATCGCCCGGCACGAGCCGAACATCACCACCACGACCGACGTTGCGAGCCATCCCGAGTTCGCCGGCCGGCGGACGACGAAGGTCGTCGACGGAGTCGCGGAGACCGGCTGGTTCGCGTCCGACTTCACGCTCAAGGAGATCAAGACGCTGCGGGCGATCCAGCCCCTGTCCGAGCGGCCGCAGCAGTTCAACGGTCAATTCAAGATCCCCACACTCGAAGAGGTCATCGACCTCGCGAAGCGCTGGTCGAGGAAGCTCGACCGGCAGATCGGCGTCTACCCGGAGACCAAGCATCCGACGTACCACGCCGGCCTCGGGCTGCCGCTCGAGGAGCAGCTCGTGAAGGTGTTGCGCCGCGAGGGGTGGAGCAACCGCCGGGCGCCGGTGTTCATCCAGTCCTTCGAGCAGTCGAACCTGAAGCTCCTGAACAGGCTGACGGACGTGCGCCTCGTCCAGCTCGTGGACGCCAACGACGTCGCGCCCGACGGGACGATCACCTACGCGCCGCCGTTCGACCGCCCCTACGACTGGACGGTCTCGGGCAACCCCGTGCTGCAGAGCCGCACCTTCGGGTTCTTCACGACCGACGCCGGCCTCGAGGAGATCAGCAGGTACGCCGACGGCATCGGGCCCTGGAAGCCCTACATCGTCAGCTCGCGGGCGATCGCCCTCAACCCCGACGGCAGCGTGGCCGACGCGAACGGCGACGGCGTCGTGGACGAGCGAGACCGCACGCTCCTGCCGCCCGGCGACCTCGTCGAGCGGGCGCACGACCACGGCCTGCTGATCCACACGTGGACGTTCCGGAACGAGCAGCGCCGGCTCACGAGCGACTTCGGGGGCAACCCCGTCAACGAGTACCTGCTCTTCTACCGGCTCGGCGTCGACGGGCTCTTCTCGGACTTCCCGGACACCGCGTTCACGTCGCGCGAGCTGTTCCGGCTGGAGGACTAGCCACCGCTCCCGGGGCGCCGCGGGGGACGGCGCCCCGGGAGCTATGATTCAGGTGTCTGGGGGCGATCCGGTTTCGACGGGGTCGGTTCTCCGGAAGAGCTGCAAGCCGAGGTCCCCGGTTGGCCTCGTAAAACAACCGGGAACAACGTAAGTGCGGATCGCAACGAACTCGCACTGGCTGCCTAACTAGGCAACCCGTCGGCTCCGGTCTCGGCCCGTGGATCGGAAACCCGGCGTCAGAAAACGGGCTTGCTGCCAAAGGAGCGCTGATCGCCCGAGGCGGGACTCTTCAGGATCGGCTAGCCAAGCGGTAGGTTCGCCGGCCCACCGGCCGCGAGGCGAAATCCAAGGGACGGCTGTGCTTGGAGAGGCTCTTCACGGTGCGACTTCGGACGCGGGTTCGATTCCCGCCGCCTCCATCGGCTTGGTTAGCCAGTATGAAATCGTGACGACAGATACATCGCCGGCACGCCGCGTCGAGAGCCATCAGCTCCGAAGATCGACGAAGGCGGGTGGGCTTAGGAGGTCGACTTCGCCCGCCGGAGCGGCGCTCGGTCCTGCGTTCTCGGCCTCGGCGGCCGCTCCCTCGATGTCCCGCATGCCGGGAAGGAGGAGTGCGCCGAGCGTGAAGACGCCGCCGATGACCGCGGCTCCTATCAGTGTGGCCCGCACACCCACCAGCGCGGCGACCGGAGCAGTCAGCGCGAAGGACAGCGGCAGGAGGCCGATCGAGATCAGCCAGTCCAGGCTCGAGACTCGTCCGAGCATGGAAGCCGGGACGTGGCGCTGCTTGATCGTCGCCCAGACGATCGTCCCAGCGGTCTCGAGTGCGTTGAACAGGAGACAGGCCACCATCAGCTGCCAGGACGCCGTCGCGAGCCCGTACCCCGCCACCGCGAGCGTCGCGAGTGTCCACGTCGCGTACATGAACGTGACGTCGCGGCGCGGGTGACCGCGCTGCCCCATGATGAGCGCGGCACCGATAGCCCCGATGCCCCCGGCGGCGAAGACGAGACCGAGGTCTCCGGCCGAGGCGTGCAGCTCGTTCTTGACGACGTACGGGAGGAGGACTTCGGCGGGGCCCATGAAGGCGAGATAGGCGATCGTCGCCGAGAGCAGCGTTCCCCAGAGCCAGACCCGGCCGCGGACGAATCGGAGACCTTCCTTCACGGCGCTGAGGGACGATTCGACGTGTTCCGAACGCGGATGGGCCGGGGGGCGCATGAGGAACACCGCCACCGAGGAGGCGCCGAACGACGCGGCGTCGACGGCGAACGCGGTTCCCGTGCCGAGGGTGGCCACCATCGCGCCGCCGAGCGCGGGGCCCGCGAGGCGAAGGGCGATCGGTCTGACGAACTGGTCGAGCGAGTTCGCCGCCGGGAGGTCAGCTGCAGGGACGATGTCCGGGACGATCGCCTCGAACGCAGGCGTGAAGAAGGCGGTGCCGACGCCGTAGAGCGCGACGACGATCAGCAGCTCCCAGAAGTTGAGAAGGCCGGTCAGGGAGAGGACCGCCAGCGCGGCGATGACGACCGCACGGCCGATGTCCGCCCAGAGCATGAGCATGCGCCGGTCGAGCCGATCGCTTAGGACGCCGGCGGGCAGCAGGAAGGCGATCGTCGGGATGGTCATCCCGATCCCGAGCAGCGAGAGAGCGGCCGGAGCGTTCCAGAGCTCGTAGGCTTGCCAGGCCATGGCGATGAGGAAGATGCCGTCCCCGAGCAGGGATACGGTCATCCCGGCCCAGAGGAGGCGAAAGTCCCGGTGACGGAGCGGGGCTAGGAGGTTGACCCGGGAGAAGCCGCCCGGGCGGTCGAGCCCTTCGTGACTATGCTGCATGCGAGCGCGGCTCGCCGGTCGCTGCGTCGGCGTCGAGGTACTCGATCAGCGCGTTGTGGTTCATCGGCTTGGCGAACAGGAAACCCTGGCCGAGCTCGCACCCGAGCTCTCGAAGCGAAGCGATCTGCTCGGGCAGCTCGATCCCCTCGGCGACGACGTCGAGGCTCAGGCTGTTGCCGAGCGCGATGATCGCTGCGGCCAGGCCCGATTCGTCGTGCTCGGACGAGAGAAAGGAGCGGTCCATCTTGAGGATGTCGACCGGGAACCGGCTCAGGTATGAGAGCGACGAGTATCCGGTACCGAAGTCGTCCATGGCCAGGAGGACGCCGAGCGCCTTCAGCTCGTGTAGCCGCAGCACCGCCAGGTCCGTGTCGGCCATCATCACGGTCTCGGTGATCTCGAGGACGAGTGCCGACGGGGGGAGCCCGCTGGTCTCGAGCGCGTCGCGTACATCGTCGACGATCGACTCCGACTGGAGCTGCTTGACCGACAGGTTGACGCTAATCGTCAACGGCGGCGTTCGTGGGAACTGCTCGTGCAAGATGACGCCCTGGCGGCAGGCTTCCTGGAGAACCCAGCGGCCGATGGGAACGATCTGGCCGGTCTCTTCTGCGAGCGGGATGAAGTTGAGCGGCGGGATCGTCCCGCGGGTCGGGTGCATCCAGCGGAGCAGCGCTTCCACCCCGTAGTCGTTGCGTTGGTCGAGGCGAACGACCGGCTGGTAGTGGATCTCGAGCTGGTTCAGCTCGAGGGCACGCTGCAGCTCGGTCTGGAGCTCGAGCCGTTCGACCACGCGCTCGTGCATCGCCGGCTCGAAGACGCGATAGCTGCCCTTGCTGTCGCGCTTGGCCATATACATTGCGACGTCAGCGTTGCGCAGGAGCTCCTCGGCGTCAGACGAGCCGAGTTCCTGCCCCGCCAGGCAGATGCCGACGCTCGCGCGGGGATAGACGCGTTTGCCGTCGACGTCGTACTGGAGCTCGAGAGCGCGCAGGACCCGTCCGGCGACGTCGGCGGCCTCCCCCGAGTCCTTGATGCCGTCCAGCAGGACGGCAAACTCGTCGCCGCCGAAGCGCGCGACCGTGTCGGCGGGACGCACGGCGCCCAACAGGCGTCGCGCCACTTCCTGCAGAACCGTGTCTCCGGCCGCGTGCCCGAGGCTGTCGTTCACGGTCTTGAAGTCGTCTAGGTCGATGAACATGACGCCGATCACCGGCCCGCCGCGGAGCGAGCGCATGATCGAGTGCTGGACGCGGTCTGCGAACAGCGCACGGTTGGCAAGGCTCGTGACCGGGTCGTGGAAGGCCTGGTGGGCGAGCTGGTCCTCGAACGCCTTGCGCTCGCTGACATCCCGGCTGTTCAGCACGACACCGCGGACGTGCTCGTCCTGCAGCAGGTCGGTGTGCTGAACCTCGAACCTGAGCCAGGTACCGTCGCGATGCCGGAGCGAGCACTCGATCACGTGGGTCTCGGAGCCCCCGCCCGCATAGGCTTCGCCCACGCCCGCGACGATCTGCGCCAGCCGCGGCCGGTCGGACTCGGCCAGCAGCCGCGCGAAGTCCCGTCCTTCGATGTCGCCGACCCGGTAACCGAGCACGCGCTCGACCGACGGGCTCTGGTACGTGACGGTGCCGTGGGCGTCGAGGACGGTGATGAGGTCGCTCGAATGGGCCACGAGCGAGCGGAACCTCGCCTCGCTCTGTCGCCGGTGCAGATCCTCGGCCAGCACGGCCGCCTCGACGGCCAGCGATACCTGCGAGGTGAGCGACTCGAGCGAGTCCACACGCTCGCGCGGCATCCACTGCGGGGAGGCGAGCACGATCACTCCGCGCGCGACCTCGCGGATCACCAGTGGGAGAAGCAGAACAGCCGAGCGGTCGGGAAGGCGAAGCTGGGCTCGCACTTCCTCGGGCAGGCTCGTGCAAACGACCTGTTGCGGATCGTCGCCGAGGTCGCGAAGCCATGCGTTGGCGCTCTTCGATACGGGCCATTCCCCTTCGTCGCCCGAGGAGGCGGCGACTGCCGCGCCGTCGCCGGTGAGCAGGACGAGGCGGACTGTCGCGGGAGTCCCGGCCAGGGCTAGCACCGCGGAGATGGCGGCGGAGTTGAGCTGCTCGCGTCCCGCCGCGGCGACGAGCTCGACGCCGGCACGTCGCAGCGCGAGCTCGCGCGCGGCGGCGCGCTCCTCCTGGCGGACGAGTCCGGCCATGCGCGCGACGACGAGAAGGAAGAGCAGCGCCGAGGCCACGATCAGGACGAGGACGTCGGGGTCGTCGAGCGCCTGGTAGAAGCGGACCCCCGGTGCGATCAGGCACGCGCCCGCGAGCAGCCCGAGGCGGAGGGGCGTCAGCCGGGTACGAGAGTCGAGTGCAGGCTCCTCGAGCGTGCGCATCGACGGGTGAAGGGCGGCCGCCCCCCAAAGGAGGTAGAAGGCGATCCAGCCCACGTCGTAGCTGAGCTGGTGATCGTATGTGCCCGTGAGCAGCGCGTAGTTGTACGCCGAGTCGACCGCGAGCAGCGAGACGATGCTGCCGACGAGGAGGTAGAAAGCAGGGGCGCGCTTGCCGGTGTCGACCGCAAGCCGGACCGTCGCGGCGAGGAGGAGGATGTCGCCGAGCGGATAGGCGGCGGACACCGCCTTCTCCAGCACCGTCAGGCCCGAGAGGTGGATATTGGGCGCGACGAGGAAGACCCAGGAGAGTAGCGCGATGCCGACCGAGATGATCAGCGAGTCGATGACGCCGGCACGGTCGCCCTGCGGGTTACGACGGCGGACGAGGACGAGCAGGCCAGCGACGAGCGGCGGATAGACGGCCAGGTAGATGGCGTCCCCGATGGACGGGAACTCCACCTCTGCGCCGGTCAGCTTCGGATAGCTGTAGGTATAGAGGTCGCCCGCGAAGAAGAGGAAGAGGCCGACGATGAAGAGCATCCAGGCCAGCCGGGCCTTGGGGCGATGGAGGTAGATGCCGAGGGCAACCGCGACCGAGCCTGACAGTCCGAGCAGGTTGATCAGCGGGCCGTTCCCCTTCAGCGGCGGGAACCAGAGGTACGCCGCGGTCAGAAGCACGCCGACGGCGAGGTAGATCGCCCAGATCCGGCCGCGCCAGTCGATGCCTCCGAGCCGGCTCACGCGGCGAATTCCTGCGGCCTGGCCGGCCGGAGGTCGAACGCGTTGGCGAGCTTCCCGAGGACATCGATGAGCTGTTCGATCTCGGCCTGGGAGTTGGAGGCCGTGACCTGGATCCGAAATCCCACGTCGCTCTTCGGCACGAGCGGGTAGGCCGCGAGCGTCACGTAGATGCCGTGGTCGAAGAGGAAGCGTCCGGCGGCGTCGATGTCCTCGTGGCGCGCCAGCGGGACCTCGACGATCGGGAAGCCCGAACGATTCGGCGTGTGGACTCCGAGTCGATCGAGGCAGCAGAGCACCTGATCGGTCTTGCGCCAGAGGTCGGTGCGGATTGCGTCGCCGCGGGCTTCGTTGACGTCGAAGCCGGCGAGCACGGTGGCCAAGGAGGCTGTCGGCGAAGGCCCCGAGTAGAGATACGGCGGCGCGGCCGTCTTGAGCAGCTCCTTGAGATCGGTCGGACAGGCGACGAAGGCCGCCAGCGACGAGTACGACTTGGAGAAGCCGGCGACGAGCACGATGCCGTCGTACGACTCGTCGCAGTAACGGACGATGCTGTTCCCGCGGACGCCATAGGAGGTAGGCTCGTCGGGCGCACGTTCCCCGATGACACCGAAGCCGTGGGCGTCGTCGACATAAAGGATTGCGTCGTAGCGACGGGCGATCCGCGCGAAGTCGTTCAGATTGGGAGCGTTACCGGTCATGCTGTTGACCCCGTCCATGCACACCAGCCGCGTGCTGGAGCGGTCCTGGCGCAGGAGCTGCTCGAGGTCGTCCGGATCCTCGAAACGGAATCGCTTCACTGTCGCCCCGCGGGCGGAGGCGAACTGGCAGCCGTCGTAAATCGTCTTGTGCGCCCGGCTGTCCACGTAAATCGTCCCGTCCCCGGCGAGCACCGGGATCACGGACAGGTGGATCAGGGTGATCGTCGGGATGACAAGTGCGTCCTCGCAGCCCAGCAGCTCGATCAGGCGCTCCTCGATCTGTGGGTAGAGAACCGGGCTGCCGAGCATCCGCGACCAGCTGGGATGCGTCCCCCACTTCTCCAGGTACTCGGGAACGGCCGCGATGATCTCCGGGTCGAGGTCGAATCCCAGGTAGTTGCAGGAGGCGAAGTCGGCCAACCACCGGTCGCCGATGCGGATCATTCGGCCGTCGATCTCGTCGATGACGGCGTCCGTCATCGGGTTGGATCGCTCGAGCTCGGCCAGCTCACTGCAGGCCGCGAGCCATCGATCGATCCACCGCGGGGAGGCGGACGGGGACCGGGGGCCGTCCGGACGATACGCGCTCATCCGCACAAAATCGACAGATGTTCTAAAACCTTGAGAGGCAACACCACTCAAATGGGTCGCGCGCCCACGCACCGCCTGGTCAGACGGTGGTCCTGAGCCGTTCGCTGGAGTGACTGGCGTCGGCCCTAAGCCATCCGGCTAGTCAACTCGTCGCAAGCTCTGCGCGAGGCACCTGCTGCCTGTCCGAACCGAGTCTCGGGCGGGGGGAGGTGCCTCGTTTGCCTACACACTTCAGGCGACTTCGGACGTGGGTTCGATTCCCGCCTCCACCTCTGGCTCAACTGAGCCACCCTCGGAGCCGGTCGATTGGAACACTTCAGTCGGCCGGCTCTTCCTCTTCCTCTTCCTCTTCCTCGCGCTGAGCCTTGGCCAGCGCTTCGATCGCCCGCTCAAGGAGCGACCCCGACGGGTTCCAGAACCAGGAGGGACTGGTGAAAGGTGACGAGGAACATCCGGCCCCAGACCCCGTGAGCGTCTGGCCCCGCAGGGCTACCCCTTCCAGAGGGAGGAGGAACCTACGGCAGAATCGGGACCCGGAGCACGGCCGCCGGGTTCGGCACGGCATGAGGATCGCCCTCGTCCGGTTGCCAAGACAAGGGAAGAGCGAGCCCGCGTCGCGCGTCTTTCCAGAGGGACAACGACCCAAGGAGGTATGTCCCATGCTGAGAAGACTCCTTTTCTTGTTTGTCGTGGCTTTCGCGGTCGCGATCGCCGTGTCGTCTGCCGCACAGGCCGCTCGCGTCAACGTCCAGCAGGCGGCCGGCACGAGCGCTGCCGCCATCCAATCGGCGGTCGACGCATATCGCGCTGACCTGGGCGCGCTCAATTCCGACGTCCCTGTCTCCTTCGGATCCGGCCGGCGTGAGATCAGCTGGGATGGCGTGCCGGACGCGTTTGCCGCCCCGAACCTTCTCCCGGCCGACTTCTTCAACGTGAACGAGCCACGGGGTGCGGTCTTCAAGACGAGCGGGTCGGGCTTCCAGGTCAGCACCAACGACGCGCTGTCGCCGATCGAGTTCGGCAACATCAACCGGTTCTATTCGAGCCTGTTCACCATTTTCAGCCCGCAGCGGCTGTTCACGGCGCTTGACAGCAACCGGCTCACCGTCCTGTTCTTCGAGCCCGGCTCGACGACGCCCGCAACCTCGAGCGGCTTCGGTGCTGTGTTCACGGACGTGGATCGGCCCGGCACGAAGATTGACTATTTCAACGCCATGGGCCGCAAGCTGGGCACGTTCGCCGTTCCGATCAGCCCGGGCAGCGAGACCCTGTCGTTCCTCGGGGTCCGCTTCCTCGAGGACCGAGTAGCCAAGGTGATTATCACGAGCGGAAACAGCAGGCTCGGTCCGAACGAGAGGAGAGGCCGCGACTTGGTGGTCATGGACGACTTCATCTACGGCGAGCCGACCCCGTAGGTCGGCGAAGTGATTCCCGCCGACGACGAGGGAATCGCGACCGAGACGTGGCGCATCGGGCCGACATGCGCGCATAGCCCTCGGGGAAGAAGTGAGAGTCCGAAGACGTCTCGTGGTCGGAGGCCATTCCCATGAGCGCCCGCACAGTCACCTGTCTCGCCGCGACGTTCGTCTTGCTCCTTTCGGCCTCGGCGCCCGCTCAGGCCGCCTTTCCGGGGATCAACGGCAGGATCGTGTTCCACCATGTCGACGGCGCGGACGACATTTATGACAGTGACTTGAGCGACATCTTTTCGATCTCTTCAACCGGTGCCGGCCTCGTGCAGCTCACCAACCACCCGGCCGGGGATCAGGGGCCGGCCGTGTCGCCGGACGGGAAGAAGATCGCGTTCGAGAGTGAGCGCTCGGGCGGCTACGACATCTACGTCATGAATGCGGACGGCTCCGGTCTCGTCCGGTTGACGAACGACCCTGCGTTCGACGGCTCGGCCAGCTGGTCTCCGGATGGGACGAAGATCGCGTTCTCGAGCTACCGGGACGGGAACCACGAGCTCTACGTGATGAACGCCGATGGATCTGCCGAGGAGCGGGTGACCTACCATCCGGCCGCGGACGCGGCCCCCGCTTGGTCTCCCACCGGCTCAACGCTCGCGTTCACGAGCAGCCGCTCGGGCAACTGGGACATCTACTCGATGAAGCTCTGCCGCTGCTGGTCGCCAATCGTCCAGCTGACGGACGATCCAGGTGATGATATGGCTCCGACCTGGTCGCCTGACGGATCGAAGATCGCCTTCGAGACCGAGCGGAATGAAGTCGGGAACAACCACCACCGCGAGATCTACATGGTCAACGACGGCGGGGGCAACGAAGCCCGGGTGACGTTCAACGCGGCTGATGATTTCTCGCCGGCATGGTCGCCGGACGGCACGAAGATCGTATTCTCGAGGAGCGGCGATCTCTATACGACCGCCGCGAACAGCTCGCCGGTCAAGGTCGAGACGCAGGTGACCTCGAACACCGAGAACAACATGAGCGACGTGACGCCGGACTGGGCTCGACTCACCTGGGTTTCCCTGCCGCCGCTGGGGCCCTAGCCAAGACCAGTCACGGAGGAATTGCTTCGGCGGCCCTTCGCTCTAGTCCTCCGGGCGGTGGCAGACGGCCTCGACGTTGTTGCCGTCCGGGTCGAGGACGTAGCCGCCGAAGTAGTCGGCGTGGTACCGCGGACGAAGACCGGGCGAGCCGTTGTCGCGGCCACCTGCTGCGAGGGCCGCGGCGTGGAACGCCTCGACGGTCGCGCGGTCCGGCGCGCCAAACGCGATGTGCATCGGCGCCGCGGGCTCGCCTTCCGCGACGAAGAAATCGACGTCCCCGAGGTGGAAGCCCACGGCCCGTTCCTCCTCGGTTACCTCGACCCCGAACGGTGCAAGCGCGGCCTCGTAGAACTGCCTGCTCGCCGCCAGGTCACGGACCGGGATCGCGAGGTGGTCGATGAACGCCATCGTGCTAGTCGGTCCACCAATCGCGCTGTCCGTCGACGTCAGCACGCCGATCATCGCCGAGGTTGGGAGCTCCGATCACGATGATCTCGAGGCCGTCGGCCCCGGCTTCGTAGCCTCGCCACGTCCCGGGTGGGACTCGCACCGCGTCCCACTCTCGGAGCTCGACGATTTCGTCGTCGAGCTTCATCCGCCCGCTCCCGCGCACGACGACGTACACCTCTTCCTGCTCCGTGTGCGTGTGGCCGTACGGGAACCGGTAGCCGGGCGGGATGCGCTGGTAAGACAGGCCGGACTGCTCGAGTTGCAGCGCATCGGTAGCGAGCCGGAACTCCAGATCCGGCGCACCGTCGAAATTGGACCCCACGTCTTCCAGGTCGTGTTTGAGGTTTCTGAGCGAGAACGGCACGGCGACGACCCTATCGCCGTTCCGCAACCGCCGACGAACGCCCCTCTGCGCTCGACGCTGCCGACTCTCAGAAGCTTCACAGGGCCACGGCAGGCTTGTAGTGTCCCGCGGGGTCGCTGTGGGGATACGGGCTCCTCAGGGTTGTGGTCGTGTGCGTCTTCGCGGCGCTCGGTGCTGCCGCGCCTGCTTTCTCGGCCTCGAACCTCACCGGCGTCTTCGCCACATCGACCAGGTCCCTCGTTCTTCAACACCGGGTTCTTCGTGAAGCACGTTCAGGGATTCGCCAAGTTCCCCTGATGCCGGATGGGCCTGCGCCCGGCAGGGCGGTGCCGAACATCAAGGCGGAGCGCCCTGCCGAAACGCGCGACTTCTTCGTGGAGCTGCTCGGCTTCGAGGTGGCGATGGACCTCGGCTGGATCGTGACCGTCGCCTCACCGACCGACCCCTCCGTCCAGGTTTCCATCATCGGCAACGACGACCCGGCCGCCCCAGGCATCTCGGTAGGCGTGGCCGATGTCGATGCCGTGCACGCCAGGGCCGTGAAGCAGGGCCTCGAGATCGTCTACCCCCTCCGCGACGAGGAGTGGGGAGTCAGGCGGTTCATGCTCCGCGAGCCGAGCGGCACGGTCGTCAACGTCGTCTCCCACCGCTCCGACTGAGCGCCGGGCGTCACCGCGCCCTGGTTGCGCGCTCGAGAGCCCGTGCAACCCGTGGCATGTGCGGCGAGCTCCACACGTGTCGCTCGTCGAAGGGCCAGGCGTAGGTCGGCTCATCGCCGAGTGAGTGGTGCGCGACTAGGGACCGGCGTCTCTTCCTCGTCTGCGTCTGCGCCTCCAGACGATCAGGCCGATCACGCCGGCCGCGATTGCGCCCAGGGCCAGAGCGATCCAGCCCCACGGAGTGCTGCTCTCCGACGACGTCGGCTCCGGAGCGACCGTCGCCGTCGGACGCGTCTCCGTTGCCACGGCGGTGGCCGTCGGCGCGTCGGTCGCGGTCGTGGGTTCCGTCTCCGTCGTCTCTCCGCGGGCAACGGCAAGCCCGAGCGCGACCCATCCCCAGATCCCATCGTCGTCGGAGGCTTCGGTTGTGGTGTCGACCGCGCCCGTGCTCGTCGTGCCCGGCTCGGTCGACGTCGTCCCCTCCGTCTCCGTCTCCGTGTCCGTCGTGGTCGCAGACGTCGTGGTGATCGGGGGCGCTTCTTCGGTCGTCGTCGGCTCGGTACGCGTCGTCGGAGCCTCGTCGGTCGTCTCCGGTTCGGTCTCGGGGCGCGTGGGAAGGGTCGGCAGCGAGACCGAGGGAAGCTCGGTCGCGCCTGACAACCCGGGGAGGCCCGAACCGTCTCCCGCGCAGCCTCCTACGAGGTAGCCCGCAATCGCGGCGACGGCGAGAACCGGGCCGATGCGCAGCGCGTTGCTCCGAACGATCGCCGTACGGCGGCGATCAGCCCGCCGGGCTGGGGACATCGGGCGAGCCTAGCCGACGGGGCCCCTCGAGTCCGCAGGCTCCGCCTCCGGGAGGTAGTCCGGCCGGTAGCGCTTCCACGTCGCCCCGGCGAGCAAGCCGATCACCAGCGTAGGCACCATCGTCATCACGCGGTACACGAGCACGGCCGCGACCACCTCCACCTGGCTGCCTCCGAAGCCCACGAGCGCCGTCGTGAGGCCGAGCTCGACGACACCGAGGCCGCCCGGCGTGATCGGGATCGAGCCGAGCAGGCGCACGAGCGCCCAGGCCGCGAAGGCCTCGACGACACTCACCTCTCCGCCCGACACGCCCAGGACCCGGAGCGAGACGAGGAGCACGAGGAAGACGGTGAGCTGGCCGGCGAGCGTCGCGAGCGTCAGGACGTGCCACCGATCCCTCAGGAGGCGGTTCGTCCGGGTGCGGAAGTGGACGAACGACCCTCCGTCCCAGCCCGCCGGGCCCTTGCGGATCAGGCCGAGGCCCCACGTGACGGCCCGGGCGGCGACGTCGCCGATCCGTCGCGCGAGCCTCGGCGTGCTCAGGCCGGCGGCGAACGCCGCCACGACGGTGACGAAGATCGCCAGGCCGATGAAGGCGATCGTGTCGAGGGCGCGGTGCGCGCCGCCGCTGAGCGCGACGAGCGCCAGGCCGATCGCCGGGAACGCGAGCATCGCGAGCTGGTTCCAGACGCCGGTGACCGCGACGGCCAGGCCGACCGCCGAGCCAGCGAAGCCCCAGGCTCGAAGCATCGCGAACGAGAGCGCCATGCCAACCGCAACGCCGGCGGGAGCGACGTAGGTCGAGGCCGTCGAGGCCTGGGTCACGACGAAGGCCTGGCGGAAGCGAAGACCGGGCAGCGCCGCCATCCACGGCGGCGCGAAGGTGGCGAGGTTCAGAAGCGTCGCCCCGGCCAGGAACGCGCCGTCCTCCCACGAGAGCTCTTTGATGACGCCCCAGACGTCCCTGTAGCCCGCGATGCGGGGGAGGACGAAGACGAACGTCGCGACCACGACCCCGATCGCGACGCCGCCTCCGAGCAGGTGCCGTTTCGTGACCCTCTTGCGGCGTTCCTCCGCCATCCGAGGGATTGTGAGCGACCGGGCCCGCCCTATGCGGTCTCGCCGCAGGGCTTCGGCTCCACGGCCGGCTCCGCGTGCTCGCTCGGCATCGACCGCGGCCGCAGGAGCACCGCACCGACGACCGCCGCCGTGACGGCGAACAGCGCGCCGACGACGAACGCCAGGTGGTAGCCGCCGGTCAACGCCTCGAGCTGATCCTCACCGGAGGCCAGGAGCGCGTCCGTGCGCGATGCGGCGAGGCTCGCGAGCACCGCCAGGCCCAGAGCGCCGCCCATCATGAACGACGTGTTCACGACGCCGGACGCCAGGCCGGCGTCCTGGGGCTCGACGTCGTTCATGGCGGCGAGGAGCACCGGGTTGAAGGCCATCCCCGCGCCGAGGCCGAGCAGGACCATCGCCGGCAGGACGTCGACGACGAACGTTCCGTCGACGGGAGCGCGGGCGAAGAGCGCCAGGCCGAGGCCGGCGAGCAGGAGCCCGACGGCGAGCGGCGGCCTGATCCCGAAGCGCATCACGAGCCTCGCCGAGAGGCCGATCGAGAGCGCGCCCATGATCAGGTTCCCGGGCAGGAAGGCGAGGCCGACCTGGAGCGGGCTGTAGCCGAGCACGAGCTGCAGGTAGAGCGCCGAGAGGAAGAACCAGGCGAACATCGCGGCGCTCCAGAGCACGCCGACGACGTTCGCGGTCGAAAGGTTCCGAAGCCGGAAGAGCGAGAGCGGCATCAGGGGCGAGCTGGTGCGCGCCTCGATGACGAGGAAGATCGCGAACAGGACGCCTGCCACGGCGAGCAGCCCGAGCGTTCGTCCGGTCAGCCAGCCCACGCCGTTGCCGTTCACGATCGCGTAGACGGCGATCATGAGCGAGACCGTGACCGTGACGGCGCCGGCGACGTCGAGTCGCTGCGCGGCGCTCGGCACGCGGGCTGCGGGAACCAGCACCAGCGTGAGCGCGACGACCGCGATCCCGACCGGCACGTTGACGAGGAAGATCCAGTGCCAGCTGAGGACGTCGGTGATGATCCCGCCGAGGAGGACGCCGAGCGACCCGCCGCCGGAGGCGACGAAGCCGAAGACGCCCATCGCCTTCGCCCGCTCGGCCGGCTCCGTGAAGAGCGTCATCATCAACGAGAGCGCGACGGCGGAGACGACGGCAGCGCCGAAGCCCTGCACGGCGCGGGCGACGACGAGCATCTCCTGCGACGTCGCCAGCCCGCAAAGCGCCGAGGCGAGCGTGAAGACGGTGATCCCGATCAGGAAGAGCCGCCGATGGCCGAAGAGGTCGCCGAGGCGGCCGCCCAGCAGGAGGAAGCCGCCGAAGGTGATGAGATAGGCGTTCACGACCCAGGCGAGGGACGCCTCGGAGAAGCCGAGATCCCCCCGGATCGAGGGCAGAGCGACGCCCACGATGGTGACGTCGAGGACGATCATCAGATCGCCGAGGCAGAGGACGAAGAGCGCCAGCCAGCGGGCTCGGGAGTCCATCAGGTTCATGACCGCCTCCTTCGTGGAACGTCGCTTGACCAGTTGAGACCGGCGGGAGGCGGAAAGCTCATCGGTCTCGTAGGATCTCGCCGCCGACGCCCTTGCCGGGTGCGGGGCGCGCACGACCCATGGGGGTTGACGTGAGAGGGCGCAGGCAGGTCCTTTCAGCCGCCGCGCTCGCTCTGGGATTCGTGATGGGTCCTCCACGGGATGCCGTCTTCACGCCGCATCGATTGCGATGCGGGGACGTGCCGCGAGTTGTCCTCACCCTCAAGGACGGGACATCGCACTCGGCCGATCTCGAGTTCGTCAGGTAGCGCGGCTGAGGGAGCGCCCGGGGCCATCCGCTCGCTCCCCCCGAATAGCCGTAGCCAGCTCGACCAGGACGAACCGCTCGGTCTCCTCGACGATCTCACCGTCGGACTCGTGCCCGTGGCAAACGACGACGACATCGGGATAGGAGCGGGCGTACTCGTACTCGTGGGGGGTGAGGTCGATCGTCTCATGACATCCGTCCTGCAGGCACTCGCACAGGTACTCCGTCCGGTCGGTCCAGGGGACCTGAACCTGGGTGAGCGAGAGGTCCCGTAGGCGTTGATCGACCTCTCGGAAGAGAAGTTGATTACGGCTCAGACGCTCGCGGGACGTCACGGTGCTCACCTCCGCAGTCGGTTCGCAGTGCTAGTCTAGACTGACAGTAAAGTCATGACACTTCATACCCGAAATAGAATATACGAAAACTAAGTCGTCTATGTCAACACCCGAGAAGTCCTGGAAGTTCGTCACCA
>Ga0075418_10002556_pt1 | contig 20876 bp, 16 predicted proteins | sample SoiMetdeltSBSDD2_FD_81776 | JGI IMG/M metagenome (GOLD analysis project Ga0075418, IMG submission 81776) | Bulk soil microbial communities from a Populus tree surrounding site in Tennessee, USA - Soil MetaG P. deltoides SBSDD2 | ecosystem: Environmental > Terrestrial > Soil > Tree plantation...
AACGGGCCGGCGCCGCACGCCACGGGCGGCATGCCGCGCGTCGCGCCAGCAAGGAGATCCAGGGTCGCCAACAGGGCATTGGCGTAGTCGCGGCTGCCGCCGGGGATCGCGGCCATCACGCACTCGTCGCAGCAGCGCTCCTCGGCGGCGCGCAGCGTGCGCCGCAGCAACCACGCGGTCGGCAGCCACCAGTACAACACCGTGGCCAGCAGCTCCAACGCGCGCACCCAGTGGTCGCGGCGGCCGGCGTGGGCGAGCTCGTGGGCGACCAGCGCGTCGAGCTCCGGCGCCGGCGCGGTCAGCAGCGCGCGCGGCAGCAGGATGTGCGCGCGCCGGCCCAGGACGCACAGCATCGGCGAGATGCGCGCCGGAACGACCAGGAGCTCCGGGCACCGCCGCAGCTGCATGCGCCGCGCCAGCGTGTGCGCGCGTGCTGCAAGCCACCGGGGCGGTTGGTTCGCGACGCGCAGCAGGCGCCGGAAGCGACGCGTGCGCAGCGCGGCGCGCGCGGCCAGCAGGCACGAGCCGAGCAGGGCCGCCGCAGCAAGCAGGACCAGCCAGCGCCACCCGGTCGCGGCGCTCGTGGACTCGCCGTCGGCGAGCACCGCCGCGAGCCACGCGTCCGCGTTCCATACCGGCGGCTCAGGAGACGCGGCCACGGGCAGCCGGACCAGGGGCGGCGTGACCAGTTTGATCAGGGCCACGACGCACACGAAGTGCGCGACCCGGTGCTTGCCCCTTGCCAGCAGGAGCCACGCCATGAGCGCAAGCAGGCTCGCCACCACGGCGTTCGAGGCCGCGACGACGAGCAGGTCCTGCGCGACGGAGCTCATGGCCGCTTCCTGCGCTTGCTGTCGATCTCCTGCACCATCGCGCGCAGGGCCTGACGCTCCGCGTCGGTCAGGCGCTGGTGCCGCACGAGGTTGGTGAGCAGCGGCGCGAGCGAGCCTTCGCACAGGTCCTCGGCCAGCGCTTCGAGCCGCTGGGCGATCAGCGCCTCGCGGTCGATGGCGGCCGCGAACACATGCGGCACCTGCGCCCGCTCGCGCCCCACGCACCCCTTGCCCTCGAGGCGCTCGAGCAGCTTCTGCACGGTGGCGTACGCCGAGGTCCCGCCCCCGCGGTACAGTCGATCGGTGAGCTCGCGGATCGTGGTTGGACCGCGCTCCCACAGCTCGCGCAGCACAGCGAGCTCGGCATCGGTCACGTCGCGCGTGTGTTTGGCAGCCATCGGCTTGGTCCAGACGGGATGTCTGAGCGGCATCTAAGACGAAATGTCTGAAGCGTGCAAGCCCCCGGTCGCGCCGGTGCCGCGACCGCGGTGCGCCTGCCACCAGCAGGCATGGGCGAGGGGCTCGGGATTCCTGCCCGCGCGGCGCCAGACTGCTGGTCGCCTGTACCTGGCATCGTGTCACTGCGTACTGGCACGAGCCGCTCCCATGGTTCGCGCTGCGCAGCCCTGATCGCAGCACGCGCCGCGGTCATCGGGTCGTTGCTGCTCGTCGGCATCGTCAGCCGCCCGCCGATCCCGCATGCCATCCAGGTGACGCCAGCAACCGCAGTGCTCGCGCTGGCTCTCGCCCGCTCTGCAAGCGTGCACTTCGCGAACACCGGCGAAGCGGCGTTCCACGTCGTGCCAGCGGGCGCCGACGACATGGTGCACACCGTCGTCGCGCGCCTCGTGCGCCGGCGCGCTGGCGCCAAGGGACTGCTGCCATCGGACCGTTCGCGCCGGGCGACTACGAAGTCTGCCGCGGCGACGAGCCAGCGGGCGACACCGTGCGGGTAGCGGGCCCGGAGACGCGCGTCAGCCTGCGCGCGACACGATGATCGTGTGAATCCGGCTTTGCGGGCGCGAGCGGCATGGGTCGGGGACGCAGGCGCAGGTCTCGCCTTCCGCGGCGCAGGCTCCTAGGCTGGCAACGATGTCCGCGAAGGTGTCGGTCAGCGCAGGTGCAGGGACGCAGCACTTCGGGCTGTCGCAAGGCCACCGGTTGATCCTGGGCCGCGACGCCGGCTGCGACCTCGTCATCGACGAGGCCTCGGTCTCGCGCCGCCACTGCAGTCTGCTGCTGCATGGGGACATCCTGGTCGTCACCGACCTCCACTCCGCGTATGGCCTCGTGCGCGACGGCACACGAACGATGCAGTGCGACCTGCGCGTCGGCGAGCGCGTCCGCCTCGGCCGGGCCGAGCTGTGCTTCGAGGAGTTGACCTCGACCGGGCCACCTCCCGCAGCGGTCAGCGAGGTCAGCGAACCGGAGCCCGCCCGCGAACGCGACGAGACCGACCACGCGCTGATCGGCCGCACGCTCGGTGGTTATCGGATCCTCTCGCTGCTCGGCGGCGGCGGTTTCGCCGCGGTCTACCGCGCGGAACAGATCCAGCTCGCGCGCGAGGTCGCGATCAAGGTTTTGCGGCAACCGGCCGACGGCGCGCAGCCCGAAGCGTTCGCGGCGTTCCTGCGCGAGGCGCGCCTCGCGGCCGCGCTCGCGGATCCGCGACTCGTGCAGATCTTCGACCTCGGCAGCGACCAGGGCCGCCACTTCCTGTCGATGGAGCTCGTGCGCGGCGGCAGCCTCGCGCGCCGCATCCGCACGGCGGGCCCGTTGCCGTCGGGTGAGCTGTTGCCGATCCTGCGCGATGTCACGGCCGCGCTGCAGGTCGCGCACGACTCGGGTCTCGTGCACCGGGACGTCAAGCCCGCGAACGTGCTGCTGACCAGCGATGGCCGCGCGAAGCTCGCCGATCTCGGCCTCGTGCGCAGCATCGGCGACGTCGCCGACCGGGTCGGCACGGCGGCGTTCATGTCGCCCGAACAACTCAGGTCGACGCCGATCGACGCACGCTCCGATCTCTACGCGCTCGGGTGCACGGCCTACGCCGCGCTGACGGGCAGGCCGCCGTTCGTCGGCACGGTCAAGGAAATCGTCAAGGGGCAGCTGACCGGAGAGCCGCCGCCGTTCCCCGAAGAACTGGAGATACCGCCGGGACTCGATCAGCTCGTGTTGCACGAACTGCTCGCGAAGGACAGAGACCTGCGCCCCGCCGATGCGGGCGCATTGCTGCTGGCCCTCGATCGCATCGAAGAGGGCATTGCAGGCGAGGACAGCCGCGCCGCCACGCGGCCGCGCAAGCGGCGCGACGGCAGCGGCGTCGTAGTGCTGATCCTCGTGATCCTGTTGGCTTCCGTGGCCGTGTGGATCCTGACCCAGAAGCGGTAGCCGCAGCCGCGGTCTTCTCGCGACGCGACTGGACACAGCCCGGCAGCCGCTCCAACATGGCCCCCCCGATGACGGACCAGCTCCAACATCTGATCGATCGGATTCGCCGCGATGCCGTCGAGGTGGGGCAGACCGACGCGGCCCGCATCCAGCAGCAGGCCAAGGACGAAGCGAGCCGCACGATCGAGGCGGCGCAGACACGCGCGGCGGCGATCGTCGCCGAGGCCGAGCAGAAGGCGACAGCGCTGATCGATCGCGGCGGCAAGGCACTCGAACAGGCGGCGCGCGATCTGTTGATCGCGATCGGCCAGCGCCTGCAGTCCATGATCGACGCGCTGCTCGCGAGCACGGCGCAGGAAACGCTGCGCCCCGAGATCATCGAACAGATGCTGCTGCGGCTCGGCGAAGCGCTGGCGAAGAACGGGTTCGACGAGAAGGCCATGACCATCGCCGTGAGCCCGGGCGAGCGAGATCGCGTGGCCGCGTTCGCGCTCGGCAAGCTGCGCGAAGCGCTGAAGCAGGGCGCCCAGGTGCACGTCGACCAGCATCTGCGGCAGGGCTTCCGGATCAGTTTCGGCAACGACACGGTGCGACACGACTTCACGCCGGCGTCGATCGCGGCCCTGCTGTCGCAGTTCGTGCGGCCGCAACTCGGCGAAGTCGTGCAGCGAGCCGCACTCGGCATCAGCGCGGGCAAGCCGTGAACCACTGGTATCTGGTCGCGAGCCTGCCGCTGGTCGCGCTCGGCGCGGAGCCCCCGTTGTCGATCGACGCATTCCGCGCGCTGTGCGGCGAGCATCTGCCCGATCGCGACCTGCGCGAGCTCGACGCCGTGCTCGAACGTGGCGCGGGGACCTCGGAGTTCGCGCGCGCGTGGCGCGAGACGAGCCTGCGCATCGACGACGAGTGCGTGGTCCTGCGCGCCGCGCGGCTCGGCATCGACGCGAGTCCGTGGCGCAAGGACATCGGCGTGCCCGATGCGACGCTGATCGCCGCGGTGCGCGAGGCGTTCCAGCAGCCCGATCCACGCGGCCGCGAGCTGCAGCTCGACACGCTGCGGTGGCGCACGCTCGAGGATCTCGCGCGCACGGCGCCGTTCGGACTGCCCGCGGTCCTCGCCTACGGTCTGCGGCTTCGTCTCGCGGCGCGCCAGGCCGCACGCACCGAGACGGCTGGACGGCAGCAGCTCGCGCGACACCTCGATGCGATGTTCGCCGTGTTCGATCGCAAAGCGCAGGAGAACCGACCATGACCGCGCACCAGGACCGCGTCCACGAGGGCAGGGTCACCGCGGTGAACGGCAACCTCGTGACGGCCGAGTTCGGGCAGCCCGTCACGCAGAACGAGGTCACCTACGTGCGGCTCGGCGGGCTGAGGCTCAAGTCCGAGCTGATCCGGATCCGCGGCCGCTTCGCCGAGATGCAGGTGTTCGAGGACACGACCGGTCTCAAGGCAGGAGACAGAGTCGACTTCAGCGGCGAGCTGTTGTCGGCCGAGCTCGGCCCGGGCCTGCTCGGCCAGACCTACGACGGACTGCAGAACCCGCTGCCCGAGCTCGCGGCGCAGTGCGGCAACTTCCTGCAGCGCGGCACCTACCTGCTGCCGCTCGACCGCGCGCGCAAGTGGCCGTGGACGCCCGTGGCGAAGGCCGGTGCTGCGGTGTTCGCGGGCGACACGCTCGGCACCGTGCCCGAGGGCATCTTCACGCATCGCATCATGGTGCCGTTCCACCTTCGCGGCGCGTGGACCGTGCAGCAGATCGCAGCGGCCTGCGAATGCGACGTCGAACGCGTGATCGCGAAGCTGCAGAACGCGGACGGCGCCATGCACGAAGTGCGCCTGATGATGCGCTGGCCCGTGAAGCTGCCGATCAAGGCGTACGCCGAGCGGCTGCGCCCGACCGAGCCGCTGATCACGAAGGTGCGCATCATCGACACGTTCTTCCCGGTCGCGCGCGGCGGCACCTACTGCATCCCGGGTCCGTTCGGCGCGGGCAAGACGGTGCTGCAGCAGATCACGAGCAGGAACGCCGACGTCGACATCGTCGTCGTCGCCGCGTGCGGCGAACGCGCGGGCGAAGTCGTCGAGACGCTGCGCGAGTTCCCGGAGCTGATCGATCCGCGCACGGGCAAGAGCCTGATGCAGCGCACGCTGATCGTCTGCAACACGAGCTCGATGCCGGTGGCCGCGCGCGAAGCGTCCGTCTACCTCGCCGTGACCGCCGCCGAGTACTACCGGCAGATGGGCCTCAACGTGCTGCTGCTGGCCGACTCGACGTCGCGCTGGGCGCAGGCACTGAGAGAAGTATCGGGCCGACTCGAAGAGATCCCCGGCGAAGAAGCGTTCCCGGCCTACCTCGAATCGGTGATCGCGGCCTTCTACGAGCGCGGCGGCGTCGTGCGGCTGCGCGACGGCTCGACGGGCTCGGTGACGATCGGCGGCACGGTCAGCCCGGCCGGCGGCAACTTCGAAGAACCCGTGACGCAGGCCACGCTGAAGGTCGTCGGCGCGTTTCACGGTCTGAGCCGCGAGCGCAGCGACGCGCGCCGCTACCCGGCGATCAACCCACTCGACAGCTGGAGCAAATACGTGTCGGTCGTGCCGCAGCGCGACGTCGAGTTCGCGCGGGCGACGCTGCAGGCCGGCAACGATGTCGGCCAGATGATGAAGGTCGTCGGCGAGGAGGGCACCTCGATGGACGACTTCGTCGTGCACCTGAAGGCCGAGTACCTCGACGCGAGCTACCTGCAGCAGGATGCCTACCACGACATCGACGCGGCGACGCCGGCCGATCGCCAGCAATACGTGTTCGCGGTCGTGCGCCGGATCCTGGCCACGAGGATGACGTTCGCCGACAAGAACGCGGCGAGGCGCTTCTTCCAGCGTCTCGTACAGGTCACGAACGACTGGAACCGCACGGCCTTTCAGCGCCCCGAGTTCGCGGCGGCCGAAGCCGCGATCGAGGCGATGGTCCACGGCGTTGCGGAGGCTCGGGCATGAACACCGTCTACACGCGCGTCGAGCAGGTCGTCGGCAACGTGATCGTCGTGAACGCGAGCGGCGTCGGCTACCGCGAGCTCGCCGAGGTCACCTGGCAGAACGGCACCTCGCTCGCGCAGGTGATCCGGCTCGAGGGTGGCCGCGTCTTCCTGCAGGTGTTCGCGGGCTCGCGCGGCATCCACACCGACGCGCAGGTGCGCTTCTTCGGCCGGCCGATGCAGGTGTCGTTCTCGGACACGCTGCTGGGCCGCGTCTTCACGGGCAGCGGCCAGCCCAGAGACAACCGGCCCGCGCTGAGCCACAACCTGATCGAGATCGCCGGACCGTCGGTCAACCCGAGCAAACGCATCATCCCGCGGCGCCTCGTGCGCACCGGCATCCCGATGATCGACGTGTTCAACTCGCTCGTCGAGTCGCAGAAGCTGCCGATCTTCTCGGTCGCCGGCGAGCCATACAACGCGTTGCTCGCGCGCATCGCGATGCAGGCCGAGGTCGACGTGATCGTGCTCGGCGGCATGGGCCTCAAGCACGACGACTACCTGTTCTTCCGCGACACGCTCGAGGAGAGGGGTGCCTTGTCGCGCTCGGTCATGTTCGTGCACACGGCCGCCGATCCCGTGGTCGAGTGCCTGCTCGTGCCGGACCTCGCGCTCGCGGTCGCCGAACAGTTCGCGCTGCAGAAGAAGCGCGTGCTCGTGCTGCTGACCGACATGACGAACTTCGCCGATGCGCTGAAGGAGATCGCGATCACGATGGAGCAGATCCCGAGCAACCGCGGCTACCCGGGCGACCTCTACAGCCAGCTCGCCGCGCGCTACGAGAAGGCCGTCGACTTCGCGGACGCCGGCTCGATCACGATCCTCGCGGTCACGACGATGCCCGGCGACGACGTCACGCACCCGGTGCCCGACAACACGGGCTACATCACCGAAGGCCAGTTCTACCTGCGCAACGGACGCATCGAGCCGTTCGGTTCGCTGTCGCGCCTGAAGCAGTTCGTGAACGGACGCACGAGGGACGACCACCGCACGCTGATGAACGTGATGATCCAGCTCTACGCGGCGTGCAAGGAGTCGCGCGAGAAGCGTTCGATGGGGTTCAAGACGAGCGCGTGGGACGACAAGCTGCTGACCTACGGCGAACGCTTCGAGCACGAGATGATGGACCTCTCGGTCAACATCCCGCTCGAGCAGGCGCTCGATCTCGGCTGGCGCATGCTGGCCGACTGCTTCGAACCGGCCGAGACCGGGATCGCGACGAAGCTGCTCGAGAAGTTCTGGCCGAAGGCCCAGGCTGCGGGAGCGCAGGCGGCACCAGCGCCGGCACCCACCGCCAGCGCCATGGCCACGGCCGGCAAGGCGGGACTGACGCCTCCAGTGTCCTAGCTTTGTCACCTCGTCGGGGGAGGCTGGACTCCCCCACACCAGGACCCTTACTCCGCACGGTTCCAAAGCGAGGTTGCCGAGTCTCTGCCCAGGCTCCGGGACCCGCATGTCCCAGTTCCTGTCCGCGATCCGGAGAATCTCCATGATGATGCATCGCTTCCTGTTCGTCCTTCCTGTGCTGAGTGCGGCGCTGCTCGCGCAGAAGATCGAGTTCAAGACGCCCCCCACCCAGGACCAGCCGCTGCGCTACTCGCTGCAGACGAAGCTGAAGACCACGGAGACCGGCAAGACGCTGGTCAACGGCGCCGAGCCGGAAGCAGGTGGCGCCGGCGGCCGCGGTGGCGGTGGCGGTGGCGAGATGTCGCTGGCCCAGGAGATCGTGTTCGACGAAGGCCCGAGTAGCGCGCCCTGGCGCGACTACAAGACCGTCGCCGCGACGCAGACGCGTCCCGGCCGCGACGGCACCCCGCAGGAGACCAAGACCGAAGGCGGCCTGCAGGGCAAGAAGGTGACGCTGAAGACCGGCGACGACGGCAAGGTGAAGTTCGCCGAGGGCGAAGGAGACAAGCAGGCCGACGTCGCCGCGGCGCTGGTGCGCGGCGTCCCCGGGCGCATCTCGTTTCAGGGCTTCCTGCCGGATCACGGCGTCGCGACCGGCGAGGAGTTCGACGTCGCCAAGTCGTTCCTGCCGGCTCTGCGCAACCTCGCGCACGCGGTCAACCGGGCACCCACGGAGGATGCGGGTGGTGCCGCGGGTGGCGGCCAGGGTGGCCGTGGCCAGGGCGGTCGTGGCCAAGGCGGCCGTGGCCAGGGCGGCGGCAACGTCGTGCTGCAGTTGCTCAGCGGTGGCAAGTTCGACGTCGATGCCAAGGGCAAGGTGACCGGCGTCGACAATGACATCGCGACGCTCGCGATCAAGGCCAAGCTTACCGGCAAGGGCACGAACGAGGAGATGGGCATCATGGGCGGTGGTTTCGGTGGCGCGGGCGGACGCGGACAGGGCGGCGGTGCCGCGGGCGGCGGCGCCGCCGCACCGGCGGGCACCAGCAAGGTCGACGCCTCGTTCGACCTGACCGGCACCGTGCGCTTCGACCTCAAGGCGCAGCGCGTCGTCGGCGTCGAGTTCACCGGCGACCTGCAGGTCGCGCGCGAATCGAGCAGCAGGATGCCAGATCGCAACGGCGAAGAGCAGAAGATCGACCGCACGTCGCAGAGCAAGGGCAAGGTCGAGCTGAAGGCCACCTGCGAAGCCGTCGCCGCCAAGTAGGCGGTTGGCGCACCCCGCCACGCGCGCCGGCGCACGGCAGCGCGTGGCGCGCCGCGGTTGCGCGCATCGCGAGCACGGCGAACACGCTGCCACCGCGCACCACTCGTCTCGACACGGCGCGTTGCCAGGCGACAGCGGCGCCATTCTGCGCGGCGAGAACTGGACATCGTCCGCGAGCCGTCCCAACATCGCGCGCCATGCTCGCCGCGGCCGTCGGCCAGCACGATCGAGATTCCGCGCATGGCCCGCATCAAGACCACGAAGAACGAGCTCAAGGCGCAGCGCGACACGATGCGCCGACTCGAGCGCTACCTGCCGACGCTGCAGCTCAAGAAGACGCAGCTGCAGGTCGAGGTGCGCCTCGTCGACGCGCGCATCGAACGGAGCCAGCAGCACGAACAGACGCTGCTCGAGGGACTGCGTTCGTGGGTCGCGCTGTTCAGCGACCCGGTCGACTTCCTGCCGTGGCTCGACATCGGGCGCGTGCTGACCGACACCGCGAACATCGCCGGCGTCACGGTACCGCTGTTGCGCGAAGTCGAGTTCGTGCGCACGCAGCCGCCGCTCGACGCGACGCCGCCGTGGTACGACGATGCGCTGGACAACCTCGCCGAGCTCGCGCGGCTGCGGCTCGAACGGCGCGTGTTCGAACAGCAGCGGCGCCTGCTCGCCGAAGAGCTGCGCACGACCAACCAGCGCGTCAACCTGTTCGAGCGCGTCAAGATCCCCGAGTGCAAGGAGGCGATCCGCAGGATCCGCATCTTCCTCGGCGATGTGCAGACCCTCGACGTCGCGCGCAGCAAGATCGCCAAGCAGAAGAGCCTCGAACAGGAGACCGCGTCGTGATCGTGCCGATGCAGCTCGTGACCGTGATCTGCCGGCAGCGTGATGCCGCGGCAGCGCTCGAGCAGCTGCGCGATCTCGGCGTGCTGCACCTGCTGCCGCAACAGGTGCGCGCGAGCTCGCGGCTCGATCGAGCACAGAAGCAGCGCGACCGGATCACCGAGGCGCTCGCGCTGCTGCCGGCGGACCGAGCCCACGCGGACCGGGGGCACAGGACCCGCGGCGCCGACCTCGACGCGGTCGTGACCGAGGTGCTCGAGCTCGGCAGCGAACGCCGCGCACTCGAACAGCTGCGGGCCGAGCTCGCCGCCGAGCGGTTGCAGCTGCTGCCGTTCGGCGACTTCGATCCGGCGGCCATGGCACAGCTGCGGCAGCACGGCATCGCGCTGAGGCTCTACCAGCTGCACGGCAAGGGTGACCTGCCGCCTGCCCCCGAGGGCTGCGCGCTCGAGGTGCTCGGTCGCACCGCGACGACCGCTACTGCGGTGCTGGTCGGGCCACCGGCAGCCGCGCTCCCGAGCACTGCGCTCGCGGTGCGCGAAGTGCCGCCGCCGGCCCGTTCGCTCTCGGCCATCGAGAACGAGATCGCGGCCAATACGGCGCGTTGCGCCGAGATCGAGACGCGCCTCCGCACGCTGGCCGTGTTCCAACCGGGGCTGACCGCACACAGCCTGGCGCTCGCCGAAGAGATCGAAATGCTGCAGGCACGCGCCGGCATGAACGAGGAACCCGACCTCTGCTGGCTCGGCGGCGCCTGTCCAGCCGGTCTGATCCCGCAGGTCGAAGCGGCCGCGGCAAACCACGGCTGGGCGCTCCACGTCCGCGAACCGGGCCCCGACGATGCGGTACCGACGCTGCTGCGTTCTCCGGGCTGGGTGAAGCAGATCCACTCGGTGCTGCAGATGCTCGGCATCACGCCGGGCTACGCGGAACCGGACTCGAGTGCTTTGTTCCTGCTGTTCCTCGTGGTGTTCGCGGCCATGTTGATCGGCGACGCGGGCTACGGCACGCTGCTGCTGATCGCGACGTTCGTCATCGCGCGCGGCCGTCCGGCCCCGCAGCCCGTGCGGCTGCTGCGCACGATCGCCTGCGCCACGATCGGCTGGGGCGCCATCACGGGCACCTGGCTCGCGATCCCGACGCTGCCCGCGTTCCTCGACCTGCCGCGCATCGAATGGTTGACCGGCCCCGACCCGATCACGGCCAGGAACCACGTGATGCTGCTGTGTTTCTTCCTCGGCGCCGTGCACCTGACCGTGGCGCACGGCTGGGCCTTCCTGCGTTCGTGGCAGAGCCTGCCGGCCTTGGCCCAGCTCGGCTGGATCGCGTGCACGTGGTTCATGTTCGCGATCGCGCGTCACATGGTGCTCGGCGAGCACATGCCGTCCCTGATGTGGACCGTGCTGGCCGTCGGCACGGGGCTGATCGTGCTGTTCATGACGCCGATCGCGAAGTTCAAGGACGAGTGGTTCAACCACGTGATGCTGCCGCTGAGCCTCGTCAGCAACTTCGTCGACGTGGTCTCCTACCTGCGTCTGTTCGCGGTCGGCGTCGCGGGCTTCGAGGTCGCGAAGGCGTTCAACACGATGGCGGTCGACGCGGCCGCCGGTGGCGGCTCCGGCTGGGTCTTCGCGGCGCTGATCGCGATCTTCGGCCACAGCCTGAACCTCGCGTTGTGCGCGATGGGCGTGCTCGTGCACGGCGTGCGTTTGAACACGCTCGAATTCAGCGCCCATCTGGGCCTGCAGTGGAATGGCTTCTCGTATCGGCCGTTCGCGCGCCTCACCGCGCTGGCGGCACGACCCGATCCCAGCGGAACGACGAACTCGGAGACATGACCGTGGACCCAGAAACGATGGCATCACTCGGCAAGCTCGGCGGCGCGATGGCGCTTTCTGTCAGCGCACTCGGCTCGTGTCTCGGGGTCGGCGCGGCCGGCCCCGCGGCCGTCGGCAGCTGGAAGAAGTGCTACCTGCAGAACAAGCAGGCACCGTTCGTGCTGGTCACGTTCATCGGTGCGCCGCTGTCGCAGACGATCTACGGCATGATCCTCATGAACCAGATGTCGGCGAAGTGCACGCAGACCGCGGGCATGAGTCCCGAGGCCTTCGCCACGGCGGTTTCGAACTGGCCCGCGATGCTCGGCATGGGCCTGTTCGGGGGCATGGCGATCGGGCTGTCGGCCTGGATCCAGGGCAGGATCGGCGCGTCGGCGAGCGATGCGATGGCCGAGACCGGCAAGGGCTTCGGCAACTACCTGATGGCGCTCGGCATCATCGAGACCGTCGCGCTGTTCGTGATGGTGTTCATCGCCGGCCTGCTGGCGTGACTGCCGTTCGGACTGGCAGTCGGCAGCCGCCTCGCATACCCTGCGCAACGAGCAATGCTCTCGAGCCCCGAACCGCAAGAAAAGACGCTGCCGCCGCCGTGGGACCGCATCTTCTCGCTGGCCACACGCACGTTCGTATGGGGCCTGCTGCTCTCGATCCTCTACCTGCTGCGGCCGTTCCTGCTGCTGATCTTCCTGACGTTCGTGTTCGCGTACATCCAGGCGCACGGCGTCGAGGGGCTGCAGCACCGGATCAAGAACCGGCCGCTGCGCGTGACGCTCGTGGCGCTCGTGTTCCTCGGCACGCTGCTGGCAACGGGCTTCACGCTGTTCCCGCTCGTGAGGGAACAAGCCGTAACGTTCTGGCAGAACCGGGAGAAGTACGCGGACGACGCGGACGCCGAGATCAACAAGACCCTCAAGCAGTACCCATCGGTCTACAAGTCGTTGCTGGAGCGCAGCAAGGCTCTCGCGACGATGCGCGAGAACGAGCCGAACCCGAAGGCCGGGGCACCAACGAAACACAACGGTCAGGACGGGGAACCGAGACCCAACGACGAGGAGTTGCATCCGATCGCAAACCTGCTCGACAACGTCGAGAAGGACATCGGGAACAACGCTCTGCTTTTCGGCCAGTCGGTGCTCGGCTACCTGTCCTCGTTCCTGCTGTCGCTGTTGTTCTCGTTCCTGATCGTGCTCGACCTGCCGAAGCTGAGCCGCAACATCGAGGGCCTTTCGAACACGAAGATCGGCTTCATCTACGACGAGGTCAGTGACAACCTGGCCGGCTTCGGCCGCGTGCTCGGTCGCGCGCTCGAGGCGCAGCTCTTCATCGCGATCTGCAACACGATCCTGACCGCGATCGGCATCTGGATGATGGGACTGCAGAACCTGCTCGTGCTGTCGACGATCGTGTTCTTCTGCAGCTTCATCCCCGTGGCCGGCACGTTCATCAGCTCGACGCCGATCTGTCTGCTCGCGCTGACGACGGACGGTGTCAGCGCGATGCTGCTCGCGATCCTGCTGATCTGCGTGATCCACGCGGTCGAGACCTACGTGCTGAACCCGCAGATCTACGGGCACCACATGCACATGAACCCCGTGCTCGTGCTGATCGTGCTGACGATCGGCGGCAAGCTGTTCGGCGTGTGGGGCTTGCTGCTCGGCATCCCGATCGTCAACTACTTCTTCCGCCACGCGATCCGGCGACCTGGCGAGCGACTCGTCGAGACCTGACGCGGGCTGGCAGAACGCCTCGGGCGAAGTGCAGCATCGACGGCGCCGCGCGCGTGAAACGACGAGCTAGACTCAGCGCCTCCAAGCTGGAGGACAGGAGCCGTGCACATCCGCTGAGTGCGCCCTGCGGCCGGCTCCCGTTCGAGCTGCACGCGTTCAGGCCAGGACGAACGGATCGCGGTCCGAACGCGCGATGCGCACGTCGAGATCGCCGTCGAGTGCTTGGTCGAGGCGTTTCTTCAGCACGCGCAGGAAGCCACGCTCGGTGTTGCTGTGCCCGGCGCACACGACGGCCGTGCCCGCGGCCACGGCCGCGAGCGCGTCGTGGTGCGACATCTCGCCCGTGACGAACACGTCGGCCGCGACGCCGCGCAGCACGCTGCCGCCGGCGCCTGCGGCGACCGCGACCGAACGCACGGCAGCACGCACAGGTTCGGGTCGCGCCACCTGCAGGTTACGCACGCCGAAGTGCCGCTTGCAGCGTTGCAGCAGCGTCGAGAAAGGCAGCGCGCGCGACAACTGCACGACGCGGCCGAATTCACCGTCGCCGCAGGGACGCAGTTCCCGCGGCGCCTGTTCGCCGACGACGCCCTCGACGAGCCAGTCCGCGATCCCGCTCGGCGCCGCGTCGAGCGCCGTGTGCGGCGAATACACCGCGAGGCCCGCAGCCAAAGCGAGCAGCACGGTGCGCTGCTTGCCGTCGTCGTACACCAGGCGCTTCAGCGGCTGGAACAGCGGCGGATGGTAGGCGACCACGAGGTCGATGCGTGCGGCCTTCGCTTCGGCCACGACGGCGTCGGTCAGATCGATGCAGAGCAGCACCCGCGCGACCCTGGCGCGCGCGCGCGGCTGCAACAAGAGCCCCACGTTGTCCCATTCAGCCGCCAGCTCGAGCGGCGCGATCTCGTGCAGGATGTCGAGGACCTCGGCGAGTGCGCACGGCATGCGGTTTTCACGAAGCTCCGGCGCTGATGACCGCGAGCCTATCGGGGTGCAGGTGCCGCTCGGCGACCTCGCGCACGTGATCGGCCGTGACCGCTCGCACGAGGTCCGGATAACGCTGCACGAAGTCGAACCCGAGCTCGAAGCGGCGCGCGCGGATCGCGTAGGCCGCGAGGTTGCTGTTGCGTTCGAGCGCGAACACGAAGCTGCCGGTCAAGTAGTCCTTCACGTCCTGCAGCTCCTGTGCTTGCGGCACTTCGCTGCGGATGCGCCGGATCTCGTCGAGGAACCCGTCGATCGCCTTCTGCCGGTGTTCGGGTGACGTGCCGATGTAGGCCGTGAACGTGCCGGGCTCCTCGCCGGCACTCGCCGTGATGCCGGCGCTCACGGCGTAGCAGAGACCCTGTTCGTCGCGCAGCTTGCGCGAGCATCGCGAGGTGAACCCGGGACCCGTGCCGAGGATGTGGTCCATGACCGTCAGCACGTAGAAGTCGGGGTGCGTGCGCCGGATGCCGAGATGGCCGAGGTAGATGTGCACCTGTTCGCGCGCCATCGGCACGTGCGCGTCGCGACCGCTCGGCGCGAGATCGAGCGCGGGCATCGGCGGGTGCTTGGGCGCCTTGCCGCGGAACTTGGAGAAAGCCTGCTCGAGGCGATCGAGCGTACGCTCGGGGTCCTCCGGACCGGCTGCCGCGACGTAGCCACCGGCCGGCCGGAACCACGCCTCGTGGAACTCGCGCAGGTCCTTCGGCTTCAGCTTGCTGACGCTGCGCATCGAGCCGGTCTGCTGGCGTCCGAGCGGGTGCTGGCCGTAGATCTCCTGGCGGAAGCGGCGCCCTGCGACGGCGCGCGGATCGTCCTCCTCGGCCTTGATCTCGGTCATCACTTCGCCCTGCACGCGCCGGACTTCGCGACCGGGGAACTCGGGCTCGACGATCATCTCGCGCAACAGGGCCGTGGCCTCCTTGCTCGAGCTGGCCGGGCACATCACGACGCCGCCGCGCTGGTTGCCCTCGAGCATGGCGCCGAGGTTCTCGGCCGCCGACGCGAGCTCGAGCGCCCCGTAGTGCTTCGTGCCCTCGTCGAGGCACTCGCCCGTGAGGTTCGCGAGACCCGACTGCTCGGCCGGCTCGTCGCCGGGGCGCACCTCGAGCGAGATCACGCAGGCATAGGTCTGCACGCGCGGGTTCTGCACGGCAAGCAGGCAAAGTCCGGTGTCGAGCACCCGCTCGGCGATCGACAGACGAATGACGCTCATGCGCGCTTGCCCGCCTTCTTGCCCTTGTCCGCCTTCTTCGCCTTCACTGCAGTCTTGGCCTGTTGGTCGGCCTGCGTTGCGGGCGGCGCATTCGCGCCCGCCGCAGGCAACGACCAGACCACGGCCGCGCGGTTGAAGTCGAAGTACTTCGATGCGACCTGGCGCAGCTCCTTGCGCGTCAGCGAGTCGTAGGTCGGCAACACGGTCTCGAGCGTGCGGTAGCCATTCGGCGTACCTGCCTCGAAGCGGCTCAGTTTCATTGCGAGGTCGAGCGCCGCTTCGTCCTGGAACAGGAACGACGCGCGGATCTGACTGCGGATGCGGTGCAGGTCGCGCTTGTCGACGCCTTCGGCGATCTGCTTCTCGATCTCTTCGCGCACTGCAGCCTCCACCTTGGCGGGGCTCGCACCCTCGCGCAGCTCGCACAGCACGAGCAACGCGCCGGGATCCTGCCTCGTCTCGTTCATCACGCTGACTTCGATGACGAGCTCGTCCTTCAGCACGAGCCGCTTGTAGAGCCGGCTGTTCTTGCTGTTGCCGAGGTCGTGCGCGAGCACGTCGAGCGCGTAGTCGTCGCGTTCGCCCATGCGGCAGGTCGGGAACCCGATGCACAGCCGCGTGACCGAGTGCGGAGTCCGCAGCACGGCGCGCCGCTCGCCCTGCGGTGCAGGCTCCTTGACCGGCACCGAGCGCTCGGTGGCGCGTGGGATCGGTCCGAACAGCTCGCGGATTCGATTGCCGGTGCGCACCTTGTCGATCGCGCCGCAGACCACGAGGAACGCGCGGTTGGGCCCGTAGTGACGTTCGTAGTAGTCGCGCATCTGCTGCGCCGACAGCCGTTCGAGCTCCTCGCGATACCCGATCACCGGGTGATGATACGGATGCACCTGGAAGAGCAGCGACTCCGTGGCCTGGTAGAGCGGCCGCCACGGATCGTCCTCGCCCATCGCGAGCTCCTCGAGCACGACGTTCTTCTCGCTCGCGAACTCGAGCGGATCGAGCAGGCATCCGCGCATGCGGCTCGCTTCGATCTCGAGCGCCGTCTCCCAACGATCGGCCGCCAGCGCGAAGTAGTAGGCCGTGCTGTCGTTGTCGGTGAAGGCGTTGTTGCTGCCGCCCATCTTGCTCGTCTGCAGATCGATCTGTCCCTTCGCGTAACGCTGCGTGCCCTTGAACATCATGTGTTCGAGGAAGTGCGAGACGCCGGTCTCGCCGGTGCGCTCATCGCGTGCGCCGACGCGATACCACATGCCCGTCGCGACCACGGGCAGCGGGCCTCGTTCGACGAGCATTGCCTTGAAGCCGTTGTCGAGCTCGACGAGCTCGACGTCGGGCAACATCTTCATCTCGTTCATCGGCCGGTTCTCCGCGGAGTCCCGTGCGCAGGCTCGTCGGCGGCCCGCGCGAGCTCACGCAGCCGTTGCACCTCGTTCGGCTGCAGGAAACGCCACTCGCCCGTGCCAAGACCGCGCAGGTCGAGCTCGCCGATGCGCACGCGCTTCAGCGAGATCACGTTGTGGCCGAGCTTCGCGAACACGCGGCGGATCTCGCGGTTCTTGCCCTCGCGCAGCGTGACCGTCATGTAGGTGCGATCCTTGCCGAGACGTTCGACCTTCACGTTCATGCCCGTCGTCGGGCCTTCGGCCAGCCACACGCCGCCGCGCGCCTTGTCGATGTCGCGTTGCTCGATGCGTCCTTGCACAAGCACGGCGTAGAGCTTTGGCACGCCGTAGCGCGGGTGCGTCATCTCGAGCGCAAACGCGCCGTCGTTGGTCAGCAGGATCAGGCCCTCGCTGTCGAGGTCGAGCCGGCCGACCGTGAACAGCCTGCCGCGGACCTGCGGCATGAAGTCGATGACGCGCTTCTTCTGCTCGTGTCGCGCGCTCGTGCAGACGATGCCCTTCGGCTTGTTGAACAGCACGTAGACGGGTCGCTCGGGGAACACGCGCGTGCCGTCGAGGCGCACGTCGTCCTGCTTCGGATCGACGCGCACGCCGAGCTCGGTGACGAGCTGGCCGTTGACCTCGACGCGGCCGCCCGCGATCAGGCCATCGGCGGCGCGCCGGCTGCAGACCCCGCCCATCGCGAGGAACTGGTTGAGCCGGACCTTGCCGTCCTTCGCGACGCCGCTCTTGTCGAATGGGGGCGCCTTCGCTGGAGTGACGATCAGGCCTCGCGCGCGACGCCCGCTGTATCGCGGCGCGTGGCGACGCCGGCCCATCGTCCTGTCTTCGTGCCGCAGCGCCATCAGGCCCCTCCGGGGCTCGCGACCAACACCTCGAGCCGGCCGATCGGCGACACGAAGACCTCGCTCACGCAGGCCGGTATCAACACCGTGTCGCCGAGCATCAGCTGCATCGGCGTGTCGACGCCACCGGAATGCCAGCCGAGGATGCCGCGACCGCCGACGACGGTCACCGTCGCGAATTGTCGATCCGTCGCGAGCGTGTATGGACGTGCGAGCTCGTAGCGCCGCAGCCGGAAGTGCTTCGTCGTGATCAGCAGTTTGCCGCCATCGGGCAAGGTCTGTGGCGGCACGACGGGCCGATCGACCGCGCCGCTGCCCTCGTCTGGTCGCATGACGGCGAGCGCCTTCTCGACCTGCACCTCGCGCGATCGCCCCCAGTCGTAGAGGCGATACGTGACGTCGCTGTTCTGCTGCAACTCGAACACGACGACGTTGGGGCCGATCGAGTGCACGGTGCCCGGCGGCACGTGGACCGTGTCGCCGACGCGCGGCGTGAAGGAGAACAGCATCGGCTCGACGGCCGCCGTGTGGGCGCCCGCGCGAAAACGCGCGAGGTCGACGCCGGGCCGCAGACCCCGGATGATGCGCGCGTTCTTGCCCGCGTGCAGCACGACCCAGACCTCGTTCTTGCCGCCGTCGCCCTCGACCTGCGCCTGTTCGTCGTCGGGGTGTACCTGCACCGACAGCGCCTCCTTCGTGTCGAGGAACTTCACCAGCAGCGGGAAACGACCCCCGTAGCCCGTCGACACTCCGCTGCCCAGCCAGGCAGCCGGGTCCTCTTGCAGGACCTGCGCGAGCGTCGTGGAGTTGTCGCGTACGCGGCTGCTGCCCTCGGGCCGATCGAAGAGCTCCCAGGTTTCACCGATCGCTTCGCCGAGCGGCAGTCGCAGACCGAGGACATGTTCCAGAGCGCGGCCGCCCCAGACCTTGGGCAGCAACTTGCGTTCGAGCAACAACGGTCGTGGTGGGGGCATCGGGGGCGGGGAGCGCGCGTTCGAAACCCCGTAGTTCTATCAGGCGGCTTTCGCCGAAGCCACGCAGACCTCCGCCCGGGAAGCCGTGCCAGACCGTTCCGCGGCCCCGCGCAAATGCGCGTGATACCGTCGACGTACTCGTCGCGCGTAACGTCCAGGCCGTGAGGCAGCAGCGCAGCTGACCCTGACGCAGCGGGGCTGGCTGCGTCTTTCGCCGTTGTTGTTTCCCCGCTTGCGGCGTCTCTGGATGACCAGTTAGCGGATCGCCCCTTTGGGGCGAGCCGCTACTGGAAGCGATAGGAGAGCGAGAAGCTCTCGATCGACGGCGTCACCGGCGGATTCGCGTCGACGTTGTTGCTCGTCACGAAGCGCCAGTTCACGTAGCGGATGTTACGCGGCGTGAACACCTCGTTGGGGCCCTGGAACTGGATCGTGAACGTCGGCTCCATGAGGTCGTTGGGATCCTCGACGTAGGTCGTGACCGTGCGGTTGTAGAAGTAGGTCCACCAGTTGCGCGCCGCAGCGCCGAGTGGGATCGGACGGGCATCCCACTTGCGGATGTGGGCGTCCCCGGCCTTGTACGGATCCAGCGGGAAGTTCACGGCAGTCGGCTTCAACTGTTCGCGATGGGCTGGAGTGTACGGGGCACCGGCGGTGGCGCCGGTTGGGAACAGCGGAGTCGTCGCATTGATCCACGTATTCCAGTACCACGGCGTGGGGTCGACCACGCTGGCGCCGCGGAACTGCGGCACGACAGACGTACCGGGCGGCAGCTGGGCCAGCGGCGGATCGAACTCGAAGTCGAACCGCGGCAGCACACCGGCTGGCATCGTGGTCTGACCACCCTGCAGGTAGAACGGGCCAAGCCGCGGATCGGCGAAGCCCTCGGGCACGCGATGCGGGTTGTTGAGGTCGAGGAAGCCGTTCGTGATCACGCTCTGGCGCTTCAAGACGTCGAGCATGATCCAGTAGAACGTGTTGTCGCCGGGCGGCGTCGTCCCGGTGGTCGGATAGATGAAGCCTCCGCTGGCCGTCTGCCACTGCGGCTCGCCTTGCGAGCGGCAGACCGAGGGACCTGAACCGATCGGGGCTCGCCCCGCCGACAGCACGCGGAAGTTCGGCGTCGAGCCCGACTGCACGGTGATCGCCACCTGCCAGCCATTGGTGCCCAGCGCGATGTAGCCGCCGCCCGCCGGCAGCGACGAGAGGTCGCAGTAGGTCCAGAAGTCGGCGAGCAGCGGCAGCGCGACGCTGCCGACCAGGCCACCCGTGTACGCGTCCGAGCCGCCGCCGAGCGGGTTCGAGGACCCGTCGTTCCAGAACGAGTTGACGAACGACACGTTTGGCGCCACGTCGATCCAGCGCCGCCCCTGGCCATTGGGGAAGGGGCTCACGATGTATGGCATGAAGCCCGCCTGCATGTCGCCACTGATGCCGTTGTTCAACGCCTGCTCGCGCACCGTTTCGTCGCGGAACACGAAGTAGGGCTTCACGAAGGGGGGCAGCGGCAGGAAGCGGTTGACGTGGTTGGTCTCGTAGATGACCGTCGAGGGGTCCATCGTGAGCGGGACCCCCGCCGAACTCGGCGCCCCGTCCGCGACATACACCGCGCGCCGCGACGACTGCGTCTCGATCAGATCAGTGCCGGTCGGCCTCGGGTTGTACGCGAAGTTCTTCTCGAACACGAGGCCGAGGCCGGACGACGGCATCGACGCCAGCGCGCTGAAGTCGCCCACGCACGGCACCGGGCGGTACTCGGAGTGGCCCAGCCACAAGGCGACCTTGTCGAACTCGTCGTAGGAGAGGTTGGTCTGGGTGTAGGGCGCCCAGTACATCTGTTCGATGTCGAGGTTGAAGTCGAACGGGTTGGTGCGCGACAGGCTCAGATCGATCTCGCGCCAGACGGTCTGGAGCCGGCAGCCATACGGGTTCAGCGGGTTCTGCAGACCAGCATTGAGCAAGCTCGTGGACGAGTTGGAGCCGATCTGCTGCTCCCCTCCCACGAATTGCGGACACCAGGCAAGCGTCGCGGGTGGAGTTCCTTGCGGCGTGTTCGGCACGTAGGGGGACTGGTTCAGGTTGTCCGCGACCTGCCGCACGCGCGTGGTCGTGCGCGCCACGAGCTTGTTGTCGAGATAGACGAACGCGCCGAACAGATCCTCGAGCGGAT
>Ga0075418_10002557_pt1 | contig 20873 bp, 14 predicted proteins | sample SoiMetdeltSBSDD2_FD_81776 | JGI IMG/M metagenome (GOLD analysis project Ga0075418, IMG submission 81776) | Bulk soil microbial communities from a Populus tree surrounding site in Tennessee, USA - Soil MetaG P. deltoides SBSDD2 | ecosystem: Environmental > Terrestrial > Soil > Tree plantation...
AGAGTGTAACAGGATGTTAGAAGAATTCAAAAACGCATTTCAACGCCATAACAACGGCCATGTACAGCTCATTTTAATAAATGTAGTTGTATACCTCGTCGTTGCCGTTTTGTTTGTCGTCTCTGAGATATCGCAGTTTCCAGAATTATTTAATGCGATTCACAGAATAATTGCGATCCCCGCTCCACTGATCGAGTTCTTACAGAAGCCGTGGACGATCATTACTTATGCGTTCGTACACGATTGGACAGGGATTCTACATATTCTCTTCAACATGTTGTTCCTCTATTGGTTCGGTAAACTCTTTGTGGAATACCTTGGAAGTGACAAATTGATTGCTGTTTATTTTCTCGGAGCTCTCGCCGGTGCAATGGCATACCTCATTGTTTATAATTTTATTCCCTATTACGAAGCAAGGATACCTAGCGGCGGAATGGTTGGCGCATCTGCAGCCGTGTATGCGATAGTAGTGGCTACTGCGACCTTGTTGCCCGATTATACCTTCTTCTTACTTTTCCTCGGGCCTGTGAGAATTAAATACATCGCTGCATTCTACATCGTACTATCATTTCTGGGATCTGTCGGTTCAAATGAGGGCGGTAATGTTGCCCATCTCGGCGGTGCGTTAATAGGGTTTGTCTATATCAAACAACTTCAGGCCGGCGTGAACTGGGGAAGCTGGATCACGGCGGTGATCGAGTGGTGCAAAGGATTGTTTTCAGCGAAACCAAAAGTCAAAATAACCTATAGAAAGGAGGCCACCGCTGCTGCCAAGAAAGCGGGAAAAACATCGACAGTGTCGCAGGACGAAATCGATACTATCCTCGACAAGATTTCAGATGGTGGTTATGAAAGCCTTACCAAAGAAGAAAAAGAAAAGTTGTTTAACGCGAGCAAGAAATAGAAAGGTATAGGGTATAGGGTATAAGGCATGGGTTTAAAGTATTAGGCTCTGCAGACACCGGAGGCAAAAGCGAAAAGAATTGCTGATCACCTTCTCACCTTCTCATCAATCGGCGCTGACTGGATTTATAAATTCTTCAATTGCTTTGCTCATCTCATCAGGTTTTTCTTCCTGAACAAAATGACCCGCGTCTTCAAACAATATGCATTTGATTCCTGGTAATCTGGACTTCCAATTCTCCAATTCGTAGGGTGGAATAAATTTGTCCTTCATTCCCCAGAAAAAAAGAAACTTATTAGGGCTCAGGGTGTGTAATCTCTCCCAAAGGTTTTGCCACCATTCGTTAGCGTTACTAAGCTCTAACGCAAACGCGTATGCAGCAATCCGTTTTCCTCGTGGCAACGCTGCCTTGTAGTGCCGGTGTACTTCCGGGGAAAGTTTTCGCTTATCGCCATATGCCGCGGGCATGATTGTGTTTACCGGGGCGTTCATGTTCAAGTACAAAAATCTTCCTAACCAGCTGTTCAAAATTTTCGCTGGACCTGAATAATGCTTGTCGTTTTTTAACGAACGCATCCACGTATTGAAAAGAACGATCTTGTTTACGTTGTTAGGGTGATCCAATACATAACTAAGACTTATGCTGCCGCCAAAATCATTTGCGATAACACTAAAATTCTTGAGATCCAAGTGCTCGATGAACTTTGTTAGTCGACGCGAATGACCGGCACAGGAGTAATCTGTTCCTTTCGGTTTGTCCGATAGCCCAAATCCGAGTAAATCAATTGCCACACAACGAAAACTTTTTCTCAGCTGCTTAATGACGTCGCGATAACCAAAAGACCATTCCGGCGTTCCGTGAACAAATAGTAATGTTGTTCCTGCACCTTCATCGATGTAATGCAGCTGATTGTTTTCAATCGTGAGGAAATGGGATTGAAAGGGATAAAGCTCCTTGTTTATCCAGTCCTGGGAATTTCTCATAACTCGTCCATTGGTAGGAAAATCTCAAGTCCTTGACGACGACCCTTCGTTCAGGGATACATCCTATTGAAAAATGACCTCATCGAGGTTTCAATAACGTATGGATCGGTTGAATAGAGGACGTCGCCGCTTTGTTGATTAAATTTAGCTAACGTGTTGTAATATTCGATCTCGGTGAGCTCATGGGAATACATGATACTTTCCCGGATCTCGACGTCATGAATCACCTGGATATATGTTCTGATCCTGTCATTTTCATTGATCAACCGTACTACTTTCCGTTTCTCGCGTTCACCGCGTGACAAGTAAGTCCATGGCGAGGAGAAGGCATCTGCTGTCGACATCTTATGAGGTTGAGTGCGTGGCGTACGCACAATTTCGTTGTCATAGATCCTGGTTCCTCTAATAGTAATCTCATTAAGTATCCTGATCCGTTCGCTCAAGCGGATTAGAATATCTTCTTCTTCAAACAGAAGCGGCAGCTCAATGGTATTGTAACCCACGAGTGATAGTACAAGTGTGTCAATTGGAGAAGTTGTGATGGTGAATGCACCTAACGAATTTGTTACTGTGCCGCCAGGGGAACGTTTAATACCAACGTGTACTCCCTGAAGGCCTTTCAGCGTAATTGAATCCACCACTATTCCCCTTGTTATCCTCTGAGCGGAAACAGACGAAAATATCGAGCTAACGAAGAGAATAAGACAGCATAACTTTTTCCAATGCTTCATATCATGGCGATAATAGGCCAGTTCTGCGAAATTTGCCACAAGTTTATTGTTAATCCACGATCATGCCCATAGGCCGGTTCTGGAAAATTTGTTAATAGTTAATGGTAAATCCACCGCGTGCACGGATAACAGATAGCATACCCATTCGCACGCACTCGGATTAACTATTAACCATTAACAACTCACGGATCACTCTCCAATTCGCACTGTCGTGGCTTAACGGTTTCTTTTTTGGGCGGCTCCAGGTCTATGATGATGGGAATAGCAATTAAGTTTTATTGGCAAGCTGTCCGCAAGCCGCGTCGATGTCTTTTCCGCGGCTTTTTCTGATCCTTGTGGTGATTCCTTGCCGCTCCAGAATGTCCATGTACATGTTAAGTGAACTTTCTGACGCTTGCTGAAATTCGCCGTCATCGATGGGGTTATATTCGATGAGGTTGACTTTTGATGGGATCAGCTTGCAAAACTTAAGCAATGATTTGGCATCTTCTTCAGTATCATTAATACCTTTCCAGACTACATATTCGTACGTGACTTTTTTCTTCGTCTTCTGGTACCAATATTTTAATGCATCTCCGAGTTCTTGTAGTGGGTTCGTGTCATTTATGGGCATGATCGATGATCTCGTTTTATCCAAGGCGGAGTGCAACGAAACAGCCAGATTAAATTTCACCTCATCATCCGCCATTTTGACGATCATTTTCGCAATACCCACAGTGGATAGTGTGATCCGTTTTGATGCCATGTTTAGACCTTTCTGGGAAGTTATCTTGTCGATGGCGGAGATCACATTAGCGTAATTCAATAATGGTTCACCCATACCCATAAACACAATATTTGTCAGTGGCCTTCCGAAGAAAAGTTCTGCTTGTTCTTTTATAGCGACCACCTGATCATAAATTTCATCAGGGCTTAGGTTTCGTTGACGCTTCAGCCTCGCCGTTGCACAAAACTTGCACGCAAGACTGCATCCTACCTGCGAGGATACGCATGCCGTTATCCTTTTTTCAGTGGGGATCAACACCGACTCAACAACTAAACCGTCATAAAGCGTAACAGCATTTTTTATGGTGCCATCGCTGCTTCGCTGCATATGATCTACCTTTATGTGGTTGATTGCGAAATTTTCTTTCAGCATATCGCGAAGGCCAATAGAAAGATTTGTCATCTGATCAAAGTTCTTCGCAGACTTATTCCACAACCATTCGTAGACTTGTTGTGCCCGAAATGGCTTCTCCCCGTGTTCTACAAAGAACTGTTTCAGTTCCTCGAGCTTTAGTTTACGTATATCTCGCCTGGATGAAGTTTCGACCATGGGCTGCTTTTCCATTTTCAGTGCAAAGGTAGCTAAAGGATCGTTATCCGTTATCCGTTATCCGTTAATCGTGGGCACGGGACCAGAGCGCGGGCGTGATCACCTGCGAAAATTTGTCAAGCAAGTCAGGAGCCACACCGTACGTCATCGCGGATGTCAGTGCAAACGGATTTTCTTCTTGATCTATTAAAGTTAGTTGTCGGGAGATTTCAGGGAAGAAACCCCTGCCAACGCACACACCACGGATAACCCACCTACGTTGAAACAACTTGCGCCACCGCTATAGCTTTAGCGCACGCGGTCGGCGGGCAGGCGGATAACGGTTAACGTTTACTTGATGCGAACGAATATCTTGGTTTCACACACCCGTGCGCTGTTCGTAATGATCAGGGAATCCGCCTCAAGTTTCTCCACGGTAAATCCCTCGATGATAGTTCTTGACTTCTTATCCAAAAAGTACAGTCCCTCGCCATCAAAACGGTATAAAAATCCTTTGGAATTGTATGACTTCTTCCGGCTAATGATCTTTGTGCTTTCGTGACCAGAGTTGTTGTCCTTAAACTCTAATACTTGCGGGGCTGCACCGGACCTGCTTTTCATATCATTGACCAGGTCGTCGGTTTCAACATCATCCGGACTTAATTCGTCTTCGACGCAACTGCTTTCCTTCACGAGTTGCCAGCGACCTACGAGGGATTGTGCCTGGCAGACCATCGTAAGCGAAATTAGAACGAGCAGGCAGGCGATCGTTTTCATGGGACTATTTGGTTTAAACAAATTTACTCAAAATTCACGCCGTTCTAAGTATGGCGAATTGGTACGTTGTAGCAGCAAAAAGCATACTCATGGGGTTAACTTCTCTTTTGAAAACTCACTTTATTAGCCGAAATTTTCGCCCTTCAAATCGAAAGCATGGAGAAAAGCAACGCAATTGTTGTCACAGGCGGCTACCTCGACACAAATAATGCTAAAACTGCTCACGGACTCATAAGGGGCACGGACAGGTTCAATATCGTGGGATTTATCGACCATAAGAGTGCCGGGAAAGACGCGGGCACGGTCCTGGATGGAAAGCATCGCAACATTCCGGTGTTTGGAACATTCCAGGATTTTATGAAAAGTGGCCAAAAGGCTACCTATTGCATTATTGGTGTAGCTACAAAGGGTGGCGTGATACCCGACTCTTTAAGAGCAATACTCAAGGAAGCGTTGTTAAATGGCTTTAATCTGGTAAATGGTCTACATGAATATATCGCCGATATCCCTGAGCTTGCCGATCTTGCCCTAGCGAAGGGTTTGCAGATCATCGATGTGCGAAAGCCTAAAAAATTTAAAGACCTCCATTTCTGGACCGGAAAGATCAAAGAAGTGAAGTGTCCGAAGATTGCCGTGCTTGGAACGGACTGTGCATTGGGTAAGCGTACCACCACACGTTTCCTGGTACAGGCAATGCAAAAAGCAGGCTTCAAGGCCGAAATGATTTATACAGGTCAAACCGGATGGATGCAGGGTGCGAAGTACGGATTTGTGTTTGACTCGACATTAAATGATTTTATTTCCGGCGAGATGGAACATGCTATTGTAACCTGTTATCATGAAGCAAAGCCGGACATCATTTTTATCGAAGGTCAATCTGCGCTGAGGAATCCAAGCGGTCCTGCCGGGGCGGAATGGATCGTTTCCGCGGATGCTGACGCCGTTGTCCTTCAGCATAACCCCGCGAGAAAGCAATACAAGGATATGGAATATTATCCTGCTTATCTTCCGGAGCTCAGGGATGAAATCGCCCTGATAAAAATATACGGTGCCCCAACCGTTGCAATCGCTATCAACACATCGAAGATGACGGAGTCTGAAGCAAGGGCTGCAGCAGTCAAGCATCAGAATGAACTTGGAATTCCAGTGATATTGCCGTTGGAGGATGGAGTGGAGGGTCTCATTCCAATCTTCGAAGGAATGATCCGGAAAAGCCTCGCGAAAGCGTAAATTGAATATCAAAACTGTATTGAATGAAGATCAAAGATATTAAAGTCTGGAGTGTAGATTTAGGGAACACAAAACCATACACCATCGCTTTTAAAACTGTTGATGAGGTACGGAATGCATTTGTCGAGATCACACTGGACAACGGTATTACAGGAATCGGAGCCGGCAACCCAAGCGAATATGTCGTAGGCGAAACATTAGAGCAATGCCTCAGTGCACTAAAAGAGAAGAATCTCGAATTCCTTATCGGTAGGGATATACGCGAATTCAATCAACTTGTGTTTGAAGTCTGGCAAAAGTTTCCGGAGAACCCGTCAGCGCGCGCTGCTTTGGATATTGCCTTGCATGACGCGTTCACGAAATTCCTTGATATACCCCTTGTTAAATTCCTCGGACAAAAGATCAAGAAGCTTCCAACATCGAATACGATAGGCATAAAGAGCGTAGACGATACGATTAAGGAAGCCAAGGAGTACATAAAACGTGGGTTCAAGGTTCTGAAGGTAAAGCTGGGAAAGGACCTCGATGAGGATGTTGAAAGGATCATGAAGCTACGCGAAACATTTGGTACCAGCGTAGTGATTCGTGTGGATTGCAACCAAGGGTACACCGTTGATCAAACGATCCAATTCTACGGACGAACCTACGACCTCGATATCGAGTTGATCGAGCAACCTCTTCCGGCAAAAGAGATTTCGGAATTGAAAAGCCTGCCCAAGGAAGTTCGCAAGGTGCTCGCAGCAGATGAGTCATTGATCACCCCAGCCGATGCCATTGAGTTGTTGAAGCCACCAAAAGCGGCCGCAATTTTCAATATCAAGCTGATGAAATGTGGAGGTATAAGCCAGGCATTAAAGATTGCAGACATCGCTTTGCACGAAGAGATCGATTTGTTCTGGGGTTGTAACGATGAAAGTATTGTAAGCATTACTGCTGCCCTCCACGCCGCTTTCGCCTGCTCTAATACAAAATACATTGATCTCGACGGAAGCCTCGATCTTGCCCGAGATGTCGTAAAAGGCGGCTTTATTTTGAAGGATGGCTATATGTCGTGCTCAGACAAACCGGGGTTGGGAGTAGTGAAGATCTAGAGAGACTGCACCTGCTACTTCGAATACAATTTCACGCAAAGGCCGCCAAGAGCGCAAAGAGTTAGGCGTCATTACACAAACGAGGAGCTTTTGCGGCCTTTGCGAGTTACTTTTTGCGACCTTTGCGTGAAATGCATTTTGATCATTCGCGTCTTCCAGGATAAGAAGGTGGTAGTTTCGGTCCGTAGGAATTCTTCTTCACAATGTCCCTATATTTTTTCTGGTCCGACTCTTTTATAGCCTTGCCATTTATTTTGATGAATTCGTCGTTGATCTCAATGCTTTTTATTTCTTCGTCTTCTTTCAGGTATCCATCTTTGACAAGTTCCGGGCGAAGATCTTTTACAAAATCAAAACTCGGTACTTCAAGCATTTGGAAGTTGCGGTCGAGCTCTGCAAATTGTTTCGCGTTTTCCTCTGCCCAGCGTTCCATTTGTTCCTCGAGGCCTTTCATCTGTTCGGCGTGCTGAGCCAATATTTCTTCTTGATGAAATTGCTCGTCTATTGCTAGTTTATGCATTTGCTCCGCCATCTCTTCCATGGAACGATGATCAACGCGCGCCTCAATGTCTTTCATCATCTGTTCCAATTCATGCATGTCCTCGCCGGAAACAATTTTTTGCTGGCATCCGAAATTCTCCCTGAACTGGGTTTCAAATTGTCTTGCCCATTCTTCCCAATGACGCGCATCATGAAATCCAGGCCACTGGTTCAATGGAACCGTGTCTGTGGTAATATTAAAGTCTAAATTAAAATAAGACATTGCCGGCATAGCTGCTATCATATCGACGGGCGGAACCGCATCGATGGCCGAAATCGCATCGATGAGCGGAATCGCATCGATGGGCGGAATCGACAATTCAAAATCCATAGGTGCCAATAACGAATGTAGGTCTTCGTCGCCGTCAAATTCCTCAATCACCTCTTCGTGTGGTTTGCCGTCTTCACCTATCGTCGTTATGCTTTTTTTATAGTAGCGTCCCGATTTTTCAATCCTTATCGTAGTATCAACGGACGTTAATCCGTTACCTGATAAAGCGATGTTATCAAGTCTCCGCTCCTTTTCTCCCGAGCTAATAGTTAGCCAGGATGCGCATATCAATCCCGTTATCAATAATATCGCAGGAACGAAGCGATCCCGCAATGAATAAGGTTTAACTGACTTTTCCATAATGCGTTTGATACGATTCAACAATTGATTTTTGTTTTCAGCAAGTGATAAAGCTAATCCCGACCTCGAAAGCCTTGCTTCTTCCAGGACTGTCAACGCATATGCATACGCCAATGGGTTTCCGTGAAGTGCAATTACCGCGTCGTCACAACAATGCTCACGTTCGCGCCTGATGACGCCGGAAATAATCCATACGAAAGGATTAAAAAAGAACACTGCCTCAAGTATTGACTGTAAAAGATTGACCAGGTAGTCGCGACGGCGAATGTGTATAAGCTCATGTATAATTATACTTTCCAGCTGCTCGGTGGAAAGGCCACCCAACATTCCCAACGGTAGGAGTATAACCGGCTTAAAATATCCAATGACCATTGGAGCCTGCGCTATTGCTGACTCTGCAAGGCGTACCACGTCGCTTATTCCAAGCTTGCGAACAAGGTGCTGTAACCGTTCACTCCAATGATCTTCAACGGGAATGGCGGAAGCTTTTAATCTTCTCACCGTCAACCATCCACCAAACAATCTTATGGTAAATAATATAGTACCGGCGGCCCAGCAGAGGACAATGAATGGAAGATAATATTGGAGAGTAGATATAAAGGTCAGTAACAGCCCTGCGACATAATTGCTTTCGGCTTGTGGGGACTGAATGGGATTCGCTTGATGAGCAAATGAGGTTATTTCGGGAGAAACTTGTTTGACCGAATCATTCAGGTAAATGAATGTAGCGACCGACGACAAAAAGATGACAAGTAAGGCTCCCGTTGCAACGAGGTAGCGCGCGCCGGACCATTTCACGGGGATACTCCTTATCACAAGCAAACTAACAATGATGACGATCAACCCTTGCCACAAAGAATGCAATAGGGTCCATCCCAATGATTGTATTGATGGCGCTGAGAAAATTTGCATGGCATTCATAGTTCACCTCCTTCAAGTTTTTCCAGATATTCTTTTATCTGCTTGATTTCCTCCTTCGAAGATTTGCTGTTACCAAGGGCACTCATTACCAGCTGTGACGCCGATCCATGAAAAACCGTCTGTATCATTTTATCAAGAAGATGTTGTCGCGTGTTTTCAAGTGAGTGCACGGCTTTATAGAGATGAAGCTTCCCGCGTTTTTGGCGTGTTACCAGCCCTTTTTCATGCATTATTTGCAACATTTTCAGAATGGTGGTGTAGCCGTTCGAATCATCCCCGCCGAGCGCTTCATGTACTTCCTTTACGGAAACCGCATCTTTGCTCCATATAATTTGGAGGATTTCGAGCTCTTTTTCTGTTGCTTTTATGGGTTTGCTATTCATATACGAATGATTTCGTAATACAATTCTACATAGGGTTTTCATCACCTCAAAGAATTTTTACGAATATTTTCGTATTTGGTTTTCAGGTGTCTATCGTATTTGGCTTTGAACTGTCTGAGGTCACTGCAAAAAAATAGGCCCCGGGAACCACCCCGGGGCCTCAAACCAAACCCCTCATCCAACACATCCGCTGTTGCCAGCGGAATCACCAATCCTTAAACCAATTATTAAACAACTTCTGCTTCTTCAAGGTTCTCGAAAACAAAATCTATTTCATTTTTCAGATCAACATATATTACCGAGTCCTTATGAACTTTTCCCGCAAGGATCTGCTTGGAGAGTTCATTTAGAATTTCCCGTTGCATCACCCTCTTCAATGGCCTTGCTCCAAACTGCGGATCAAATCCTAAGATTGCAAGTCTGTTTCGAGCGGCATCTGATACCTCGATCTTCACACCAGCTTCTGCAAGACGCTTACGAACAAGGTCAACCTGTATATCTACGATCTTCCGGATGTCTCTTTGACTCAACGGGCGGAACATGATAATTTCATCAATCCTGTTCACAAATTCCGGCCGTACCGTCTTCCTCAATAACGTGAGCACTTCTTCTTTCGTACTTTCAAGAACTTCAAAATAATTTTCATCATTCATCTTTTCGAAGTTTTCCTGGATCAGGTGAGACCCGATGTTCGTAGTCATGATGATGATCGTATTCTTAAAGTTGGCTACACGGCCCTTGTTGTCAGTCAATCTCCCTTCATCAAGCACCTGCAGAAGAATATTGAACACATCGGGATGTGCTTTTTCAATTTCATCCAGCAGCACTACCGAATAAGGCTTTCTCCTCACAGCCTCTGTCAACTGACCGCCTTCGTCGTATCCAACGTAACCAGGAGGTGCGCCAATCAGTCTACTCACACTGTGTCGTTCCTGGTATTCACTCATATCGATCCGTACCATCGCCGTTTCATCATTAAACAAATAGTCGGCAAGCGCCTTGGATAACTCTGTTTTACCTACTCCGGTCGTACCCATAAAGATGAAGGAACCAATTGGCCGTTTCGGATCCTGAAGACCCGCGCGACTTCTGCGTACTGCGTCACTCAATGCTTGAATCGCTTCCCCCTGACCGGCTACACGTTTTCCAAGTTCCTCTTCCAGATGTAATAACTTTTCGCGCTCGCTTTGAATCATCCTCGATACAGGTATACCCGTCCACTTCGCTACAACCTCAGCAATGTCTTCGCTGTCGACTTCCTCTTTAAGCAAGGATTTTTCGCCCTGCATTTCTTTCATCTTAGTATGGAATGCCTGAAGTCTTTTTTCCGCTTCAGTGATCTTTCCGTATCTGATCTCAGCTACTTTTCCATAATCACCGGCCTTTTCGGCCTGCTCGGCTTCAAACTTCAGCTTGTCAATGTTTTCTTTTTCTTTTTGAATGCCGTGCACTACTTCTTTTTCACTTTCCCATTTTGCTTTCAGGGAGTTACGTGATTCCGACAGCTCAGCAATGTCTTTGCTTAAGATAATTTCCTTCTCTTTATCTCTTTCGCGCCGGATAGCTTCGCGCTCGATCTCGAGTTGCATGATCCTGCGGTTTAATTCATCCAGCTCCTCGGGTAACGAATCCATTTCAAGCCTGAGTTTGGATGCCGCTTCGTCCATAAGGTCGATTGCCTTGTCGGGAAGAAAACGATCACTGATGTAACGGTCGGACAATTCTACAGAAGCAATAACTGCATCATCCTTAATTCTTACACCATGGTGCAATTCGTATTTATCTTTAATACCCCTTAGGATCGATATTGAATCTTCAACGGATGGCTCATCGACCATTACAGACTGAAACCGACGCTCCAATGCCTTATCTTTTTCGATATACTTTTGATATTCTTTCAGCGTCGTAGCTCCAATCGCGTGAAGTTCACCACGGGCCAAGGCAGGTTTCAGCAGATTGGCAGCGTCCATAGCACCTTCGCCTCCGCCGCCAGCGCCAATCAATGTATGGATCTCGTCTATAAACAAGATGATCTCGCCATTCGAATCGGTCACTTCCTTAATAACTGCTTTGAGACGTTCTTCAAATTCACCTTTGTATTTGGCGCCCGCTACAAGCAAGCCCATATCCAGTGAAATAAGAATTTTGGTTTTGAGATTTTCCGGGACGTCGCCGTCGACTATTCGCTGTGCCATACCTTCAACAATGGCAGTCTTACCAACACCAGGTTCTCCAAGAAGTATCGGATTGTTTTTAGTCCTTCGTGAAAGGATCTGTAAAACACGCCTGATCTCCTCATCACGACCGATCACAGGGTCGATCTTACCTTGTTTAGCAAGCTCGTTGAGATTTTTCGAATATCTTTCAAGCGATTTGTACTTCGATTCGGCATTTTGATCTGTCACCTTCGAGCCACCGCGGAGTTCCTTGATTGCTTTGATCAAAGCCGACTTCGCCAGACCCGCATCTTTCAGCAATGAGCCCACCTTATCTTTAGAGGCTAACAACGCCAGCAATAGGTGTTCGACAGCAATGAATTCATCTTTGAATTCCTTGAGCTCCTTTTCCGCGTGCTGTAGCACATCATTGGTGGCGGAAGATAAATAGGGTTGCTGCCCTGAAACATGAGGATACGACTTAAGAAGATCCTGAAGCTTATTGTCCAGAATAGTTCCGTTGACGTTCAGTTTCTTGAAAAGATAATTGGAAACATTTTCGTCCGTTTCCAGGATAGCCTTTAAAAGATGGCCTGGCTCAATAGCCTGTTGCTGCAAGCCCATTGCTATTTCCGCTGACTTCTGCAGTGCTTCCTGAGATTTTATGGTAAACTTTTCAAAGTTCATAGTCTTTTTTCGTTCTCGAACATCTGATCAAAAGATAATCCAGTGAAATGACTCGATGAATTTCAGAAATTTTGACATTTAATTGATAGATTTAGTTAGAGTAAAACGGTCATTCTGACTCACTAGGATGTCAAAACGTACTACAGGCATCGCAAACCAATTTCCACCGTCTTGTATAGTCGAAGTGGCATGGGAAGTGTGCAATCAGCTGGGCGGGATATATACTGTAATACGTTCAAAAGCACCGTGTATGGTGCAGCATGCGAACGGTCCTTATTGTATGGTCGGCCCGTACGTTAGCAGAAATATCCAGGCGGAGCTCGAACCTCTGGACGATCAGGAAGATGTGTTTGGTCAGGCAGCAGCCATACTTCGGAAAAGAGGTTACGATGTTCACTATGCTGAATGGCTAGTAACCGGAAAACCCCGGGTCGTCCTGCTGAATCCAAATGCAGTTCAGGATAAATCATTAAATGTTGTAAAATATCTGTTGTGGAAAAATCACGGAATTAGTACACCGGCCAACAATAAGCTAATTACCCAGGTTGTTTCGTTTGGATTTCTCACCAAGCTTTTCTTTGACGAGCTAGTTAGACTGATTGATAATAAACAAACTGTAATTGCCCATTTCCACGAATGGATGGCCGGTTTGCCGATCATTGATATGAAACGTGAGAAGATGCCGGTAAAGACTGTGTTTACAACTCATGCGACGCAGCTCGGAAGGCACCTCGCCATAAACTCACCCTTATTCTATGCGCATCTTCCTTTTTTTAAGTGGGAAGAGGAAGCGAAAAAATTCGGTGTCGAAACAGAAGCACGGATAGAGTTCGCCTGCGCTCAAAAAGCAGATGTCTTAAGCACAGTAAGTGAAGTTACCGCACGGGAATGCAAACACCTGTTAAAAAGGAAGCCGGAAGTTGTTTTACCAAATGGATTGAATATCGAGAGATTTGAAGCATTACATGAATTTCAGAATCAACATGTGATGTATAAGGAAGAAATTCACCGTTTTATCATGGCGCATTTTTTTCAATCCTATCCATTCGACCTCAATAAAACCATTTACTTTTTCACGTCTGGGAGATACGAATTCCGAAATAAGGGTTTCGACCTTACTATCGAAGCGCTGCATCGGTTGAATCAACGGCTGATCAAGGAAAAGTCGGACGTTACTGTCGTAATGTTCTTTGTAACTAAGCGGGACTACCATAACATTCATCCCGAGGTATTGCAGTCGAAAGCGATGATGCAGGAACTCTCTCAAACGACGGAAGCCATACAGCAGCAAGTGGGTAAACATTTGTTCTTTGAAAGCACAGTTCGCGACGACAATCACCTTCCCGACCTCAACACATTTGTCGATGAATATTGGAAGCTTCGCTATCGCCGGACTCTGCAGGCATGGAAAACCAAAAAGAATCCGTTGATAATTACTCACCGGCTTATCAATGAAGACAGTGATGAAATTTTGAAGGCGCTTCACACCAAGAAGCTGGTGAACAATGCCGACGATCCTGTGAAAATTGTATATCACCCTGATTTTATAACCACTAACAGTCCGCTTTTCGGAATGGACTACAATCAATTCGTTAGAGGTTGTCACCTTGGTGTATTTCCAAGCTATTACGAACCCTGGGGTTATACGCCGCTTGAATGTATGGCGAGTGGAATCCCGTCAGTTACCAGTGACTTGTCAGGATTTGGTGATTACATCCTCCACCATATTCAGGATCACGAAAAATTCGGTTTGTTTGTTATTGAACGCGGAAAGCGCACCTTCGATTGGTCGGCTAGCCAACTGGCCGAGGTTATGTACAAGTTCCTGATGCAATCCATGCGCGAAAGGATTATGCAAAGAAACAATGTCGAAAACAACTCCCACATTTTTGATTGGACCAACCTGATCAAACATTATTCAGAGGCTTACGAGATTGTGACCAAAGGTTAGACGGGGGTAATAAATGTTTCTATATTTAGCTCGTAAACCATATTCAATATCTTAAACAGTCAAATAATGAACACATCCAGAAGGGACTTTATAAAAAAGAGCGCTCTTACAGTGCTGGGAAGCAGCGCCCTCATCAATGTGGCGATGGCTTCAAAACCTGCTAAACAATTAACGGGTCTTCAATTGTACTCTGTTCGCGACGAAATGAAACAGGATCCGCTCGGAACATTGAAACAATTGGCAGCGATGGGCTATAAACATGTAGAACATGCTGGCTATAGGGACCGTAAGTTTTACGGATACGCTGCAAAGGACTTCAAGAAAGTATTGGATGACCTTGGCATGAAGATGCCCAGTGGCCACACCGTAATGGGCAAACCTCATTGGGATGAGTCGAAAAAAGAGTTTACTGACCTCTGGAAATACACGGTGGAGGATGCTGCAATTGTAGGTCAGGAATTTGTGATCAGTCCATCGCTGCATGAAGACCTGCGGAAGACAGCAGATGATCTCAAGGCGTATATGGACGTGTTCAATAAATCCGGGGAGTTGTGTAAAAAGTCCGGCATGAAGTTCGGATACCACAATCACGATTTTGAGTTCAGTGTAAAGCTGGACGGAAAAACCGTCTACGATATTATGCTTCAGAATACCGATCCGGAACTTGTCATACAACAATTGGATATTGGTAATCTTTATAATGGGGGCGCTAAGGCCATTGACATAGTTCGTCAGTATCCGGGAAGGTTCCAGTCTATGCACGTAAAAGATGAAGTGAAGAGTACTGTCGCCAACAGCCAGAATCATGAGTATGAAAGTACAGTTCTCGGAAAAGGTATCGTTAATGTGAAGGAAGTAATTGATCTTGGAAAGAAGTCGGGGGGAACGAAACATTTTATCATTGAACAGGAGTCTTACCAGGGAAAAACGCCGATGGATTCTGTTAAGGAAGATCTTGAAGTGATGAAGAAATGGGGATACTAGATGTTCACTGAAATTACTTTATAATTAAATCAAATATTCAAATCAATGTATTTAAGAACTATAGTTCGCCTTTTTGCCATTGTTATGATCACGACAGCTCCTTTGATTGCAAGCGCGCAGAAGAAGACGGATGCAAAAGCCCTTCGTCATGTTGTACTTTTTAAATTCAAGGACACATCCGGACCCGATGACATCAAAAAAGTGGAGGATGCCTTTGCAGGGCTCGCTGGTAAAATAAAACTGATTAAGGATTTTGAATGGGGAACGAACAACAGTCCCGAAAATCTTAATCAGGGACTAACGCATTGTTTTTTTGTGACGTTCTCAAGCGAGAAGGACCGCGATGCTTACCTGGTTCATCCTGATCACAAAGCTTTTGTTGAAATTGTGGGGCCGCACCTCGATAAGGTTACGGTGCTTGATTATTGGACTAAGTAGGAACGTTAATCGTTATCCGTTATCTGTTATCCGTTAATCGTGAGTCATAGGTGAAAATACTTGAGTGTTGACATATTGATTGTTGAATATTGAGTGTTCTATTTGGAAGCAAAATACCACCGTCCAAAAACACTCAACAATCAATAAGTCAACAATCAACACTCAGGTGATTTCTCCAGGCTTACACTGCCCCGTCATCCAGAGCTGTGGTTAAGGATCTCAATATCGCCTGTGGTCCCATTGAAGAGCCAGCGGCAAATCGACGGTTGCATACTGCGATGGATCTCCTTCAGTTTAGCGTATTTCCCGATTGAGAGAGTGCCTTGACGTCAAGGAGATCCTTCGCATTTCCCAAACTTCACAGAGTTGTTTTCTTAGAAATATTCTACAAACGTTCCATTGTCTCAAAACCACAGCTCAGGATGACGGTTTTTTTTAAGGATATACTCAGCATAACTGCCTCAAACAACCGCAAGCCATACTACCCGCTCACACTCACGATTAACGTATAACGGATAACTACCTCACGCCCGGCAATCCATCAGGCGTCGATTGTTCATTAGCAAATGAAGGTGCTTTTCTAACCGTAGGATATATTTCGTCGAGAGTATTTCCGTCGTAAAGTCTTCCGTTCTTCATCACTTTGTTGATGGTGTTGGTGTTGCGTAGATTCTCCAGCGGATTTTTGTCCATAATAATAAGGTCGGCAAGTTTTCCGGGTTCGATGCTTCCAACATCACCATCCAGGCCAAGCGCTCTCGCGCCATGAATAGTTGCAACTTTAAGCGCATCGTGGTTAGCCATTCCTCCGGATGCCACGCTCCATAATTCCCAATGGTATCCCAACCCTTGAAGTTGTCCATGCGATCCAATGCCTGCATTGCCTCCAGCTTTCACAAGGTCGTTGACAAACCTGGCGTGATCCTGGAAGACGTGTTCCTCAGGCAAAAACCATGCATGACGACGTCTGGATTTCGCATCGAGCTCTGACTTGGCAGTGAAATGATTCAGCTTCTTATCACCCTGAACATCTTCAGTGGAATAATAATAGTTCTCCGCCCATGGACCTCCGTAGGAAACAAGCAATGTTGGAGTGTACGTCATCTTCGCTTCGGCGACCGTAGTGACAAAATCTTTATACAACGGATAAATTGGGAATGAATGCTCATGCCCAGAATAGCCATCGATCAGATTGGTAAGGTTGAGCTTGAAGTCCAATCCACCTTCGGTTGTCGGCATGAGGCCTTGTTCCTTACAACCCTGGATGATCCACTGACGATGCAGACGATTGCCGGTAAGATACATCTTGATGGTTTTTGTGTTATAGTATTCCGAGTACTGCTTCAGGATGTCTTTTGTCTGTTCGTAATCTTTAAGGTTGTACGACCAAAAGCCTACACCGGGGCCGGTACTATAAATTCGTGGGCCCACGATTTGTCCTGTTTCCACAAGGTCTCCATATGTTAGTACATCCGTTGTGCCCGTTTGAGGATCGCGGGTGGTGGTGACTCCGTACGCAAGGTTAGCGGCATACATCCATACCTGATTCTTGTGAATACCCCATGCCGGCCACATATGGGCATGCGTATCGACGAATCCAGGCATAATGGTTTTACCCTGCATATCCATTTTCTGAACACTTGCGTCAACGGCGATGGAACCTGCATTACCAACTTGTTTGATCCGCGCATTTTCAATAAGGATGTCACCATTGGCAATGACTTCATCGCCTTTCATAGTAATGATCCTCGCATTTTGAAGAAGCAATTTTCCAGCTGGGATGTCTTTCTGGACATTAACCTTTACGCGGATCTCACCTGGCTTGTAACTTTCCTCTTTTTCTTTCTTTGCTTTTTCTTCTTCAGACTCTTCTTTCTCGTCTTTCTTTTCGTCTTTCTTTTCTTCCTTAGCTTTTTCCTCTTCGGCTTTCTTTCTCTTCAATTCTAACTCTTTCGCACGCGCGTCGGCGAGGTTATAGGTAAAGAATGCGTTACCAAGAGAGTAGTAAACCAATTTTGCATCGGGGCTCCACGTGACAAATTCGCCGCCGAGTCGGGTGATCTTGCGGGCAGGGAATTGAGCTTTTTCCACATCAGCAACAGCGATCTTTGGAACTTCACCGCCGGTTTTGGGAATCGTAACCACGTAAATGTCGTTGTGGATCTGTGCTACGGCTTTGTCGCCTTCAGGAGCCATGGTGATAAGCTCGGCGTTTGAAGGTTCTGTCTTGGGTTCCGTATCGGTCTCCATCATCATACAATGATTTTCACTCGCGGAGAAACCATAAGTTGTAATACCCGTGATTTTAGCGAGAAGCTTTTCGTCCGTTCCATCCCAACGAATGGACAACAGCCCCTTCTCGCCGCTGAACAAATAAATGCGGTCATCGGATTTTACGAAATGCGGATTACCCCGGCCTTTCGCCCGTTCAATCACTGTCACTGCGCCGCCGTCACCACTTACCCATGCAATTTCTTCCTGGCTTGAAAAAGTAACCGGATCGGGGTCAAATTTGAAATTGAAGGACGCGCCCCGTAAGAACACGATTTTATTTCCCTTGAAGCTCCATGCCGGAGTCGAATAAAGCGCCGGAGACGCTGTAAGCTGTTGGGGTTTCGCATCTTTTATCCTGTAATTAATTTTAAATAAATGACCTCCGTTGCTTTCCCAGGTCACCCACGCGAGCTGTGAACCATCAGGGCTCCATGCCGGCTGGGCTTCAGTATAGTTTGCAGTTGTAACACGCTTAGGGGTACCGTTAGGGAGGTCAATTGTGTACAATCGATTAAGCGCCGTAAACGCAAGTCGCTTTCCATCAGGTGAAACGACCGGGTTGCGTATTTGAGTCGCTATCATGTCTTTTTCATCCTTGATCGGAAATTTGAAATCCACACGAGGTCCCAGTAACACCTCGGTGTCCATATCCATTGGAATGTTTATCGCGTCGCCTCCGTCTACCGGTATTCGGTAAAATTTTCCACCATATGTAGCAACCAGCTCTTTACTATCAGGTGTAAACGACATCGCTGGTAGAACACCCATAGGTGCTATAGATTCCTGTTCGTCATGTTGAACTGGATAGGCCAGCCACTTTTCTTCACCGGTCTTCAGGTCACGCAGTACTAATCCGGTTTGATCGTTATAACGGGACCCATACACTAACAAATTACCATCGGGTGAAAGCGTGGGAGTAAATGCAGAGCCATAGCGGAATGATCTTACGTCCATTTCACCATTGTTTCGGTCGTAAACAGCCAGCTGATATTGCGGGAATTGCGCGTCGTAGTTCCATGAACCCCTGCGCTGGGAAAACCAGATGTACCTTCCATCCTTTCCCAATGCAGGTTCTATTGTTTTGATGTTGTCGGGCTTTGTAATGAGCTGTGCTCCCGCTCCTCCATCCTTATGAAACATCCACAGCTTGAGCATCAGCTTGCCACGTGCTCCAATGATGTAGTCACCATCTGGCGTCCATTCAGCCGCCTGATAGTGATCGGTATCTCCGTCGGTAACTTTTAGGGAGTCCTTCTTATCCAAAGAATACCACCAGATGTTCTCGCCGCCGCTTCGGTCCGATACAAACAGAATTTTCGTCCCGTCAGGACTGAATTTGGGATGCGAATCGAACGCCAGGCCTTTTGTAAACTGCGTAGGTTTGCCACCTGTAATAGGCATGGTATAGATGTCACCCAGAAAATCGAAAGCTATTGTTTTTCCATCGGGGCTAACATCCAACGACATCCACGATCCTTCGTTTGTCTTCACATGGACTTTACGGTCTGCTTTTAACGGAAGCTTTTGCTTTTTTTCCTTTTCCTTCTTCGTCGTATCCGCTTTCGGACCTTTGTCCTCGTTCTGCGCAAGAGCCGGGAAAGTAAGGAGTAATGCCAGCAACAGCAGGGAATAGTTGGTTTTCTTCATAACTCAGATTTAATGGGAAAATATAGGGGATTTTGGGAAGATTAAGGAAACTGAAGATTGCAAAGTTAATGTTCAAAAACACCAATTACATAGACCAATTCAATCCAAAAACGACCTGTGTGAATATTTTTTGTGTGCTTGCCAGGCAGGCAATACATTGCATGGATTTTTTTCCAACGAATGGCGTACGTCAGATATTTTTTCCACATCGGATACAATGGGTTTAACTACCGTGGCTGGCAGAGGCAGCCTGGAGTCGAAAACGTACAGCAGGTACTGGAGACCACCTTGAAGCAGGTCCTGAAATATGATGTTTCCATCATGGGATGTGGAAGGACCGATGCCATGGTGCATGCAAGTCAATATTTCTTCCATCTCGACGTTGAAAGGCCCTGGGATTTTGATTTGTTGTTCATATTAAACAAGAATCTTCCGGATGATATCGCGGTGTTTGAGATCATCCCAATGAAGGACGATCAGCATGCCCGATTCGATGTCACTCAAAGAACCTATGATTATTTCATTCACACGTATAAGGATCCATTTTTAAGTCCGTTGAGCGCTTTATACTTATTTAAGCATATCGATTTAAACAAAATCAAAGAAGCACTTTCTCTTCTTACCAAGTACAATGACTTCCGTGCGTTCTGTAAGACCCCGGATGATTATGAACACACAATCTGCAACATATCTTCTGCAATACTATTTTCTGATGACGCAGGCGATAAGATCAGGTTTCAGATATCGGCAAATCGTTTCCTGGGACGCATGATCAGGATGATCATTGGAAAATTACTTGAAGTGGGAACAGGAAGTTTGGGTGTAGACGAGTTTGAAAATTATTTTATTTCCAAAAAGACACCCAGGTTGATAGAGCCCGCTTATCCACAGGGACTATACCTTTCCAAAGTAGTATATCCATATCTTGATATTCAACCGAGGACAACATTTTCTCCCTTTCTTAAGAATACGTCGGACCAGTGGATCCTGGTGTGAGAGAAGGTATAGGGTATAAGGTATAGGGTATAGGGAAGGTCGAACGGGATTTCGCTGGAAATTGGGAGTTGGACATTGGAAATTAGATTTGGTTATTCGGCATTGGACGTTAAAAGCTGGACATTGAATCTAGTGAATGCCCAATATGCAATTTGAATGTCGAACGCCCAATGTCCAACTCCCAATGTCCATTACACCCTTCAGTAAGGGATTCACCTCGACGTTGGACATTAAGTCAAGGTATAAGGTATAAG
>Ga0075418_10002558_pt1 | contig 20872 bp, 21 predicted proteins | sample SoiMetdeltSBSDD2_FD_81776 | JGI IMG/M metagenome (GOLD analysis project Ga0075418, IMG submission 81776) | Bulk soil microbial communities from a Populus tree surrounding site in Tennessee, USA - Soil MetaG P. deltoides SBSDD2 | ecosystem: Environmental > Terrestrial > Soil > Tree plantation...
CGGCCCATCGTTACTCCGAACAGGGACGCCGCTTGCTGGCAGAGCTGCCGGGCCTGCTCGACCGTGCCCTCCTCGAAGTAGACGTGGGCGTGGTAGGTGGAGAATGAGTTCGTGGGGCGGGAGATCATGGGGTCAGTATACTGCTGTCCAGTCAGGCGATGCGGATAGGGCGGTTCAGATGCGGCGGTGCGGGTAAGGCGGTGCAGATAGCGCGCCGAGGCGTTGAGCAGGGGCCCCGACCGGCCCGTGTTCGGGGATGCGGCCCGGCCTCGGTCTCCGGAACGGTGGTGCGGGGCGGGACGCGGAGCCGCTGCGTCGCATATGCTTCCACTTGCCGGGCCTGCCCGCTGCTCCCGCACACTGCTGCGCACACCGAGTCGCAGCGGCACCCCCGGCGGCGCGCAGGGCGGCCGACACCGATGTTCTTGGAAATTCGTGACGATGTGTCGGAGGCCGCGGCGGTGCAGATAAGGCAGTGCGGGGAAGCGGCTTTACCTCAGCCGCATTATCTGAGACGCTTTCAGCAGGACTCTTCATCCGGGACGCTTTACCTGAACCGCTTGATCTGAATCGCTTCATCCGGACCGCTTTATCTGAACCGGTTTATCAGGAGAACCCCATGAGCGCAGTTGTGGAAGCAAAGGAAGCGACCGCCTACGAAACGCTGGCCCTCTACATCGACGGCAAGTTCATACCGGCGGAGGGCCGCAAGACGGAGCCGGTGTACAACCCGGCGAGCGGCGAGGTGCTCGCCCACCTGCCGCACGCCAGCCGCGAAGATCTCGACAATGCGCTCGCCGCCGCGCAGCGCGCGTTCAAGACATGGAGCCGCACTTCCCCGCTGGAGCGCTCCGCCATCCTGCGCAAGGTGGGCGAGCTGGCGCGGGCGCGCGCCGAGGCGATAGGCCGGAACATCACTCTCGACCAGGGCAAGCCGCTCGCCGAGGGCGTGGGCGAGGTGCAGGTCTGCGCCGAGCACGCCGAATGGCACGCCGAGGAATGCCGCCGCATTTACGGCCGCATCATCGCCCCGCGCCGCGCCGACGTGCGCCAGATGGTGCTGCGCGAGCCGGTGGGCGTGTGCGTCGCGTTCACGCCGTGGAATTTCCCGTTCAACCAGGCGATACGCAAGATGGTGTCGGCGCTGGGCGCCGGCTGCACGCTGGTGCTCAAGGGGCCGGAGACCGCGCCGAGCGCGGTGGTGGCGCTCGCCCGCCTCTTCCACGACGCCGGCCTGCCCGCGGGCTGCCTCAACATCGTGTGGGGCGTGCCGGGTGAGGTTTCCGAGTACCTCATCAAGTCGCCCATCGTGCGCAAGGTGTCGTTCACCGGCTCGATCCCGGTCGGCAAGCAGCTCGCCGCGCTGGCGGGCGCGCACATGAAGCGCGGCACCTGGGAGCTGGGCGGCCACTCGCCGGTGCTGGTCTTCGACGACGCCAACGTCGACGCGGCCGCAACCATGCTCGGCCGCCTGAAGGTGCGCAATGCGGGGCAGGTCTGCGTCTCGCCGTCGCGCTTCTACGTACAGAAGGGGGTCTACGACCGCTTTGCGGCGAAATTCATCGAGGTGATGAGCTCGACCAAGGTCGGCAGCGGCCTGGAGAAAACCACCCAGATGGGACCGCTCGCGCACACCCGGCGCATGGACGTCATGCAGGACTTCGTCGATGACGCCCGCTCGCAGGGCGGCGAGATCGTGTTCGGCGGAGCACGTCTTAAGGGTCCCGGTAATTTTTTCTCTCCGACCATCATCACCGGGCTGCCGGACCACGCGAAGCTGATGACGCAGGAGCCGTTCGGCCCGATCGCGCCGCTGACGCCGTTCACCGATCCGGAGGACGCGATCCGCCGCGCCAACAGCCTGCCCTATGGGCTGGCCGCCTACGTGTTCACCGAGTCGCTCAAGACCGCGAACAACGTGTCGAACACGCTCGAGTCGGGGATGATCAACATCAACCACTTCGGGATGGCGCTGTCCGAGACGCCGTTCGGGGGCGTGAAGGAAAGCGGGATCGGCAGCGAAGGCGGGGCGGAGACGTTCGACGGCTACCTGGTGACGAAGTTCGTCACTCAATGCTAGCGCGAAAACACCTCATGAAAACCGCCGCTCGTGAATACCGCGCGCATGTGGCGGCGGTCACCACCGCGCTATGCTGCTGCGGGCTTGCGCAGGCGCAAGCCCCTGCGCAGGCCTGGCCCGCCAAGCCCATCCGCGTGCTCGTGGGCGCGCCCGCGGGCGGCACCTCCGACATATTGACGCGCATGATCGGCGCCAAGCTCAACGAAACGTGGGGACAGCCGGTCATCTCCGACCCGCGTCCCGGGGCCAACGGCAACATCGCGGTGGAAATGCTTGTGCGTTCGGCGCCGGATGGCTACTCGTTCATGCTGATGGATCTCGGCAATCTGTCGATCAGCCCCAGCATGTACAAGCTGTCGTTCGATATCATTCGCGACCTCACGCCCGTCACCACGGTGACTTTCTCGCCGTACCTGCTGACGACGCATCCCAACGTGCCGGTGAAGACCGTCGCGGACCTGATCGCCCTGGCGAAGAAGAACCCCGGGAAACTCAATGTCCCGGTCGGACTCGGCAGCACCATACACCTCTCCACGCTCGCGCTGGAGAAGCGCGCGGGCGCGAAGTGGACCTACGTTCCGACCAAGGGCGGCCAGAACTCGGTGCTCTCGGTGATGACGGGCGACAGCGATTTTCTCTTCATGGGCGTGATCCAGACCTGGGTGCACGTGAAGAGCGGCAAGCTGAAGCTGATCGCGGTCTCCAGCGAGCAGCGCGAGCCGACGTTTCCGAACGTCCCGACCGTCGCCGAAACACCGGGCCTGGAAGGCTACAGCGCCGGCTCGTGGCAGGGCATCATCGCGCCCGCGAAACTGTCCGCCGACATCGTCAACAAGATCCACAACGAGGTAAAGCGCATCATCGCGCTGCCCGACATCGCCGAAAAACTCACTTCCCTGGGCTCTCGCCCGCAGGCGAAGACGCCGAAGGAGATGGGAACCTGGCTCGCCTCCGAAAAAGAGAGATGGGCCAGGATCGTAAAGGATAACAACCTGAAGGTTGAGTAGCGCGATGCTGAAGAGCGGCGCGGATACGGCGGCACAGATACGGCGACTCAGATACGGCGGGCCAGATACTGCGGTTCGGATACTGCGGTTCGGATACTGCGGCCCAGATACAGCGGTCCAGATACAGCGGTCCAGATACAGCGATCCGGATACAGCGGACTGTTAGCGCGTCACCCGCACCGCGTCACCCGCACCGCGTCACCCGCATCGCTTCACCTGAGCCGCTATCTGCGCCGCTTCATCTGAGACGCTCTATCTGAGACGTTTCATCTGAGACGCCTTCGGCAGAAATTGGCGACATCTTGTACGCCGCCTCGATCAGCGCAACCGCCGCGGCATTGTCCGCCAGGTCGGCGATCGGCGGGCGGCCGTCCCGCACGCGGCGCAGGGTGTCGCGGACGAACTCCGGGTAGAAGAACACGTTGGTCAGCTTCATTTCCCGCGTACTTCGCTGCCGGTCGTTCGTGACGATTTCCAGCGTTGAATTGTCGCGCGCCGCGAAGTAATGCCTCTCGGTGCGGATGCTGTAGTGCATGTCGAAGACCGAGTTCGGGGCCGGGTAGAGATAGCCCGTCTCGACCATGCAGCTCGCACCGCCGCCCTCCATCAGCATGATCGCGTGATCCTCGATCGTCAGGCCGGCCGCGCGGTTCGACATCATCGCGCCGGTCACCGCCAGCTCCGCGTTGCCGAGGAGCACGCGGCAGAGATCGACGTGATGGATGCCGAGGTTCAGGAGCGGTCCGCCGCCCGAGATCGAGCGATCGATCACCCATTCCACCTTCTGCTGGTGGTATCGGTCGACCATCCCGCCGACGAACTTGAACGACAGGTATTGAATGCTTTCCCCCGCGGCGACCTCGCGTATCGTCGCGATCATGGGGCAGTAGCGCAACACCAGCGGCACGGCGGCAAACGCGCCGGCGTCCCTGGCGCGGCGCGCTATATCGTTTGCTTCCGCGGCATTCAGCGCGCAGGGCTTCTCGATCGCGAATGGTATCCGGCTCTCGATCAGGAAGCGGGCCTCGTCGGCCATGTCGCGGTGGCGCCCGAGCGCGAAAGCGAAGTCCGGTTTGAGCTGAGCGCACATTTCCCGGTAATCGGTAAAGACCGGGCACCTCGCCTTCTCCGCCAGCGGGGCCGCACGGGCGGCGTCGGGATCGCTGACGCCGACGATCGTGGCGTCCGGCATCGCGAGTACCGGCTCGGAATAGAACGGCGTATGCCAGTGCGACACGCCGATGAGAACTATGCGCATGGTCGTTTCCTTCGTGCGGCAGGTTGTAGGCACGTACTCCATCCGCCGGGCAACGCCGGGCGTTGACGCCAGCCCGCGCCAATCCGCGATCGCTCAGTCGACGCGCGCTCCGGTCGCCTTCACCGCTTTCGCCCACTTGTCGATTTCGGACACGATCAACTCCATCCCCAGCTCGGGTGCCCCGAACTTGATCGTGGCGCCGTAGGTCTGCATGCGGCTGCGCACGGCACCGTCTTCGAGCGTCCGGTTCAGCTCGCCGTTCAACCGCGCGATGACCGCGGCGGGCGTGCGGACCGGAACGAGGATGCCCCACCACGTGGTGACCTCGAATCCCGGATAGCCGGATTCCGCGAACGTGACGAGATTGGGCGCGGCTTCGGAGCGCTGTGCGGATCCGATGGCAATGCCCCGCAGCTTGCCGGCATCGAGGTGCGGCTTCATCGAGGTGATCGCATCGGACACGAGCGGGATGAATCCGGCCATGGTATCGATCATCGCCGGGCCGGCGCCCTTGTAGGGAACGTGGGTGAGGTCGGCCTTCGATGCGAGCTTGAACAGCTCGACGGCAAAGTGGGACGTCGTGCCGACGCCGGCGCTGCCGAAATTGAGGCTCCCCGGGCGCGCGTGCGACAACGCCACCAGCTCCTTCGGGCTGCGCGCGGGGAATGACGGATGCGCCCCCAGCACGAGCGGCACCACGCCGATCAACCCTGCCGATGCGAAGTCCCTGCGCGTATCGTAGGGAAGCTTGGCGTAGAGACTGTGGTTTATGGCCTGGGTGGTCAGGCTCTGGATGAACACGGTGTAGCCGTCGGCAGGAGCCGCAGCGGCAAGACCGGTCGCCAGCGTGGTGCCCGCCCCGCCGCGGAAATCGATGATGAACTGTTGCCCGAGCAATTCACCCATGCGCGGCGTGAGGGTGCGCGACATGAATTCGCCGGTGCCGCCGGGAGCGAAACCCACGATCATGCGAATCGGCCTGACCGGATAGGTTTGCGCGGATGCGGGCAAGACGCACGCTACCAGCAGCAGAAAAGCTGCGAACCGCAAACCGCTCATCGCCACCTCCCTATTTGTTAACGCATCAAATTTTGTGAATCAGCGATCCCATTTCCCCGCGTTCTCAGGGGATGGCTGCTTGCGATTGCGCGTACCATGATGATTCCATAAGCCTAAACTTGATGGCACTGATATGGCGCTGCGGACCTCACCGGTCGGTCATCCTGAACGCCGTCCGATGCTTCGGAGCGCAGTAATTGGTGCGCGAACGCCTTTCTCTGTGTTCTCTGTGATCTCTGTGGCTGATTTCCGTTTTGAGATAAGTTGCATGCGGGGGCACGATACTAGTTCGCCTTCACCCCCGCCGCCTTCACCACCGGTCCCCACTTGTCGAACTCGGCGCGGATGAATTTCCCGAACTCCTCCGGCGTTCCGCCAGCCGCATCGACTCCCGCGTTCGTCAGCCTGTCCTTCAGTTCCTGCATCGCAAGGACCCGGTTCGATTCCGCGTTCAGCTTCGCGATGATGGGCTTCGGCGTGCCGGCCGGCGCGAGAAGTCCGTACCACACCGTTCCATCGACGCGCGGATAGCCCAGTTCCTTCATGGTCAGGATGTCGGGAAACGCGGCGAGGCGCGCCGGACTGGTGACGGCGAGCGCCCTGACCCGGCCCAGCTTGATGAAGGGCAGATGCCCGGCGATCCCGTCGAACATGAACGGCACTTCCCCGGCCGCGAGGGCGGGCGCCCCTGTGCCGCTGCCCTTGTAGGGAATGTGAACGCTCGGGATGCCGGTCACGATCTTGAACAACTCGCCGACCAGGTGCGGCGCGCTGCCCGTTCCGGGCGAGCCGAAGCTCATGCCGTCCGGCTTCGCCTTGGCGAGCGCGATCAGCTCGTTGACCGACTTGACCGGCACCTGCGCGTTGACGATCACGAATACCGGCAAGGTCGCAGACAGGACGATCGGCGCGAAATCCTTCAGTGGGTCGTACGGCAGGTTCGTGTAGATGTGCGGGCCTATTCCGTGCGTGGTGATCCCGCCCTGGAGCAGCGTGTAGCCATCGGGCGCCGCCTTGGCGACGAGGCTCGCGCCGATCACCCCGCCCATGCCGGCGCGGTTGTCGACCACGACAGTCTGCCCGAGCGCCTCACCGAGCTTCTGCCCCATGATGCGCGCGAGCAGGTCGGCAGCGCCGCCGGGCGGGACGAAAACGATCACGCGCACCGGGCGGTTCGGATAGGTCTGCTGCGCGTTCGCGGCGAAAGCCCAGCCGAGCGCTGCAAGCGTCGCCAGGCGAACAAGGCAGTGATTCATCGGCCGGGTGAGACCACCGAACGAGCTATGGATCCAGACGCCCGCAACTCTTCCGCTGGTCGAGCTCCTTCCGGCTCTGCGTATCGACTGCTACCTTCCGAACGAAAGCGTCCAGCCTGAGCGCATCGTCTCCGTGATTGAATCCACCGAAGGCGCGACAGAGGAGTTCGCCATGGCTGTCCACAAAAGCCATGGATGGGAACCCACGCACGCCAAACTTCTTCCCGAGGTCGGGACCGGAGCCGCTTCGAGCGTAAACCGAGACGATATGGTAGTTGCGCTTGTAAACGTCGCGCACCTTGTCGGTATTGAAGAATCCTTCCAGGATTCTGCAGTACTTTCACCAATCCTCGCCGAAATAAATCATGATGGGGCGCCCGTCGCGGCTCGCGTTCGCAAGAGCTTCATCGAAGGAAACGGCGCCGTAGCTGGAAGGCATACCGGCGAATGCCACAGTCGCCATCAGCAAACTGGCACCAATACCGGCCACGAACCTGATCATTCGAATCTCCAATCAGCGCTTGGCGATAGCATACCGCGTTGTTGCGGAATTCACCATTAGCCGTCGAGGTTGCACGATACGCCCCGAATTCCCGTCGTTCACGCGTACGCCGGCGGCGGCGCGAACGCGTAGTACTCCCGCTCGATCAACTGCGCGAAGCGGATCGTCGAGAGGTCGCCATATTGCGGCCCGACGATCTGCACGCTGAGCGGCAAGCCCTCGGGCGACAGGCCGATGGGCGCAGCGGTTCCGGGCAGGTAGCACATGCCCGCGATGCCGGCCCACCACATCTGCGTGGTAGCCGGTTGGGGCTTGCCGTTCACCGTGATCATGCGCTCCCACCGCTCGCCGGGCATCGAGTGCGGGAACGCCGCGGTCGCCGCATTCGGGGTGAGCAGCACGTCCCAGTCCTTGAAGAATCCCGCCCAGGCAAGCCGCATCTGGTGGCGGCGATTGGACGCGATGAGCCAGTCCTTGTGCGGCTGCACGTTGGCGCGGACCATCTGCGCGTGGTATCCGCTGTCGCCGGGATCGAGCGACTCTTTCGCGGCCGTCATCTTTGCGAATACTTCCGCAGACAGGCGGCCGGAGGTCGCCCCGCGCAGCAGCTGAATGAACACGCGGTGCGCCTCTCCCAGGTCGAACGCGGGGAGTGCGCCCTCCGCCACTTTGGCGCCCTTGCGGGCAAGGAACTGCGCGAGCTTGCTGATGGAACCCTGCACCGTGGCGTCGGTCTCGGCGGTCGGATGCGTGGTCAGCACGGCGACCCTCCAGCCGCGCAGCGTCTTGCGTGCGGGCCTGGGTAACGCGAGCTTCCAGCCCGCACCGTCGATCTCGTCGGGCCCCGCCATCAACGAGAACGCGAGCTCCAGGTCGTCCGCGCTGCGCGCGAGCGGTCCGATCACGGAAATGTCCGCCGGATGCGCAGCGCCCGGCAGCGCATGCCCTGACATCGAGCAGATGCCGTAGGTGGATTTGTGTCCGAAGACGCCGCAATAGTGCGCTGGATTGCGGATCGAGCCTCCGATGTCGCTGCCGGCTTCCAGGCCCGTGAGTCCTGCCGCCAGCGCGGCCGCGGCGCCCCCCGAAGACCCGCCCGGCGTGCGCTCGTGGTTCCACGGGTTCACCGTCTTGCCGTAGACCGGGTTCACGGTCTCCCAGTCGGCGAGCAACGTCGGCACGTTGGATTTCCCGAATACGTTGCCGCCCGCTCGCAGGAAACGCTCCACGGCGAGCGCATTCCTCGCCGCCTTCACGTTCGCATACTCGGTCAGGCCCCACGTGGTGGGATGTCCGGCCAGGTCGAAGGACTCCTTGACGGTCATCGGCAGCCCGGCCAGGGCTCCGCTCTTCGCGCCCTTGCGGTCGAGCGCTTTCGCGCGCTTGCGCGCCGCGTCCATATCCAGCACCGGCAGCGCATTCAGAACGTCGTTGTACTTCTTTATGCGCGCGGCGTAGAGGTCGAGGAGCTCGAGAGCGCCGATCTTCTTCGAACGCAGTGCGCGTATGAGCTTGGTCGCCGACAGGAACACAGTATCCATCCGGAGATCCTCTTAGTTCATACCGTGCGGGGTCATTGCAGGCTGATTCCGGCGGCCTTGATTACCCTTCCCCACTTCGCCAGCTCGGCACGGATGAACGCGGCGAATTCCTCGGGTCGTTCGCCGCCCACGTCGGCGCCGGTGCTGATCATCTGATTTCTGATCACAGGGTCGTTCAGGGCGCTCACCACCTCCCGATACAGGCGATCGATCACCGGCTGCGGCACTCCGGCAGGGACGCAGATGCCGTTCCATCCCGTCGCTTCCACGTCCGGCAGACCGGCTTCCGACATGGTGACAATATCGGGAGCCACCTGGAGACGCTTTGCATTGGCGACGGCAAGCGCTCTCAGTTTGCCGCTCGCGAAATGCGGACCGATGATCTGGAAGTAGTTGAAGGTTGCATTGATGTAACCGCCGAGGAGGTCGGGTACTTCGGCGGAAGTGGATTTGTAGGAAACTGCCACGATCCTGATGCCGGTTCTGGCCTTGATCAATTCGCCGAGCAGCTGTTGGAGACTGCCCGGCCCCGCGGAGGCGTACGTCAAAGACCCGGGTCTCGCCTTCGCCACGCTGATGAATTCCCTGAGCGATGCCGCGGGGATCGATGGGTGAACGGCCAGGATGAGCGGCCCCGACGTAAGACGCGTAATCGGAACAAACTCCTTGTTCAGGCGAGACAAAGAATCGGGATTGAACAGCTCGTTCAGCACGTGGTTGCCGTTGCAACTCAACAGCGTATAGCCGTCCGGCGCCGCTTTTGCGGCCTGCGCCGCGGCGATCGCACCGCTCGCCCCGGGCCGATTGTCCACCACGACGGGCTGACCCAGCGTCTCGGTGAGTTTCTGCGCGACCTGCCGGGCGCGGACGTCCCCCGGTGACCCCGCGACCCCTGGCGAGATGATCCTGATCGGCTTGACCGGGAAGTTCTGCGCCGATGACGGTGTCGAAAACATGCCGGCCGCGAGCACCACCAGCGTTGCGATGACGATTGCGCGGATGTTACTCATCACTGCGAAGCTCATCGGCCTCTGAATCATTGGCTGCAAGTTCTCGAAGCCGTCATGTCGGCCGATGCGCGCCACCGGGGGTCGCATCCCCGGAAACCGGGGCCCCTGCTCCGCCCCTCGACGCGCACCGCTCAACTCATCACTTTCCTTTAAACACCGGCTTGCGCTTCTCGGCAAACGCCCGCTGCGCCTCTTTGGCGTCTTCCGTGTACGACAACTGCACCGTGATGTCCTGCTCGAAGCGGTAGCCATCGCGCTGCGGCATGTTCTCGCAGACGTTGTACGCCTTCTTGGCGAGGCGCATGGCGAGCGGGCTCTTGGCGGCTATGGTGCGCGCGATTTTCATGGCTTCGTCCATCAAGGCTTCGCGCGGCACGCACGACTCGATCACGCCGAGACGGTACATCTCCTGCGCCGGGATGCGATCGCCGGTAAAGATGATGCGCCGGCCGCGCGACTTCCCCACCAGGTGCGACAGCATGGCGGCGCCGCCCGCGAGACCGACGTCGATCTCGGGCATACCGAACACCGCGTCGTCCGAGGCGATCATGATGTCGCACGCGGCCATCAATCCGAAGCCGGCGCCGAGAGCCGCGCCGTTCACGGCGGCGATGACCGGCACGGCGCATTCGCGGATCGAGTTCGCGTATTCCCGCGCGGTGCGATTGTGCCGGGCGTAGTCGCCGGGCGCCTTGATGATCGTGCCGCGCTCCTTGATGTCCGCGCCCGCGCAGAACACCTTGCCGGCTCCGGTGAGGACGGCCACGCGCACATCATCGCGGTCGTGGAACGAATCGAACACCTCCATGATCTCGGCGCGAAACTGCGCGTTCTGCGCATTGACCGGCGGGCGGTCCATGACGACCGTGGCGACGTAGTCGCTGACCGAGACCTTCATGTACTGAAGCGACATGACCTTCTCCTCCTTGCAATTAGCCATTATGCCGGACCGCGAACAGGACACAGCATAACTGTGTGATTTCAAGGCAATAAATTGTCGGATTGCACCTACGGAAGGACCGGTGGACGGCCGACTCCTCCTCGCGGGTCAGCCGGGCATGCTGTGTGTGCACTGCGTAAGCCCGCCACGCACGGCCTTCCATGGCTCGTGTCTCGCAGGCTTACTTTAACTAAGGAGGTTTAATGATGAACATCAAGATCCTTTTCAGCTCTGTCGTAATCGCCGCGAGTGGCATGCTGGGTACCTCTCTGCAAGCCGCGGCCGCGGACATCACGATAGTCCAGCCAGTCCAGCCGCCCCCTGAGGTAGTGGTTGTCCCGGCAGCCCCGCCGCCCCCGGAACGGATAGTGATAGAAACGCCGCCGCCTCCGGAACGGGTAGTGATAGAGTCGCCGGAGCCGAGGGTCGTCGAAGAGACAAAGACCACTGAGACCCGGCGCGGGATCCTGGGCAGGAAGAAGGAAAGCACGACCACGACCCGGACGGAAACGCGACCGTGACGGTGTCGCCAGCGGCGACATCGGCTCACGGACAACCGTGAAGACTGGAAGGTACTAAGCATCAGATCACCAGGCGCGCATCAAACGGAGCGCGGTCCTGGTGGTCTCTCCCCGCAAGTTGCACACCCCGTCAGTCGAACTTCGTGCCTGACGCCTTGAGGGCCTTGATCAACTTTGCCCAGCGCTCGGAATCCTTGCGCATGAACGCCGTGAGCTCGGTCGGCGTGCTCGCCTGCGGCTCGGCGCCGAGGCTTGAGAGCCGCTGGGCGAACGCAGGATCCGCCATCATCCTCGCCATCTCGGCGCTCACCTTGTTCACCACGGTCGCGGGCGTTCCGATCGGCGCGACCACTGCGAACCATTGCATGTACTCGTAGCCCGGAATCGTGTCCGCGATGGGAGGAATCTCCGGCAAGGTCGGCACGCGCTTCACGCTCGACACGCCCAATGCCCTCACCTTCCCCGCTTGCGCGAGAGGCAGCACCGTGGGAATGCTGTTCAGCATAAACTGAATGCGGCCCGACACGACCTCGGTTACGGCGGGAGCGGAGCCCTTGTACGGCACGTGGACGACGTCGATCGCTGTCATCGACTTGAGCAGCTCGCAGCCCAGGTGGTTCGGCGTTCCATTGCCCGCCGAGGCGCAGTTCAACTGTCCCGGTCTGGCTTTCGCCAGCGCGATCAATTCCTTCATGCTCGCCGCCGGTACCTGCGGGTGGGTAAAGAGGAGCTGGGGATTGACCGACGCGAGCGATATGGGAGCGAAATCCCGGAACGAGTCGTAGGTCACCTTCGTCATCAGCGGGTTGGTGACGAGTCCCGCGGCCGTAGAGAAAATGAGCGTGTAGCCGTCCGGAATCGCCTTCGCAGCCAACTCGTGGGCGATGATGCCGCCCGCGCCGCCGCGATTGTCGATGATGATCTGCTGACCCCAAGCTTCGGTCATGCGCTGCGCCACGGCGCGCGCGGTGAGATCGTTCGGGCCGCCCGCCGGGGTCGGAACGATCATGCGGATCGGACGCATGGGGTAGCTCGGCGGGTCGGACTTGCCCTGGGCCACGGCGCCGGACGCCGGCAACGATAGCGCGAGCGCGAGCACTCGAATCCCGGAAACGATCGGGCTACAGGAGAACTTCAAGACCCGTCAGTGATTTTTCAGATGAGCGAGAAGCACGTCCCGGATCGCGTGCGCCTTCGCCTCCGGCGCCACGCACGCGAGAGCGCCTGGCGCAACGTCGCTCGCCAACTCGTGGAAAAACTCCACGCCGGCGATGGACGCGAGAAGCAGGGCGACGAGCAGGTATTTCATGTAGTGGACCGGGAAGCTTTTCCGTAGATATTACGCCGTTCAGCGCGCTGCTAGTATATCCTCGAAAAAACAAGGGAAGCGGCGCTCTCGGTGGCAGAGATCAGGAAGTCCGGCGTTCATTATGCGTGGCTGCTCCTCGCGGCCGCGATGATCCTCAACATCACCTCCCGCGCCGACCAGGGCTCGTTCGGCGTCTTCATCGATCCGCTGGTCAGCGAGTTCGGCTGGAAACGCGGCGATATTTCGTTTGCCTACTCCCTCGCCTTTATTATCGGAATACCCGCAGTGCTGATCATGGGCTGGCTGGGAGACCGCTACGGGGCGCGCCAGCTCATGCTCTTCTCCTCGCTCATGATCGGGGTGGGCACGATTCTCCTTGGAACGATCAAGGAGCTGTGGCATTTCTACGTGTTTTACGCCGTATTCGTGGGCTCGACGGGGCACGCCGCGTTCAGCGTGCTGCTGCCGGTGATCGTGACGCGCTGGTTTTACCGCAACCTCGGTATCGTGATGGGTATTTTCTTCGCGGCTCAGGGTCTGGGACCCGTGGTCTTCGCGCCCCTCTTCCGCTGGCTGCTCGAAACCCGGGGATGGCAGAACAGCTTCCTGCTCATCGGAACGGTGCTCGTGTGCGTGCTGGCGTTCTTTTCCCTCTTCATACACAGGAGTCCGGCTGACAAGGGCCTGCAACCCTACGGCGTCGGGGACGCGCCCGCGGAGCCGCCGGTGGCTGCCGCATCCTCCGCGCCATCCACGCGCCTGCGCGACTACCTGCGACTGCGCACGGTCTGGATATTGATCGCCATCCACCACATCGGCTGTCTCTCGCACGCCGTCATCCTCGTTCACGTCGTGTCCATGGCGACCTTCAGGGGAATTCCGGGCGTGGAGGCGGCCGGCGTTCTCGCCGCGATCGCCGGCGCCTCCGCGATCAGCCGTTTCGCTTTCTCGGTGCTCGCGGACAGATTCGGCGGCAGGCTCACGCTCTCCATTTCCCTGCTCGGCCAGAGCCTGCCGGTCATCCTTCTCTTCTTCGCCACCGAGAGCTGGCACTTCTACCTCTTCGCCGTCCTCTTTGGCCTCTGCTACGGCGGCGAGATGGTGGGCTTCCCCATCATCAACAAGCAGTTGTTCGGCACGAAAGCGCCCCTGGGATCGATCTATTCCTTCCAGATGGCGGCCGCGGGCATCGGGATGGCCATCGGCGGCTGGCTGGGCGGCGCACTTTTCGATTTCGCCGGCGACTACACGTGGGCGTTGCTGATATCGCTGGTGGTCGGATGCCTGGGCGTGCCGCTGGCGCTTGCCCTGCCGCGCCATGGAAAATCTCCACCGGGCTCGTTCGGACAGACCAACCCGATCCCGACTGCATCTGCTCCTTTGCCGGCTTCCGCACAACACCGCCCGGCCTGAACCCGGACGCAGGCGTGCGTCTCGACCAGTGAATGAACATCCGGTCTTGAGTTGGAGCGAGGACGGCGAGACCCGTTCCGCCCGCTGGCGCTCCGAGCGCGGAGCGCCGCCCCCCGGGCGCGTGGTCATCGCCGACGACCGCATGAAAGCCGACGCCGCCTATCGCCTCGCCTGCGACGGCGCCGCGCTGCTGTGGCGCGGTGATTTTCAGAATGCGCGCCAGTTGCTGCAGGCGCTGGCGCGGCGCGTCGACCGTAAACCGCGCAGGCCGCGGCCGCCGGCGCCGGGTTCCTCTCCGGCGGACGTTTTCCATCTCTATCGCCAGGCCCGCTCCCGGCGCGCGCGCACGCTGGGAATGCTGCTGATACCGCTGGCGGAGGACTACAGCGTGCCGCTCAGGCGCGCGCCCGACGTGGGGCAGGCTTGCACCGAAGCGTACGGACCGGGACAGGAACGCTCGGTGACTTCGCTGCGCGAGCTGCTCGGCCTGATCGGCGCGCACGAGTGGCGCAAGGCGGGAATCGAGATTCCGGCGCTCGGCGGACGCATCCACCCGCACTACGGGGTGTTCGCGCCGGTACGTAGCGAGTACGTAGACCTCGTGGCAACGGCGCCGCTGCCTGCCTCCGCGTTACCACTGGCCTTCGACATCGGTACCGGCACCGGTGTGCTCGCCGCGGTGCTCGCCCGGCGCGGCGTCGCGCGCGTCGTGGCAACGGAACGGGACCCGCGTGCACTGGCGTGCGCCCGCGAGAACATCGCGCGGCTCGCACTGGCGGGACAGGTGGAAGTCGTCGAAGCCGATCTCTTTCCCGAGGGACGGGCAAGGCTCATCGTCTGCAATCCGCCGTGGATCCCGGCGCGGCCAAGCTCTCCCCTCGAGCACGCCATTTACGACCCGGATTGCCGCACGCTGCACGCATTCATCGGCGGGCTGGCCGCGCGCCTGGAACCGGGCGGCGAAGGCTGGCTGGTGCTCTCGGATATCGCCGAACACCTGGGCCTGCGCTCGCGTAACGGGCTTCTGGCCGCTTTCGATGAGGCGGGACTGCGGGTGGCGGAGCGCACGGACGTCCGTCCACATCATCCCAGAGTCGCTGACGCCGGCGACCCGCTCCACGCAGCGCGCGCCGCGGAGGTGACGTCGCTCTGGCGGCTGGTCGTGCAGTGAGCTGCACGGTGACGAGCTTCGCGGTGACGAGCTGCGCAGTGAACGACGAATTATCCGAGACGCTTTACCTGAGACGTATTATCTGGGACGCTCTATCTGAGACGCTTCATCTGAGACGCCTTATCTGAGACAGGAGACAGACCATGGCCGAGACTCCCACCTTCGGACGCTATGCCGAGATTCCCTATGACAAGATGACGCCGGAGCAGCAGGACGGCTATAACTCGATGATCGAGGCGCGCGGCCGGCTGCCCGGCCCGTCCAAGATCTGGGTGCACAACCCCAAGCTGGCGAAGGTAATTGGGCCGTTCAGCGCGCATTTCCGCAAGGGCTACTCGCTCTCCGAGCGCGAGCGCGAGATCGCCGTCTGCGTCATCTTGAGCCAGTGGAATTCGGCCTACCCGACCAACGCGCACGAGCGCGCCGGCAAGACCGCCGGGCTGCCGAGCGACAAGGTCGAGGCGATGTTGTCGGGCCTGACTACCTCGTTCTCCGACAAGCGCGAGCAGGTCGTCTACGAGATGGCGACGTGCCTCTCGAGCTCGCGCTGGGTCGCGAAAGGACTCTACGACCGCGCGGTCGAAGCCCTGGGCCACGTCGGCATCACCGACGTAATCACGCTGATCGGGTTTTACACCTGCGTCGGGATGACGCTCGCTTTCTACGACGTTCCGGCCGGTGCGACCGGCATCGAGCGGTAGCGCGTCGAGGACCCAGGAGGACAAGCATGGCGGAATATATTCCCAGCCCCAGGGACTGGGTGCGCGAGCAGGTCGAGCTTTACGAGCGGAGCGGCGGCACGCAGGGCACCACGCTGCGCGACACGGGGTTGCCCGTGATCATCGTGACCCACACCGGCAACAAGACCGGCGCCGTCCGCAAGACGCCGCTGATGCGCGTGAAGGACGGCGCGAACTACGTTCTCGTGGGCTCGCAGGGCGGCGCGCCCAAGCACCCGGTGTGGGTGCACAACCTGCGCGCCAACGGAAAGGTCGAGATTCGCGACCTGACGGTAGTCCAGACCATGCAGGCGCGTGAGGTCACGGACGCGGCCGAGCGGGCGCGCCTCTGGAAGCTTGCGGTGGCGGCGTACCCGCCGTACGAGGATTACCAGAAACGGACCGCGCGGACGATCCCGGTCTTCGTGGCGGAACCGGCGCGCTAAAGGAGGGTTCAATGGCGGAGTTGAAGATCGTCAGGTCCGATGAGATTCAGCCGCAGAACATACGCGGCTTCGGCAAGGAAGCGGGACAGATCAAGAGAGTCATCGCCACGGAGAAATTCTTCTTCAACGTGGACGAAGTCAGTCCGGGCTACAGCCCCCATCATTGGCACAAGCACACGAAATACCGGACGGAAGGGCTGGAAGTCGAATACCCCGCCGATTTCGAGGAAATGTATTTCATACTCAGCGGGCGCGGGGTCATCCAGTGGAAGACCGAAAGCGGCGAGATCCGGGAGCAGCAAGTGGGTCCCGGTGACGCGATACACATGCCGCCGGACGTCGTGGAGCACCAACTCCTCAACAACGGGACCGAAAAAATTCGTCTCGCCGTCGTCGGCGTCCCGCCACCGAAGCGGACGAGGCTTTAGCGCGTCGAGGGGCGGAGCAGGGATCGGCGGAACCGCGGAGCAGGGGCCCCACTTGTGGGGATGCGACCGTGGAGCCGATCAAGGGCGCGTCGGTCCAATGCCGATCCCATGCGCGTCTCCGGGGTCAGATCCCCTGAGGGGCCCCTCTTCCGCCGCGGAGACGCGCCCCGGTATCCGGGGACGCGGCCCGGCCCCGGTCTCCGGAACGGTGGTGCGGGACGGGACGCGGAGCCGCTGCGTCGCATATGTTTTCACTTGCCGGGCCTGCTCGCTGCTCCCGCACCCTGCTGCGCACACCGAGTCGCAGCGGCACCCCCGGTGACGCGCAGAGCGGCCGACACCATTGCACCGAGCATTCGTGATCACGTCTCGGAGGCCGCCGTCGCGGCGCGTCAGCGCCTTCCGCGAAATGCGGGGCGCCGGACGGACGGCGGCACATTGGTGCGTTCGTCCTTGTGCCTGAAGGTAATGCGCCCCTTGGTGAGATCGTAGGGCGTCAGCTCGAGGCTCACCTTGTCCCCGGCAAGAATGGTGATGCGATGCTTGCGCATCCTGCCGGACACGTAGGCGATGACATTGTGTCCGTTGGTCAATCCGACCCGGAAGCGGGTGTCGGGGAGAACCTCGCTCACAATGCCTTCCATTTCGATCATTTCCTCTTTAGCCACCGCTCTCCCTTCGCATGTTCGCGCCAGAAGCGGACGGCTTGCGCCGTCCGGCATGTTTGGCCTCGCGACACAGCGCGAGGCATCAAATGAACTGTGGGGACAAAAAGGGGAAATGCCAGCTCCGCGAGAAACCCGCGGAGCGACCCAGAGCGGATTCGACGACGCGATTATGCGCCCGAAGCACCCGAAAGTATAGAAATCCGATCGCCCGTGCGGTCCGGATTCGCACCGGGAGCATCGTGCTATAGTCCTCGCGCCCGTGGTCACAACGCGCGGGGACGATTCGTGGCGCGGAACCTTTCGAGTATTGTGGTCATCTTCGGACTTGCGTTGCTCCATGGAGCGGCGTTCGCGCAGTCGCGGACGGGCGCGCAAGGCTACCCCAGCCGCCCGATCCGGATCATCGTGCCCAACACCGCCGGCAGCCAGATGGACAACGTGACGCGCATGATCGGGCAGCGCTTCACCGAAACCTGGGGACAGCAGGTCATAGTGGACGATCGCCCCGGCGCCGGCGGCATCATCGGCCACGAGATCGCGGCCAAGGCGCCGCCCGACGGCTACACCCTGTTGCTCGCCTCCTCTGCCGGAGCAATCACCAGCCCCCTGTTGACGAAGGTGCCCTACGATACGGTTCGCGATTTCGCGCCGATCTCGCTGGTCATCACCAGCATCCAGATGCTTTCCGGCCATCCGTCGGTTCCCGCAAGCAACGTGGCCGAGCTCCTCGCGCTCGCACGCGCGAAGCCCGGTCAGCTGAATTGCGGGTCCTCCGGGCAGAACAACTCCAACCACCTCGCCTGCGAGATGCTGAAGGTGATGGGACACGTCGATTTCGTGCACGTGCCGTTCAAGGGCACGGCGCCGCAGATAACCGGCATCATGAGCGGGCAGGTACAGTTCGGATTCGCGAGCATCCCGACGACCATGACTCAGGTGAGGCCGGGGAAGCTGCGCGCGCTGGCGCAAGGCGGACCGACCCGCTCGCCCGTCATTCCCGATGTGCCGACGGTGGCGGAGACCCTCCCGGGATTCCAGGCCTTGACCTGGTACGCCCTGTTCGCCCCGCGCGCCACCCCGCCCGCGATCGTGGCCAGGGTGAATGCCGAAGTGGTGAAATTGCTGGCCGATACGACCGTGGCGCAGCGGCTCACCAATCAGGGACTGGATCCCGCGCCGGGCTCGCCGGCGGAGCTCTCGGCGTACATGCGCGCGGAGACCGAGCGCTTCTCGCGGCTCATCAAGGTGGCGGGGCTGGCACCCGCGCAGTGAGCCGGTTCAGGCGGCGCGCCACAAACGCTGCTTGTCCGGAATGCCTTTCAGGACGCATTCCTCGGACGCGACCCACTCGATGCTGCCCTCGAGCGCAGGGGGGTCCTGCGCGAGCATCCCCCTCGCGGCATCGCTCACCCAGAGCTCGGCATCCTTGCCGTGCTGGCAAACCCGGGCCCCGTAGTGCACCGCCCGTCCGGAGAGCCCGGTACCGTCCGCGGTCACCCGCCCGTAGTGGATTCCGATTCGCACCTGCACGTAGGGGTTTCCGGTGTTGGCGAAGAACCGCCTCGAAAAGCCGAAGGCATCCGGGACCGTGCGGAAGATCAGGAACAGGCTGTCGCCGGTCACGTTGACCAGCCTGGACGCGACTCCCTGCAGCAGGCTCCGGGCATGCACAATCTGAATGCGCTTGTGGAGCATGTAATTGCTCGTCTCCTGCTCGTACAGGTGCTCCGTTGACCGCACCATGTCCGTGAAGACCAGGGCCACCTGCGCGCTCGAGCCGCCGAGCCACGCTTGGAGAGTCCCCTCCTCCCGACCCGGCGCGTTGGCGGGCGCGCGCCGATCGCGCAACAGGTTCGGGTCCTTCAGATACTCCCGATAGCAGGCCCAGACTTCGCTATCTCGTGGCGCGTCGTGCCGGGCCATCGGGCCGTCCTTCGACGGGGTGCGCCCGCACTATGCCAGCGGAAGGTAGACCCGCCGCCCTTCCCGGCTGGAGATATGTACCGCTTCCGTGAACTCCATGTAGTTCACGGCATCGACGAACGACGTCCTCGTGATCTGCTCCTGCCCGCGGATCGCGCTGATGAACTCCTCCTCGACGCGCCAGCCATATGTCTTGTCCGCAGGAATGGCGATCGGCTTCATTTCCTTGTCGGCGCGGCGGCCGCCGAAAAGCGCGTTGTCGTGCCGCCCGCGCAACTCCAGACGCAACGTCCCCTCGCTGCCGTACACCCACACCTCCGGCCCGGGCATGAACCCCGCGACCGAGCTCCAGTGGAGCCGGGCGATGGCGCCGTTCTGCAGATCGGCGATCGCCTCCACGTGGTCGGGCACGCTCACGGAGCGGAGCTCGCCGCGCTCCTTGTCCATGCGGTACGGGACGGCGACCCGCGTGCGCGCCATGACCGACGTCGCCGGCCCGAACCAGCGCGACAGGCACTCGTACCAGATGCCCATCGTCATGGCATTGAAGCCCGAGTAGACGCTGTCCATGCGCCAGTGCATGGGCGCGTCGCGGTTCAACCACCCGGTGCCGACCCGCAGATCGACGGACTGGACGTCCCCGACGTAGCCGTCGGCCAGCAGCTGCATCACCATCGGGTCGGATGGGAAGGTATGCGGTCCGGGGACGACCTGCGTGACGAGGTGGGGCTTCGCCCGCGACGCGGCGAGCATCTGCCGCGCTTCGGCCGCGTTCATCGCGAGGCGCGCCTCGGTGAGGACGTGCTTCCCGGCCGCGAGCGCCGCCAGCGTCACCGTGCAGTGCATGTAGGGCCAGGTCCCGATGACCACCGCGTCGATTCCCGGGTCGTTCACGACCTCCTGCCAGGTGTCGTGCACGCGCTCGATACCGAACTCCTGGGCGACTTTTTCCGACGACGCCCGCGACCGGTTGGCGACAGATTTCACCTCGACGCCCGCGATCTTCTTCAGCTTGGGGATGTGGTGCAGCTTCGTATTGCCGCCGGCGCCGACGACGCCGACGCGGATGGTATCTGCCATGACGACTCCTCCAGGATTAGGGGTTCGGCGGGATCATAGCCCATGTAGATAAGGGCAGGGCAGATACGGCGGACCGGATACGGCGGTTCAGATACGGCGGCCAGTCTACAGACGCCCATCTGCCCGCTTCACCTGCACCGCTTCACCTGCCCCGCTTCATCTGCCCCGCTTCATCTGCCCCGCTTCACCTGCCCCGCTTCATCTGCCCCGCTTCACCTGCCCCGCTTCATCTGAGACGCTCTTAGTCGACCTTGATATTAGCGTCCTTCACCACCTTCGCCCAGCGCGCGATCTCGGATGAGATCGCCTTCCGGAACTCGGCGGGGCTGCTGGCGATGACGTCCATTCCCAGGATGGAAAAGCGCTCCTGGACGTCCGGCTGCCTGAGGATGCGTGCAACCTCCGTGTAAAGCCTGTCCACGACCGCCTTCGGCGTTCCGCGCGGCGCGAGTATGCCCTGCCAGTCCGGCACGATGATGTTCGGTCCGCCGGCTTCGCTCATCGTCGGCACGTCGGGCAGCAGCCGCGAGCGTTCCTTCGA
>Ga0075418_10002559_pt1 | contig 20871 bp, 16 predicted proteins | sample SoiMetdeltSBSDD2_FD_81776 | JGI IMG/M metagenome (GOLD analysis project Ga0075418, IMG submission 81776) | Bulk soil microbial communities from a Populus tree surrounding site in Tennessee, USA - Soil MetaG P. deltoides SBSDD2 | ecosystem: Environmental > Terrestrial > Soil > Tree plantation...
GACTGCGCGGGGCTTTGTCCCGTGTGCGGGAAGGACCTGAACGTCGACCCGCACGAGCACGCCGACGTCGAGCTCGACCCGCGCTGGGCCGCGCTCGAGGAGCTGCGGGACCGGCTCTAGCTGCCCGCAGAGCGGGCATCCGCTCGCGCGGACGCCCGCTCGCGACGATCCCTTGAAGTCGGGGCTTTCGGCCGCGCCACTGCTTCGGCCGCATTGCGTCGCCGCGCTCGAACGTTGGCGAGGAGCGGAGGGGCGGGCAGGCCCCGCCCTCCGCTCCGGAGATCGCCTCACACCGCGGTCCGCACCTGCACGAGGCGGTACGCGGCGACGCCCGCGAGTGGAGGATCGCCCGACCGGTACGCCTTCACGAAGAACTGGACGTGCCCCTGCTTGCGCAGCGGGAACGTCGGGAGCGGTACGAGCCGGGCGGTCATCAGGCCGTCCGTCGCGGTCACCTGGCGGCTCCCGCTCGTCACCCGCGGCGTCGAGCGGACGAAGACGAGGGCGTCCCGCACGACGTAGCCGCGCGTGTCCTTCACGAGCACGCGCACGGTGATCGCGCCCCGGCGGCTCGCGACCGGGTTGGGCGAGAAGCCGACCTGCGAGACGACGAGGCGCTGGTCGGCCGGGACGCTCGTGACCGGGATCGAGATCCGTCCGCCGGGAAGCCTGATCGCGCCGGGCGGGAGCGGGACACCGACGACGCCCGACTCCGAGGACAGCACCGTCGTCCGACCGATCGCGTTCCGCGCTGTCACGTTGACGCGGAGCTTGTGGTCGACGTCGGCGGAGGTGAGGCGGTACGTGCGACCGGTCGCGCCGCCGATCGCCGCGCACTCACCGCCGGCCGCGTTGCAGCGGACCCACGCGTACGCGAACGTGATCGGCTGCCGCCCGCTCCAGCCTCCGGGCTGCACCGTCAGCGTCGAGTCGACGAGCGCGGTGCCCGTGACGATCGGGATCGACGTGTTCACCGGCCCGCCGACCACGACGGCGGTCGGGTTCGAGGCGGCCACTCGCGAGCCTTCCGCATTCGTCGCGGTGACGCGGACGCGCATGCGGAAGCCCACGTCGGCGTTCCCGAGGTCGTACCTCGAGCGCGTCGCTCCCTGCACGAAGGTGCAGTTGCTGCCGTCGGGGTTGCCCCCGTCGGCGCCGCAGCGGACCCAGCGGAACGCGAACGAGAGCGGCGCGCTGCCGGTCCACGAGCCGCGGGTGGCCGAGAGCCTGCGGCCCTGCTCGGCGCTGCCGGTGACGACTGGCTCCGCGATCGGGCGGGGCGGGCTCGCCGGGGCGGCGGCGCTCCGGACGGCCGACAGGACGAGCGCACCGACGCACGCCATCAGGACGACCAGGGCGAGGCTCGATCGAGACGGGCCGCGGCGGGTGCGAGTGCCGTTCGGGGACATGTCGCCCTCCTTTTCCGATGCCTGCCCCGGTTATGACGCCTCGGAGGGCGCTTCGCTGCGATTCCTTGCGCACTCCTTACAGGCCCTTACAGCGTCCGTACGGTTCGTTCAAGAGGGATCGGGGCGGCTCCACGGAGCCGCCCCGACGCTCCTCCTCCCTTGGCGTACGGTCAGCCGGCGAGCCGCACCTGCACGAGCCGGTAGCCGGCGATGCCGCCGAGGCCCGGATCGCCCTGCCGGTAGGCCTTGATGAAGAACTGCACGTTGAAGCCGCTCCGGGGCTGCGGGAACTGCCGGTTCGGAACGAGCGTCAACGCCGCCACGCCGTCGGCGCCGGTCCGCACGGTCTGCCCTTCGACGACCCGCGGCGTCCCTCGCATGAAGACGAGCGCGCCCTGAACCGGGCGGCCGCCGCGAGCCGTGACGCGGACCCGCACGTTGATCGGAGCCGTGCGGCTCGTCACCGGGTTCGGGTTGAAGTTCACCGACGCGACGACGAGGCGGTCGCCGGCTGCCTTCAGGTCACCGACCGGGAGCGCGCCCGTGGAGGGCGGAGGCTGCTGCCCGCCGCCGACGACACCGGTCGGATTCGAGATCGCCGACGTCGACCCGCGGTCGTTGCGGGCTGTGACGCGCACGCGGATCGTGCGGCCGCTGTCGCTGTCCTGGACCTCGTAGTCCGTGTCGTTCGCGCCGGGGACCTCGCTGCAGTTGTCGCCCTGCGCGCTGCAGCGGAGCCACTGGAACGAGTACGTGATCGGCTGGTTACCGGCCCACTGGCCGCGGTTCGCCTGCAGGCGGTTGCCGACGGCGGCCGTGCCCGAGATGGACGGCTCGGTCGTGTTGACAGGTCGCGCCGACGTGACGACGGCCGTCGGGTTCGACGTCGCCGTGTCCTGGCCGTCGGCGTTGCGCGCCACGACCTGGGAGCGGATCCGGAAGCCGGCATCCGCCTGGCGCAGGACGTACGTGTTGTCGCTGGCGTTCGTGATCCGGCGGCAGTTCGACGCGTCCGGCGCACCCGCGCCCTCGCATCGGAACCAGCGGAACTCGTACTGGATCGGCGTCGTGCCCGTCCACGTCCCGCGCGTCGTGCGCAGCACCTGGCCGACTCGCGGCGTGCCGCTGATCCGCGGCTCCGCGGTGTTGTCAGGGGCGACGGCCGGCGCGGCCTCCGACGTCCCGGCGAGCGTCGCCGCGAACGCCGCGGCGAGCACGGCGACGACCGCCGCTCCGCCGAGGACCGCGAGGTAGAGCTTCTGTACTCGATCACCTGTCGATCTCATGGTCTTTCCTCCCTCCGGGGTCTGTACGCCGACCCTGTACCCGTGGCTGCGGGTCGCAACACGGCCCGTGGCGAGCGCTTACTCAACGTTTACGCTCGCTTGACGCGACGCATACGTCCTGACGCGTGCGTCGAGCGCTGCGCACGCGGCAGCTATACTCCGCAGCCGCTCATGGCCGTCCCGAAGAGGAGAACCTCCCGTGCGAGGCGCGACAAGCGCCGCGCGCAGCATGCCCTCGAAGCCCCTCGCGTCCAGGTCTGCCCGAACTGCCGGCAGCCGAAGCGTGCACACCACGTCTGCCCGAACTGCAAGACGTACCGGGGCCGGGACATCGAGCCCCTGCGGCTCCAGGCGCCCTAGCGCGGCTCCGCGCCGTGCCGGTCCGTGTCGCGGTCGATGCTCTGGGGGGCGATCGCGGACCCGACGAGATCGTCGCCGGCGCCCTCGCGTCGGAGAGTGCCGCCCTCGAGCCCGTCGTCTACGGGCGGCCCGGGCTCGACACGCACGGCCTGGCGCTCGTCGAGGCAGACGAGGAGATCGGGATGGACGAGTCGCCCGTCGAAGCCGTCCGGGCGAAGCCCGGCTCGTCGCTCGTCCGGGCTGTACGCGCCGTGGCAGACGGCGATGCGCAGGCCGTCGTCTCGGCCGGGAGCACGGGCGCGATGCTCGCGGCCTCGCTCCTCCATCTCCGGCGGCTCCCAGGCGTCCTCCGTCCCGGGATCGCGGTCGTGCTGCCCGCCCGCCGGGGCCCGAGCGTCCTGATCGACGCGGGCGCGAGCGCCGACGCGCGCCCCGAGCAGCTGCTGCAGTTCGCGCACATGGGGGCGCTCTTCTCCGAGGAGATCCTCGGGGTCAGGGATCCGGAGGTCCGCCTCCTCTCGATCGGCGAGGAGGCGGAGAAGGGAAGTCAGCTCGTCCTCGAGGCGCACGAGCTGCTGCGCGAGAGCGGCCTCCGGTTCGCGGGCAACACCGAGAGCCGATGGCTGCTCGAGGGCGAGGCCGACGTCGTCGTGACGGACGGCTTCACCGGCAACGTCGCGCTGAAGGCGCTCGAGGGCACGATCCTGACGATCCTCGGCTCGCTCCGCTCGGAGCTCGGGGCATCTGCTCGCGGCAAGCTCGGCGGCCTCCTGATCCGCCCGGCCGCCGGGCGCGTGCGGACCCGCCTCGACCCCGAGACGTACGGGGGCGCGTACCTCCTCGGCCTGCGCGGCCTCGTCGTGATCGCGCACGGGTCCAGCTCGCGGATCGCGATCGCGAATGCCATCGGCCTCGCAGCCCGCGGGGTCGAGCACGACGTCGTCGCCCGGCTCGAGGAGCGGCTCTCGGCCGTCGACCGGCGACCCGATCGCGAGACGGCCGACACCGGCTGACCGCGGGCCGCGCGCGGCCACCGGCCGGCGCCGCGATTGCTGTTAGCATCGGCGCGCTCCAAACGACCCGACGGCAGAGAGGTGAGGTTCACAGGTGGCAACACACTCGCGTGAGGAAATCCTCGAGCAGATGAAGAGCGCGCTGAGCGAGAAGCTCGGCATCGACGAGAACGAGGTCACGGAGGCGGCGTCCTTCGAGGAGGACCTCGGTGTCGACTCGCTCGACCTGGTAGAGGTCGTCATGGACCTCGAGGACCAGTTCGGGCTCAAGATCCCGGACGACGACGCCCGCGAGCTCACGACCGTCGGCAAGGCGATCGACTACGTCATCGCGCACCAGGAGTAGCGGCGGGCAGGGCGGCCCGGGCGAGCTCGGCCGCCTCATCTCCGAGCTCCCGGACCACCGGCTCGAGCAGGTCTTCACCCACGCCTCGTGGGCGGAAAACCGCTCGGCGTCGTACGAGCGGCTCGAATTCCTCGGCGACAGCGTTCTCGAGCTCGCGATCGCCCGTGCGGTCTTCGACCGCTTCGCCGACGCGGCGGAGGGCCGGCTGGCGAAGGTGCGCGCGCATGTGGTCTCGAGGCACACCTGCGCGAGCGTCGCCAAGGAGCTCGGCCTCGGAGAACAGCTCGTCGAGTACGCGGGCGACATCTCGCCGGACGAGCTGCAGCGCATCTCCCGGAGCCGGAACGTCCTCGCGGCCGTCCTCGAGGCGGCCATCGCGGCTGTCTACCTGGAGCACGGCTTCGAGCGGATCGAGGCCGCGATCGTGGACGCGTTCGCCGACAAGATCGAGTACGCGCGCTCGAGCCACGTCGACTACAAGACGGAGCTGCAGGAGGCGCTCGCACGCTCCGGCCGGCAGGTGCACTACACGGTGCTCGAGATCGAGGGCCCGCCGCACGACCGCCGTTTCGTCTGCGCTGCGCACGTCGCCGGCGCGCAGCTCGGGATCGGCCGCGGCTCGACGAAGAAGGCCGCCGAGCAGGAGGCCGCCCGGGAGGCGCTGGACGAGCTCGGCGTCGCGCCCGACGTCATCTAGCTCGGGGAGGAGCGCTAGGTACCGAACGCCCGATCGATCAGGATCCGGTGTGTGGGAGGACCGTCGGCTGCCGGAGCGAGCGAGGACGCGGGCTCGAAGCCGACTCCGGAGGTCGTCGGTCGCGAGGAGGAGCTCGCGCAGATCGAGCGCTTCGTGGAGTCGCATGTCCTGACGTCGGGCGCACTCGTGATCGAGGGTGCCGCGGGAATCGGCAAGACGACGCTCTGGCGCGAGGTGCTCCGGCTCCTGGACGAGCGGGGGTTCCGGATCCTCCGCGCGACGCCGGCCGCGTCCGAAGCTGGGCTCGCTCTCTCGACGCTGACCGATCTGCTCGAGCCCGTCTACCGTCTCGTGCGCGTCGATCTGCCGGCGCCGCAACGTCGCGCCCTCGACGGTGCGCTCGCGTTCGAGGAAGTACCGGGCCTGCGTGAAGAGGGCGATCGGCTCGTCCGCGCAGGCACCCTCGGTGCATTGCGCGAGCTCTCGACGCTCGGGCCGCTCGCGCTCGCAATCGACGACCTCCAGTGGGTCGACGCGGAGAGTGCTGACGCCCTCTCCTACGCGCTGCGCCGGCTCGGCGAGAGTCGGCTGCCCTGCGTCTTCGCACTCCGCCTCGACGAACCGACGGACCTCGACGCGAGCCAGCTCGGCGCCCTCCCCGTCGAGCGGCTCCGGGTCGGCCCGCTCTCGCTCGGCGCGACACAGCGCCTGCTCTTGCGCGAGCTCGACGTGACGTATCCGCGACCGGTGATCCGGCGGCTCGTCGAGACGTCCGCCGGGAATCCGTTCTTCGCCCTGGAGCTCGCCAGAGGCGTCGAACGCCGGGCGACCGCGGACGAGCCGCCCGCTCTTTCTCAGCCGCTCGAGGCCCTCGTCGCCGACCGGCTCGACTCGGTCTCGTACTCCTCGCGTCGACTCCTCGGGCTGCTGAGCGTGTTGCCGGAGGCACCGCTCACGCTTCTCGACCGGCTGAACGCTCTCGATGCCCTCGACGAGGTCGTCGCGGCCGGCATCGTGGACGTCGCCGAGGGCGTCGCCCGTTTCGACCACCCACTCCTCGCCGCCGGCGCGTACGCGCGACTCGGCCCGCAGGAACGGCGTGGGCTGCACGCCGAGCTCGCCGTCGAGCTCGAGGATCCCGTGGATCGGGCGCGCCATCTCGCGCAGAGCGTGGTCGGCCCGTCGCCGGTCGTCGCCGCCGAGCTCGCGGAGGCAGCTGTCGTTGCGAGAAGCCGGGGACTGCCTGCCGTCGCAGCCGAGCTCTTCGCCGAGGCAGGCCGCGCGACCCCGAAGGGCGACCTTCCGGCCAGGCGCGAGCGCGTCCTGCTCGAGGCGGCCTGCCGTGCCCAGTGTGGCTCGTTCGAGCGAGCCGGCGAGCTGCTCGACGACGTCATCCCCGGCCTGCAGGGAGGCATCGAGCGAGCGCGGGCGCTGCGCCTCCGCGCCACCGTGACAGGCGACATCGCGCTCCAGCGCGAGCTTCTCCTGAGTGCCGTCGAGGAGACCGACGACGCCGCGCTCCGCTCCGAGGCAAACGCGCTCCTCGTACGCAACTATCTCTACACGGGCGAGCTCGAGCACGCGCTCGCCGCGGCCCGTAGCGCCGACGAGCAGGCCCTTCGGTCGGACGATTGCGCGCGCGTCGCTGCCGGGACGACGACCCGTGGACTGATGGAGATCTGGGGGACGGGTCAACCCGATCCCGAGGTCTTCGAACGTGCTCGCGAGCTCGCACGGGCGGGGGGCGAGCTCCCGAGCGACACCTACTCGAACCCGCACACACTGGTGGGCGCACGCGGTCTCTACCGGTACGAGCTGGACGTGGCGCGGGAGTCCTACACGACCGCAGCCTCGCAAGCCGAGATCGTGGGGGACGTCGACTCGCTGGAGACGTACTGGTGGGGTCTCGCCCAGGCGGAGGTCCGCGCAGGGCGGCTGGCCGAGGCCCGGTCGTACGTCGACCGGATCGTCGAGAGCGCCGAGGCGCAGGATCGCCGCGCGCTGAGCCTTCGCTGGATCGAAGGCGTTCTCGCCACGTTCGAGGGTCGTGTCGACGAAGCCCGTGAGGCGCTCGACGAGACGCTTTCCCGTGCGCGGGCCGGCGAGAACTGGTTCTTCGTCGCCTATGCCGGTTCGACGCTCGCACTCCTCGAGCTGTCCCTGGGACGGGCGGCGGCGGCGTGGACGGTGCTCGAGCCCGTGATCGCGACGGCGTTCGTCCAGCGCGGTGATCCCGGGCAGACGGGAGTCCTGCCACTTGCGGCGGAGGCGCTCGCGCTGAACCGTGACATGGATCGTGCCGCTGCCGTCGTGGAGCTGCTCGAGGAGCGGGGGCGCGAGCTCGACCACCCGTGGTGTCTCGCGAACGCGATGCGGTGCCGCGGGCTCGTTCTACGGGAGCGCGGCGAGCTCGACACTGCTGTCGTCGCCCTGGCTGCGGCGCTGGAGCGGTACGACTCTCAGCTCCCGGTCCCGTTCGAGCGCGCTCGGACGCTGCTCGCGCTTGGCGAGACGCAGCGGCGAGCTCGGCAACGCCGCCTCGCGCGCGAGTCGCTCGAGTCGGCGCAACGTGCGTTCCACGCGCTCGGCACGCCGCTCTGGGAGGGGCAGGCGCTCGCGGAGCTCGCCCGGATCGGCGGTCGAGCGACTTCGGATGGTCACCTGACGCCGAGCGAGGCGCGGATCGCCGCGCTCGTGGTCGACGGCATGACCAACAAGGAGGTCGCCGCCGCCCTGTCCATCGCCGATCGGACGGTCGAGTCGGCGTTGACGAAGATCTACCGCAAGCTCGGCGTCCGCTCACGCACCGAGCTCGCTCGCGTGCTACTCGACCGCGCCTGAGCAAAGTCCTGGGGTTTCCACGTTTCCGCGCGGGTCGCGTCCCGCGATCGTCCCGACATGCCCAGATACCTGCTCGAGGCGTACGTTCCCGACTCGACGTCGGCTCTCGGCAGTGCGCGAGAGGGAGCCGAGCGGACGGCGTCGCTCGGGGAGGGCATAAGGCACGTCCGCACGACGTTCCTGCCCGACGACCAGCTCGTCCAGCACGTGTTCGAAGCGCCGTCGGCCGCCGCGCTGCGGCGGGCGGGGACTCGGGCAGCGCTTCAGTACGAGCGCCTCGTGGAAGCGTTCGAGCAGGCAGGAGCGGACGGCGGACCCGTTTCCGACGACACGGAGGTGTCTCATGACCTGGTTGGATGACCGAAGGCGGCTCGTGCTGTCCTGCGCGGGCCTCGCGACCGCCGCGCTGGTCTGGGCGGTCGCCGCCGGCGCCGCGTCCGACGCGGCGAAGAACCTGATCGTCAACGGCAATGCGGAGCAGGGTGAAGGCGTCGGCGACGTGAACGGCATCGCCGCCGACATCCCCGGCTGGACGCGCGTCGGGAACTTCACGGTCGTGAAGTACGACGCACCCGGCGGGTTCCCCGCAGCGAAGCTGGGTGCCGCCATCGCCGGCGGTGCGAACTTCTTCGCGGGCGGGCCCAGGAACGTTCACTCGTCGATCCGCCAGGATGTCGACGTGACCTCGCTGAAGCGCCTGATCGGCTCCGGCAAGGCGAAGGCGACGCTCTCCGGGAATCTCGGGGGATATGCGACGCAGACCGACTACCTGGCGGCGAGCGCGACGTTCCTCGGTGCGTCGGGCGCGCGGCTCGGGACGATCAAGATCCAGTCCGCGTCGCCGACCGCCCGCGCCAACGAGACCGCGCTGCCCAAGAAGACGATGATCGGGGCGGTGCCGAGGAAGACGCGCACCGTTCGCGTGACGCTCGCGGCCAGCCGCGGAGCGGGTGACTACAACGACGGCTACGCCGACAACCTGTCGCTGACGATCGGTCGCTGAACGCCGATCGGGTCGTGCGCCGCGGAGGCCGAACACCTGGCCTCCGCGGCGCACCGTCCGTCGCGACGGCGAGAATGCCGTCTCCGGTGCACCTGAAGTCGATCAAGATCCGCGGGTTCAAGTCGTTCGCGGACCCCCTCGAGCTCACGCTCCAGCCGGGTGTCGCCGTCGTCGTCGGCCCGAACGGGTCCGGCAAGTCGAACATCGCCGACGCCGTGGTCTGGGCGGCCGGCTCGCTGACCCCGTCGGAGCTGCGCGCCGAGAAACCGGACGACGTCCTCTTCGCCGGGGGCGGGGACAGGAAGCGCGCCGAGCACTGCGAGGTCGAGCTCGTCTTCGACAACGAGGACGGCGCCTTCGACGATCTCGCCTTCAGCGAGGTCTCGATCGCTCGCCGTCTCGTCCGCGGGGCCGAGGGCCAGTATCTCGTCAACCGAGCGAGCGTGCGTCGCACCGACCTCGTCGAGATCCTCGCCGACGTCGGCCTCGGCTCCGCGATGCACTCGATCGTCGGCCAGGGCAAGGTCGAGCAGGTGCTCGCCTCGAAGCCGGAGGACCGGCGTGCGCTCGTGGAGGAAGCCGCGGGCCTGGGCAAGTTCAAGCGCCGCCGTCATCGCGCGGAGCTGAAGCTCGCGCGCGTCGCGCTCCAGGTCGAGCGGGCACGCGACGTCGAGGACGAGGTGAAGAAGCGCCTCCGGCCGCTCGCGCTGCAGGCAACCGCCGCCGAGCGCGCGGAGAAGCTCCGCCTCGAGATCGCGACGTTGCACGCGCGTATCGCCGAGCTCGACCTCGCCGCGACGCGCCAGCGCCGCGCCGAGGCCGAAGCTGCGCGCGACGCCGCCTCCCTTTCGCGCCGCGGTGCACAGTCCCGGCTGGAGAGCCTGCTCACGGACCGTGCGCGTGCGGAGGACGAGCTGTCCGATGCGGCCGGCCGGCGAGAGGCGGCGGTCGCCGCGCTCTATCGTCTCCAGGGCGGGCTCGAGCGCCTCGCGCTCCGGAGCGAGTCGGTGTCCACCTTCCTCGAGCGAGTGCAGGCGGAGCTCCGGACGCTTCCGCGCCCGCTCAACGATGCCGTCGATGCGGCGGCGCTCGAGCGCATCGCCAACGAGGCCGCGCTCGCCTCGCGGACAGCCGCTCGTGCGCGCGACGAGCTCGCGGAGGAAGCGCGGCTCGAGCACGAGCGCCTACGCTCGCTCGAGCGCGTGCTCGCGGAGCAGGAAGGCCTGCCGCCGGCAGCGCGCGCCCTCGCCGAGCAGGGCGCGCGCCTCGCGCTCGCGGCACTCGACGTCGAGCCCGGGTCGGAGCGGGCCGTCGCGGCCGCGCTGCGGGCGCGAGCGTCCGCGGTGCTCGTCGATGGGGCGCCGGAGGGGCTCGAGCTGCTCGAGCGCGCGCGGGCGAACGGGCTCGGCAGCCTCACGGTGCTCGCCGGCCGCGCGCCGCACGACCTCGTCGCCGAGTATCCGGTGGTTCCGCTCGCCTCGCTGCTCGACGCGACCGTCGCCTCCGTCACCGTCGAGGGCTACGGGTACGACCCGGGCCGCGGTGAGCTGTGGTTCGCCGGCGAGACCGCGGAAGCGGTGCTGCTGGAGCTCCAGGCGCGACGCCGCGAGCTGGCCGTGCGCGTGGAAGACCTGGACCGCCGGGCACAGACCGCGGTGGTGGAGGCCGACGCCGCGGACGAGCGATCCCGTGCCGCCGACGGGGAGCTCGCCGTGGTCGCGCCGGGCCTGCGCCGGCCAGCGCTCGACCGTGAGCTGCTCGAGCGGCTGGTGCGCTGCGCACAGCGCGCCTCGGACGGCCTGGCGAGCGCGCGGGACCGGGCCGGGCGTTTCGACGCGCCGCTGCGCGCTCGCGTCGACGCCGGCTCGGTTCGAACGGGCGCTCTCGGCGAGGAGCTACGGCGTCTGGGGGCAGCAGAGGTCGGGCTCCGTCAGGAGCTCGAGGACGCGAGCGCTCGCTCGACGACCGCCGAGGTCGAGCTGGCGCGGCTCGAGGCGGAGACGGAGGAGGCGGGGCGCAGGCTCGAGGCGGCGGGCGACGTCGAGCCGGCGCCGGGCGAGGACCGGGACGAGCTCGCGCTCCGTGCAGAGCGCCTCGAGGCACGTCGGACCGCGCTCGGGCAGGTGAACCCGCTCGCGCGCGAAGAGTACGAGGCCGAGCGCGAGCGGCTCGACGACCTACGGACGCAGCGCGAGGACCTCGAGCGGAGCCTCGAGGAGCTCGAGCGCCTGCGAGCCGAGCTCGCGGACACGGTCGAGCGCCGCTTCGCGGAGACGTTCGCCGCGGTGGCAGGGCACTTCGAGGAGGTCGCCGCGACCCTGTTCCCCGGTGGCGAGGGCAGGCTCCGTCTGGTCGAGGCCGACGAGGAGGGCTCGGAGGCAGGCGTCGAGGTCGAGCTTCGTCCTGCCGGCAAGCGCATCACCCGCCTGTCGCTCCTCTCGGGGGGCGAGAAGGCGCTCGGCGCGATCTCGTTCCTCTTCTCGCTCTTCCTCGCCCGCCCGTGCGCGTTCTACCTCCTCGACGAGGTCGAGGCCGCGCTCGACGACACGAACATCGCGCGCTTCGTCGAGCTCCTGCGCCGGTACGCGGACCGGGCGCAGTTCGTCGTCGTCACGCACCAGAAGCGCACGATGGAGGCGGCCGACGTCCTCTACGGCGTGACGATGGGGCCGGACGGCGTCTCGCAGGTCGTCTCGCGACGCCTGCCGCAGCACGCCCAGGCCGCGAGCGCCGCGTAACCTGCCGCGGCATGAGTCGCACCTGGACCGAGCTGCTGGGCGACGAGCCGACGGCGGCCGACGAGCCGGAGCGGACGGGCGTGTTCGGGCGCCTGCGCGACTCGCTCGCGAAGAGCCGGCGGGCCCTGACCGCGGAGCTGGCCTCGGCCGCTTTCGACCCCGGCGACGAGGCAGCGTGGGAGCGGCTCGAGGAGGCGCTCATCCGCAGCGACGTGGGCGTCCCGGCGACGGCCGAGCTCGTCCGACGGCTCGAGGCGAGAGGGGACCCGGGACCGCTCGAGGAGGCGCTGGCCCACGAGGTCGAGGGCATCTTCGGCGGCCCGCCGTCGCTCGCGCTCGCCGGGGAGCCGAGCGTCGTCCTCGTCGTCGGCGTGAACGGCACCGGGAAGACGACGACGATCGGCAAGCTCGCGCGCAAGCTCCGGGACCACGGGCGGTCGGTGCTGGTCGGCGCGGCGGACACGTTCCGCGCGGCCGCCGAGGAGCAGCTCGAGATCTGGGCGCAGCGCGCCGAGGCGGACTTCGTGGGCTCGCCACGCGGAGCGGACCCGGCGGCGGTCGCCTTCGACGCCGTCGAGGCGGCGCGGGCGCGCGGCCACGACGTCGCGATCATCGACACCGCGGGCCGGCTGCACACGCAGGCGAACCTGATGGCCGAGCTCGAGAAGGTGCGCCGCGTGATCGGCACGAGGGTCGAGGGGGCGCCGCACGAGACGCTGCTCGTCGTCGACGCCACGACGGGCCAGAACGGGCTGCAGCAGGCGCGCCTCTTCGGCGATGCGGTCGGCGTCACCGGCGTTGCGCTGACGAAGCTCGACGGCAGCGCCCGGGGTGGAGTGGCGATCGCGATCGCGTACGAGCTGGGCCTGCCCGTGAAGCTCGTCGGGGTGGGGGAGGGCGTCGACGACTTGCGGCCGTTCGACGCGCACGACTACGCGCGCGCTCTCGTCGCCGGCTGACCGAGGCTGAATCCCTCGTCCGAGGTAACTCCGTTGCAGCCCGGGGACCGCCCGCGTACGCTGTGCCCGACACCCTGATGCGACACAGGGAAGGAGGCTGGGGAATGGCTGTCGCGATGTTCATGCACTGGCCGGGCCTGACATCCGACCAGTACGACTCCGTTATGGCGAGGCTCGAGCTCGACGTGAACCCCGCTGCGGGCGGAGTCCTCCACCTGGCGGCCTTGACGGACGCGGGTCTCGAGGTGTGCGAGGTGTGGCAGACCGAGCAAGCCTTCCAGGGCTTCCTCCAGCAGCGGCTGCTGCCCGTGATGGGGCAGTTGGAGATCCCGGGTGAGCCCGAGATCGAGCTGGTGCCGCTCCACAACCTCTATGCCGCGGATCCGGACATGATCGATCGGATCGGCGCCGTGTCGCTTCCGGCGGCGATCGCGTCCTGGGCCACCTGAACGACGGCGGCGCGGCCTCCGGGCCGCGCCGCATCACAACCGAGCGGGCCGCTAGTACGCCTTGACCCAGTACTCCTTGACCCAGTTGTTGTGCGCCCTGGGCCGGACGAGGACGACGGTCTCGATGAACGGCCGCTGGTCGAAGAAGTCCTCGTCGAGGTCGTCTCCGCCGAGGGCGTTCCGAACGGCCTCGGCGAAGCTCTCGTACGCCTCGTCGAGCCTCTCCTTCGGCGCGCCCGAGGTGTTCTTGATGATGTCGAGCTCATCGTCCGTGAACCCCATCCTCGGTTCCTCGTAGTCCATGCCGGGCCTCCTTGAGGGACTGCGGCGACCCTACTCCTCGCTCGGGACCGGGACAACCCTGTGGGCCAGTGTGTCGACGTCCTTCCTCGCACCCTCGGTCATCAGCCTCGAGAGGTCGTCTGCGCCGAGCGCGGCCTCGAGCACGGGAAGGAAGCGCTCGAGGATGGGGAGCTCGAAGGCGTTCGGCGGGGAGTCGCCGCGCAGGTGGGCCGCGGCGCCGAGCAGAAGCGCCGCTTCCTGCGGCTCGCCTCTGGCGGCTGCCACGCCGCCCAGGATGACGAGGCAGCCGGCTCGCGCCCGATCGTTCTCGAGCCCGGTGAAGATCACCAGGCTCTCCGTGATCTCCCTCTCCGAGCTTCCGAGATCGCCCTCGAGGAGGTCGAGCTCGGCGAGGGTGAAGAGCGCGGAGGCGACATGGATCGTCTCGCCGAGCTCGCGTGCGATCTCGAGCGACTCCTCGCTCGCCGCCCGTGCCCGGTCGGAGTCTCCGCTCCGTGCGGCCGACGCGCCGAGGTTGTAGAGCGCGTCGGCGATCAGGAGGGGATCGCCGAGGCCCCGCCGCAGCGCCACCGACTCCTCGTAGCAGGCGAGCGCGCCGTCGTGGTCGCCCTGCAGGGAACGGACCTCGCCCAGGCCGTTGAGCGCCGCCGAGAGCGCCCGCGGATCGTCCAGCTCGCGGGCGGTCGCGAGCGCTTCCTCGGAGAGCTCCGCCGCGCCGGCGAGGTCGTCGCGCATGAGGGCGACCCACCCCAGGTCGGAGAGCGCGAACGTCGTCTCCCTCCCGCGGCCGCCCGCCCGGAAGAGACCGAGGGCTTCGGAGAGGAGGGGCACCGCGGCGTCCCAGTCCCCCTGTGCCGTCGCCTGCTGCGCGGCCGTCCAGAGCGCGTCCGCGCGGACCTCCGCGGACACGCCCTCGGAGAGGTTCAGGCCGAGCGAGAGCCAGCGGCGCGCCTCCGTCATGTGCCCGTGCGCTCGCCAGAAGCGCAGCAGCGCGGAGGCCGCCCGGAGCGCATCCTCGGTCTGGCCCGAGGTCAGGCACCAGTCGAGCGCCGACCGGATGTTGTCGAGCTCGCGCTCGAGGCGGTCGAGCCACTCCGCCTGCCGCGGGCCCGCGAGCTCCTTCTCCGCGTCGACGGCGAGCGTGACGAAACACTCCGCGTGGCGCCGGCGCAGGTCCTCGAGCATGCCTTCGGCCGCGAGACGCGCGAGCGCGTCCTCCCGGACCGTCTCGAGCATGAACAGGCGGACCTCGCCGTCCGACACGTCGCTGCGGAGCAGGCTGCCGACGACGAGCCCCTCGAGGTCGCCGAGGAACGTCGCCGAGCCCGAGAGCTTGCGGGCGTCGTCGAGCGTGCAGCCCCCGCTGAAGGCGGCGAGGGTCTGGTGCAGGGCGCGCTGGCTCTCGCTCAGCAGGCCGTAGCTCCAGTCGATCGTCGCGCGCAGCGTCCGCTGTCGCTCCGGGAGGTCGACGGGCCCCTCCATGTCGAGCGTCAGTCCCTCGTCGAGCGCGAGGAGGAGCTGGGCTGGCGGGAGCACCGCGAGCCGCGCTGCGACGAGCTCGATTGCGAGCGGCAGGCCGTCCAGCCTCCGGCAGATCTCGCGGATCGCCGGCAGCGCGTCGTCGTGGAGGACGACGCCGCGTGCGGCGGCGAGCTCGGAGAAGAGCGTCGCGGCGTCGTTGACCGGCAGGGGGTGGAGGGGGACGACGTGCTCCGCGGAGAGGCGGAGCGGAGCGCGGCTCGTGACGAGCACGTCGAGATCGGGCGCGCGGTCGAGGAGCGTGGCCACGTACCCCGCCGCGGCGCCGAGGTGCTCGAAGTTGTCGAGGAGCAGGAGCGCTCCCGTGCCCGCGAGCGCCTCGGCGATGGCGTCGACGAGCGGCCCGGCCGCCTCGCGGACGCCGACGACGTGGGCAATCGACGCGGGGACGAGGTCGGGGTCGGAGACCGGAGCGAGCCCGATCAGGTGAACCGGCCGCTCGAGCGCGGTCAGGGCCGCGATCTCGAGCGCGAGCCGGCTCTTGCCCGCGCCTCCCGGGCCGGTGAGCGTCACGAGCCTGATGTCCGGGCGGCTGAGCAGCGCCAGCGTTCCGCTCAGGTCCTGGCGCCGCCCGACGAGGCGGTGGTGGAGGGCCGGGAGCGCGCTGCCTCCGAGCGTGCGGAGCGGGGCAAAGGCCTCCTGCAGCCCGGGGGCGCCGAGCTGGAAGAGTTGCTCCGTGCCGGGGACGTCCTTGAGGCGGTGGCTACCGAGCGGACGGAACGTGACGCCCTCGACGTCGTCGCCGACGAAGTCGCGCGTCGCCCGCGAGACGACGACCTGGCCCCCGTGCGAGGCCGCGCAGATCCGCGCCGCCACGACGACGTCCATTCCGACGTATCCCTCCTCGCCGAGGTCCGGCTCGCCCGTGTGGACGCCGATGCGCAGGCGCACGACGCCATCCGGCGGCCACGGCTCGACGTCGAGCGCCCGCTGCAGCTCCACGGCCGCGAGAACCGCGTCGGTGGCCCGCGGGAACGCGAGGAAGACGCCGTCCCCGGCCCAGTCGACCTCGCGTCCGCCGCGCACGGCCGCTGCGGCGCGCACGAGCTCTCGCAGGCGCGCGCGGACCGGGGCGAACCCGTCCGCGCGGAGCGAGGAGAGCAGTCTCGTCGACCCCTCGATGTCGGCGAAGAGCAGCGTCACCGTGCCTGCGGGCAGGCGCTTGCTCAGATCGTCACGATCGGGCATGTCCAAGCGAGTGTACGAAGGCCCGCCGCGGCCGTCCACGGCGCGTGCCCGGCCCGCAGCAGGCGTGTCTGCACGTGGGTGCGAGGGCTAGCCGCCGGTCGTCGTGAGGAGGGTGACCCGCACCTCGCGTGGGTGCGGGTTGCTCGGCTTGACCTCGATGCGCGCGACCTCCCACACCTGGCCGTGCGGGGCCTTCCCCGTCGCGAGCTTCTCCGCTGTCCTGAACGCCTTCTCGAACGTGGCGGTCGACCCTTTCGAGACGCCGATGACGACGAGCGGTGTCGGCGCCTGCTGGCTCGCGGCGGTGCCGGCACCGGCGAGGAGCGTCGCGGCGAACGCGGCCGAGACGCCCGCTGCGAATGCCGTCGGGAGCTTCATCGGGTCCTCCTTCGCGTCGTTCTCGCCGCCTGCGCCGCGCGTCACGTTACTCTCATGTGCCTGTGGATACAACCTCGCGGAAGGCGAGCTCGAGGCCGAGCTCCGCTCCCTCGCGCTTTCGCGCCATGAGGCCCTCCTCGCCGAGAGCGTGCGCGAGCTCCGGCTCGAACCGCTCCAGCACAGGCAACTCGCGGAAGTCGGCGGGAGCAGGGTCGCGAAGCGCCTCCGCCGCGCCGAAGAGCCGTGCGGCGTCCTCGGACGCGTGCCGTGCGGCGAGCACGCCTCCGAGGACGACGAAGCACTCGGCGATGTCGCGGCGATTCTCGAGCTCCACGTACATGGCGAGGCTCGCCCGGATGCGCTGCTCCGCGAGCTCGGTCCGATCCTCGAGCAGATCGAGCTCGGCGAGCATGAAGAGCGCGGCTGCGCCGTGCAAGGCCTCGCCGAGCCCCTCGGCGAGCGCGAGCGTCTCCTCGAAGGACTCGTGGGCGCGCTCGCGGTCGCCGCTCCGGAAGGCGACGAGGCCGAGGTTGTAGATCGCATCGGACACGAGCAGCGTGTCGCCGAGCGAGCGCCGGATCCGGAGCGCCTCCTCGTGGAGCTCGAGGGCGCGGACCTGGTCGCTGCGCGCCGAGCAGACGGCGCCGAGGTCCATCAGCGCACGGCTGACGGCACGCTCGTCGCTCCCCGCCCGCGCGAGCTCGAGGGCCTCCGAGCACAGCGTCTCCGCGCGATCCGCGTGGCCACGCTCGAGCTCGATCGACCCGAGCTCCGTGAGCGCGCGCGCTGCACCGGGGTTGTCTCCCAGCTCGCGGTAGAGCGCGAGCGCCTCCTCGATCAGGGTGACGGCTGCGCCCTCGTCGCTCTGCGCCATCGCCTGGCGCGCCGCGGTCCAGAGCGCGTCGGCCCGGACGGCGGGGGACACCGCGTCGGACCGGGCGAGGCTGCGCGCGAGCAGGCGGCGAGCCTCGGCGACGTGCCCGCGCCCACGCCAGAAGCGGCCGAGCGCCGAGGCGGCGCGGAGCGCGTCCTCGATCCGGCCCGAGCCAACGAGCCAGTCGAGCGCGGAGCGGACGTTGTCGAGCTCGCGCTCGATCCGGTCGAGCCACTCCGCCTGGCTCGGGCCGGCGAGCCCGGGCTCCGCCGAGAGCGCGAGCTCGAGGAAGCGCTCCGCGTGCCGGAGCCGCAGGTCCCCGAGCGTGCCCTCCGCCTCGCTCCGTGCGAGCGCGTTCTCCCGGACCGTCTCGAGCATGGCGAGGCGGAGCTCGCCGTCCGAGACGTCGCTCCGCAGCAGGCTCCCGGCAACGAGCGCCTCGAGGTCGGACAGGAACCCGGAGCCGGGGGCGGCGAGCGCTCTGCCGTCGTCGAGGGTGCAGCCGCCGCTGAACACGGCGAGCGCCTGGTGCAGGGCTCGCTGGCTCTCCGTGAGCAGCCCGTAGCTCCAGTCGATCGTCGCGCGCAGCGTGCGCTGTCGCTCCGGGAGGTCGACCGGGCCTTCCAGGTCGAGCGCGAGCCCCTCGCCGAGCGCGGCCAGCAACTGCGCGGGCGGGAGGATCGCGAGCCGGGCGGCGACGAGCTCGATCGCGAGCGGCAGCCCGTCGAGGCGCCGGCAGATCTCGCGGACGGCGGGGAGCGCGTCGTCGTGGACGACGACCCCGCGCGCGGCCGCGAGCTCGGCGAAGAGCGTCGAGGCGTCGTGAGCCGGGAGCGGACGGAGCGGGACGACGTGCTCGGCCGAGAGCCGGAGCGGCGCGCGGCTCGTCGCGAGCACGTCAAGGTCGGAAGCCCGGTCGAGCAGCTCTCCGACGTCGCGGGCGGCGACGAGCACGTGCTCGAAGTTGTCGAGGACGAGCAGCGCCCCGGTCCCGGAGAGCTCCTCGGCGATGCGCTCGACGAGCGATCGCGCGGCCGTCTCGCGCACGCCGAGCGCCTGCGCGATCGCGGTCGGGACGAGCAGCGGGTCGGAGACGGGTGCGAGGCCGACGAGGTGGACGGGGCGCTCGACCGCGGCGAGCGCCGCAACCTCGAGTGCCAGCCGGCTCTTGCCCGCACCCCCAGGGCCGGTGATCGTCACCAGCCGCACGTCGGGTCGCGCCAGCAGCGAGAGCGTCGCGGTCAGGTCGGCGCGCCGGCCGACGAGCCGGTGGTGCAGGGCGGGGAGCGTCGCGCCGCCGAGCGTCCGCAGCGGCGGGAAGGAGTCGGGCAGTCCGGGAGCGACGACCTGAAAGAGCTGCTCGGGGCGGGGGACGTCCTTGAGCCGGTGGCTCCCGAGCGCGCGGAACGAGACTCCCGGCATCGACTCGCCGACGAAGTCGCGCGTGACCCTCGACACGAGGACCTGGCCCCCGTGGCCCGCGTCGCAGATCCGCGCGGCCAGGTGGACGTCGATGCCGACGTAGCCCCCCTCGTCGAGGCTCGGCTCCCCCGTGTGGATCCCGACTCGCAGCCGTACCGCCGAGTCGTCCGGCCAGGGCTCGGCCGCGAGCGCGTTCTGGAGCTCGACGGCGGCGTCGACCCCGTCCCTCGCCCGCTCGAAGGCGAGGAACACGCCGTCGCCTGCCCAGTCCACCTCGCGGCCCCCGTGTGCACGCGCGGTCGCGCGGACGAGCTCCCGCTTGCGCGCTCGCACGGGCGCGAACCGCTCGCCGAGCGCGTGCAGCAGCCTCGTCGAGCCTTCGAGGTCGGCGAAGAAGAGCGTCACCGTCCCCGACGGGAGCGTATTGCGTCGATCGTCACGAGTTGCCATGTCCGCCGAGTGTACGAGCGTCGCCCGGCGAGTTCCAGCGAGGCGCCGTCTCTACACTGCGGCGATGTTCGACACCCTCGCCGATCGCCTCCAGGGCGCCCTGGGCGACATCCGCGGCCGCGGCCGGCTCGACGAGGAGTCGGTCTCGAAGGCGATGCGCGAGATCCGCCTCGCGCTGCTCGAGGCGGACGTGAACTTCGAGGTGGCGAAGGACTTCACCGCGGCGGTGAAGGAGCGCGCGCTCGGCCAGGACGTCCTGAAGAGCATCACGCCCGGTCAGCAGGTCGTGAAGATCGTGCACGAGGAGCTCACCGCGCTCATGGGCTCGGGGGACTCGCGGCTCGCGTTCGGGAAGCCGCCGACGGTCATCCTCCTCGCCGGCCTGCAGGGCTCCGGCAAGACCACCGCCGCAGCCAAGCTCGCGCTGCTGCTGCGCAAGGAAGGCAAGCGCCCCGCCCTCGTCGCCTGCGACCTCCAGCGGCCCGCCGCGATCGAGCAGCTGGAGCAGCTGGGCCGCCAGATCCAGATCCCGGTGTACGCGCCGGACGACAAGGACCCGGTGGCGGCAGCGCGCCTCGGCCTCGACGCCGCCCGCAAGGACGGGCTCGACGTCGTCGTCCTCGACACCGCCGGGAGGCTGCACGTCGACGAGGAGCTGATGGACGAGCTCGAGCACGTGCGCGACGCGACGAAGCCGACGAACGTGCTCCTCGTCCTCGACGCGATGACGGGGCAGGAGGCCGTGAACGTCGCCCTCGCGTTCCAGGAGCGGGTCGCGTTCGACGGCGTCGTCCTGACGAAGCTCGACGGCGACGCGCGCGGTGGCGCGGCGCTCTCCGTGAAGGCGGTCACCGGCCGTCCGGTCAAGCTCGCGTCGGTCGGCGAGAAGCTCGACCAGCTCGAGTACTTCCATCCCGACCGCATGGCCTCGCGCATCCTCGGGATGGGCGATGTGCTCACGCTCATCGAGAAGGCGGAGGCCGCGGTCGAGCTCGACGAGCAGGAGGGGATGGAGCGCCGGCTGCGCGCAGGCGAGTTCACCTTCGACGACTTCCTCGCGAGCTACCGCATGCTGCGGCGGATGGGGCCGCTGCAGGGCGTGCTCAAGCTCGTGCCCGGGCTCGGCAAGCAGCTCCAGGGCGTCGACGTCGACGAGAAGCAGCTCGCCCGGGTCGAGGCGATCGTGCTCTCGATGACCCCGCAGGAGCGACGGATGCCGCACCTCATCTCCACACCGCGGCGGCGCCGGATCGCCGCCGGCAGCGGCACCTCCCTCGACGAGGTGAACAAGCTCATGGCCGCCCGGAAGCAGATGGCGAAGATGATGAAGCAGATGGGGAAGGGCAAGATGCCCGCAATCCCCGGGATGACGCCGCCAGGACGCGGGTAGTCCAGGCACAATCCAGCGTCCACACGGAAGCCAGAAGGAGACAGATGGCAGTCAAGATCAGGTTGACGCGGATCGGCTCGAAGAAGAACCCGATCTACCGCGTCGTCGTCGCCGACTCGCGCTCGCCGCGCGACGGGCGCTTCATCGAGATCGTCGGGCGCTACAACCCGCAGACGGAGCCCTCGCTCATCGAGCTCGACGAGGCGAAGGTCAAGGACTGGCTCGC
>Ga0075418_10002562_pt1 | contig 20859 bp, 18 predicted proteins | sample SoiMetdeltSBSDD2_FD_81776 | JGI IMG/M metagenome (GOLD analysis project Ga0075418, IMG submission 81776) | Bulk soil microbial communities from a Populus tree surrounding site in Tennessee, USA - Soil MetaG P. deltoides SBSDD2 | ecosystem: Environmental > Terrestrial > Soil > Tree plantation...
GCTCCGCGGTGCTGGCCCCCGCCCCGGACGAGGAGGCACCGCAGGGCTGGCTATTCGTGGCCCACCGCACCGGCTCCTCCTGGCGCGTCGGCCTGGAGTACACGAAGGAGTTCGCCGATTTGCGCAACGACGCGCCGTCGACGGTACTCACTGAAACCGAACGCGCATTGCTGGCGCCAAAAGACTCCGTTGGTATCCAGGCGGCGCCCAATGATCCCTACACCGGCTTGATGTTGCCGTGGCCGAGGCGCACACCGCGGCCGCCTCCGGAAACCTGGACGAGGCGACCCGCCTGTTGCGGGCCGGCCTGGGGCTGTGGCGCGGGCGTGCGTTGACCGGTGCGGTCGGCGCCTTCGTTCCCGCGGCGGCCTCGGCGCTGGAGGAGCAGCGGCTGGCCGCCGTCGAGGCGCTCAACGGGGCCGAGCTCGCGTTGGGCCGGCACGGCCCGGTGGCGGAACGGTTGCGGGTACTGGTCAACGAGCACCCGTTGCGGGAGCGGCTGGCGGCCCACCTGATGCTAGCGCTGGCGGGTTCGGGACGGCAGGTCGAGGCGCTCAAGGTCTACCAGCGAGTCCGTGAGCGGCTGCTGCACCAGCTCGGGATGGAGCCGGGCGCCGAGCTGGCCGAGGCCCAACTTCGCGTGCTCCGGCAGACGATTCGGCATTGATGGTTGACACTGGGAGGGTGTCCAGTTTAGTGGCGGCAAGACAAGTCTTGGTCGACTTCGCCGGCGACGGCGAAGGAACGGACGAAATGTCCTGGGGACAGTGGGAGATCTGGCTGGCGATGGTCGACCAGAAGTCCTCCTTGCTCATCAGCGGCACAGCGCCGCGGGAGGGCGTCAGCGTTGACACGGTGGCCGAAGAGTTGCGCTATCTGATGAGCCGATATCAATCCATGCGTACCCGGCTCAAGTTCGCCGATGACGGCCGCCCGCTACAGTCGTTGTCCGCCAAGGGCCGGATAGCGCTGGAGGTCTTCGACGCGGGCGAGCACGACCCGGTTCAGCTGGCCAGGCGGATCCACGACGAATACGCGGCCAAGCCATTCGATCATGTCAATGACTGGCCGGTGCGCATGGCCGTGGTCTGCCGGCATGACGTGCCGGTCCAGCAGGTTGCGGTGATGTCGCACCTGACCACCGACGCCCTCGGCGCCCTGATCATGGTGGATGAGATCACCCGCCAGGAGGCGGCGCCGGTGGAGGACATGCAACCGCTGGAGCAGGCGCGATGGCAGCGCTCGCCGGCGGGATCGCGACAGAACGAGGCCGCCTTGCGGCACTTTGCCCGGCAGCTGGGCCGGATTCCGCTGGGCATGCTCACCGATGCCAGTGATGCCCGCAAACCGCGCTACTGGAAGGGCAAGCTGCGGTCGGAGGCATTGTGGTTGGCGGTCCGGGCGTTGGCGGCCCGGACCAAGGTGGACTCGTCGGCGATCCTGCTCGCCCTTTACGCGATCGGTTTCGCCCGGGCCACCGGACACCCGGCGTTCTTCACCCGCCCCGTCGTGAGCAACCGGTTCCGGGCCCGACTGTCCAATGTGGTGTGCATGCTCGCCCAGGCGAGCCTGTGCGTCATCGAGGTCGCGGGAAGCAGCGTGGACGAGATCATCGCCCGAACGCAACAGGCCGCGATGACAGCGTACAAACACGCCTACTTCGATCCGCGTCAGCTGTTGGTCCTCATTGCCGAGACCGCGACCCGCCGCGGACCGACCTTTTCGACGAGTTGCTTTTTCAATGACCGCCGCGGCGCCAGCCGGGCCGAGCCGGGCGGTACCCTCCCTGATTTAGCGGAAATCGCGCTGGCCCGATCGCAAACCAAGTTCTACTGGGTACCCGACCAGGAAAAGAGGTGCGATCGTCTCTTCCTCAACGTGGAGGACGTGCCCGGCTTAGTCGATTTGACTGTCGACTTCGACACGCACCATGTGTCGCCACGGATCGTGGAAGCCATGCTGCGGGCCATGGAGGAGGTGGCGATCGCGGCGTTGGCCGACCCCGACCACCGGGTGTGAGTGCGCATTGACGACTGTGTGGCGGTCGTGGATTTGACGGTACCGGGCGGGATGCCTGGTCAGCGGCGAGGTGACGGAGCACACGTATCGACATTCGGACGCCGTATTCGTTTTCATCACTGGCATCACGACCCGTAACTTCGTTGACGCCAACCCATTGATGAAACGGAGAACCGCCGTGTCTGTCACAGACCGATCCGGGCACGCAGTGGTGCTCGGAGCGAGCATCGCCGGCCTACTGGCCGCGCGCGTGCTCAGCGAGTCGTTCGAGAAGGTCACCGTCTTCGACCGCGACACGCTGCCCGCCAACCACGACAACCGCCGTGGAGTGCCGCACGGGGAGCACACGCACGGTCTGCTCGCTTTTGGCCACAAGGCCCTGGAGGAACTTTTCGACGATTTCGCCGCGGACATCACCGCTTTGGGCGCGCTGCCGCTGGACCTCGGCCGCGACCTGATCTGGTTCGGTGACGGCATGCGCTTTCCGCGGCAGGACACCGATCTGCACGGGCTGGGCGTGAGCCGGCCGACGCTGGAAGGCTATGTGCGCGACCGGGTCCGTCAACTGTCCAATGTGGTCATCGAGGACGGCGTCGAGGCGCTGGGCCTGCTGACCAACGAGGACCGCGGCCGGGTGACCGGCGTGCGGGTGCTGCCCCGCGGCGGGCAACCGCTGGAGATCCCGGCGGAGTTCGTCGTCGACGCCACCGGCCGGGGCAACCGCGGACCCACCTGGCTTTCGGAGATCGGCTACGCCAAACCCGCCGAGGACGCGGTGGACGCCGTGGCCGGCTACTCCACGCGCGTGTACCGCCGCGGGCCGGGCGACGCCGACTTCGCCGGTTTCGTGCTCAACCCGTGGCCGGAGAACCCGCAGGGCGCGGTCGCCGTGGCCGTCGACGGGGATCGATGGATGGTGACGCTTGTGGGCTGTGACAGCCGCAACTTCCCGCCGTCGGATCCGGAAGGCTTTCTCGACTTCGTCAAGCGGCTGCCACAGCCGGACCTCTACGAGCTGCTGAGCAAGGCCGAGCCGCTGGGCGCGCCGCTGAAGATGCGGCTTCCGGTCAGCGTTCGGCGCCGGTACGAGAAGGTGCGCCGCCTGCCGGAGCGCTTCGTGTCCATCGGCGACGCGATCTGTGCCTTCAACCCCGCGTACGGGCAAGGGATGACGGTGGCCGCCGCCGAAGCGCTGGTGCTGCGCGACTGTCTGGCCACGGGGCGCGACGGCCTGCCCCGCCGCTTCTACGCCAAGGTGGGCAAGCTCATCGACGTGCCGTGGGACATGGCCGTCGGCGCCGACCTGCGCTACGGGCACGTGATCGGTACCCGCTCGGGCAAGACCGCGTTTCTCAACGGCTACATCGCCCGGCTGTTCGTCGCGGCGTCCCGGCATCCGGCGGTCGCCAAGGCGTTCCTGTCGGTGGCCAACCTGATGTCGCCGCCGCAGAAGCTTTTCGCGCCGGCGATCGTGGCCCGGGTGCTGACCCTCGGCCGGCGGTCGCGGGCGGTCGCGCCGGCCCAGCCGGTACGCGAGCTCGAAACCGTCGGTTAATACGGATCGGTGGGCCGCCAATCAAGTTGGTGGCCCACCAGCGTTCAACGGGTGCGTATTGTGCCGGGGTATGAAGACCATGCCCCGAGGCGCCGTGGCCGGCGTGCTGGTCGCGACATTGAGCACGGGTTGCACCCAGGTGCCGCCAACCTCGCCGGTCGGTGCCGGCTCACCGTCGCCCGCGGTCACGGCGTCGGCTTCGGCACCGCCGGCATCGCCGGCGCCCGCGGCGCAGCAGGTCTCGCTGGCTTTCGCCGGGGATGTGCACTTCGTCGGGCGAACCGCCGGGCTGCTTGACCACCCTGACACCGCCGTCGGGCCGTTCGCCGCGTTGCTGTCCGCCGCCGACGTCGCCGTGGTCAACCTGGAAACCGCGATCACCACCCGGGGCACCCCGGAACCCAAGGAGTTCCATTTCCGAGCACCGGCCACCGCTTATGCCGCGCTGCGGGCGGCCGGCGTCGACATCGCTTCGCTCGGCAACAACCATGCCCTCGACTACGGACGGGTCGGGCTCGCCGACGCCCTGGCCTCGGCGCAGCAGATGGGAATGGCGGTGATCGGGGCGGGAGCCAACGCCGATCAGGCGTACGCCGCCCACGTGATCACGGTGCGCGGGGTGCGGGTGGCGGTACTGGCGATGTCGCAGATCCATACGCTGGCCGAGCAATGGGCGCCGACCGCGACCCGGTCGGGCATCGCCATGTCCCACGACGAAGCCCGGGCGGTCCGCGCGGTGCGCGACGCGAAGGCACAGGCCGATGTGGTCGTCGCCTTCCTGCACTGGGGTGTCGAGCGGTCCAACTGCCCGAAGGCCGAGATGCGCGATCTGGCAAAGGCTTTGGCCGAGGCCGGAGCCACGATGATCGTCGGCACGCATGCCCATGTCCCTTTGGCCGCCGGCATGCTCGGCGACACGTATGTCCACTATGGACTTGGAAACTTCATCTGGTACGTGGGCAACGCCGACACGATCGTGCTTACCGTGACCGTGGCGTCGGTCCCCGGTTCCGGCACCGCCAAGGTGACCAAAGCGGAGGTCACCCCCGGTGTGGTCAGCTCGACCGGGCAGCCGAAGCCGTTGACCGGGGCGGCCGCCAAGCCCGTGCTGGACCGGCTGGCCCAGGCCCAGCGCTGCACCGGGCTGGCCCCGTTCACGCCATGACCAAACGTGCCTCGTCCATTGCCAAACATCATCGCCCTTCGGTTGGCATAGAAACGGATGGATTATTTAATCTCACCGGCCACCGCCGAATCAGCCGGTTCGTGGAAGCGAACCATGCCTCGGTCCCGATTGACTTCTCCATATGACCGAAACGATTTTGGTTCCTTTCGCGGGGGACGGCGTAGGCGTCGGTCAACTGACCTGGGCGCAGCGGAACATCTGGCGCATGATGCAAATGCTTGGCACGCCTGAAATGGTGGGCGGGACCATGCCGCTGGAGGAAGGTACGACGGTGGAACACATCGTCCATCTCCTGTCTTTCATCATGAGCCGCCATCAGTCGTTGCGCACCCGCATCAGGGTGGAAGCAGACGGCACTCCGGTGCAGATCCTCCATGACTCGGGAGAGGCCGCACTCGAGATTCACGACATCGCGGGAACCGACAATCCCGCGCGGGTAGCGGAGACCATCCGCCAGCGCTTCGAGACCGCACCCTTTGACATCGAACACGAATGGCCGGTGCGGATGGCCGTCGTTCGCCAGGACCAGATTCCGGTCTACTTCGCCGTGATGTATCCACACATGGTCATTGATGGATACGGGTTCGAGGCCCTGACCGAAGACCTGGCGAACCTCAATCGCGGCACCGGCGAGCATCTCGCACCACGGCAAGGCATCCAGCCCATGGAACTCGCGGTCCTGCAGCAGACGCCGGCCGAGCGGCGCCGAAGCGACCAGGCGATGCATTACTGGGAGCAGCTGCTGCGCAGCGTCCCCGCGCGGCGTTTCCACGAGGCGGCCGACAAGCGTGAGCCCCGCTGGTGGGACGGGATATATGACTCGCCGGCGGCTTTCAAGGCGTTGCGGGTGCTGGCTGATCGGGTACGCGTGCACACCGGCCCGATTCTCATGGCCGCCTACGGCGTGGCGATCGCGAAGGTGACTGGAATCGCTCCCAGCGTGATACGGACGTTGGTGAGCAACCGGTTCCGGCCGGGGTTCACCGAATCGGTCAGCGTGCTCGTGCAGCCCGGACTCTGCACCATCGATGTGGATGGATACACATTTGAGGAGATAGCCCGGCGCACCTTCCGAAGCCAGCTCGCCGCCAGCAAACACGGTTATTACGATCCGCGTGACCTGTGGGCCCTGATCGAGCGGATCAACAGCGAACGCGGCGTTGAGCTCGACCTCATGTGCTATTTCAACGATCGACGCCGGGCACTGGCCCGGATGCCCAGCGGCCCGTTGCCGACGATTGCCGAGATCACCGAGGCGCTGCCCCAGTCCAGATGGGAATGGGGCGTGCGGACCGACAACCCGGATGCCAAGGCCTATCTCAACGTCAACAGCAAGCCGGACACGCTCAACTATGACCTGCGCGTGGACACCCACGCCCTGTCGCCGCTGGAACTGCTTGCCGTGTTGCGGCAGTTCGAAAACACACTCATCTCGGCCGTCCTCGACCCCGAAGCCGTGATCCGGGTGCCTACGGTGGCCCTTGTCTGTTCATCGTGACGGTCAGACATCGTGACGGTCAGACATCGTGACGGTCAGACGGTGGCGAGGTGGGCGCGGATCTGCGCGGCGGTGGTTTCGATGTCGTCGGTGTGCTCGGTGCCGATGGCGGTGAGCATGTCCAGCGCTTGCTGCCAGTGCCGTCGGGCTTGGTCGTGCCGGCCCAGGGCGTAATGGGCATGGCCGAGGCCGTCGTAGGCGCGGACCTGATCCGGGGTCTGGGCGAGGTCGATCGCGCACTGTAGCGCCTGCTCGTGGTGGATCAGCGCGAGGTCGGAGCGGCCGGTGGCGAGGTCCAGCCGGCCCATGCCTTGCAAGGCCTCGAATTGCCAGTTGCCGCTGCCGAGCTCACGGGCGACGTCGAGCACCTGCCGATAGCAATCGGCGGCCTGGCCATGACGGCCCAGCACTCGGTGGACGTGGCCCAGACCGTTGAGCGGCGCCAGCTCGCGGCTGCGATCGCCGGTTTTTTCAGCGCTGTACAACGCCCGCTGGAAGTGGTCGTAGGCCTGCTCATGGCGGCCCATGATCCAGTGGAGATAGCCAAGGTAGTACACCGAATCCAGTACGCCGTAGTGGTCGCCGATGTCCCCGGCGATCAGCGATGCCCGCGTGTAGTGGTCGAGGGCCTGCTCATAGCGGCCCCGCAGGTGGTGGAGGTAGCCGAGACCGAACAGCGCCTTCATCTCCCGGGTGCTGTCGCCGATCTCCTGAGCGATCCGCAACGCCGGTGCGTAGTGGTCGACGGCCAGCTCGTAGCGTCCCTGCATCTGGTGCACATGGCCGAGACAGCTGAGTGCGTTCATCTCGGCTTCGTGGTTGCCGAGGCGCTGGGCGAGATGCAGGGCTTGCTCGTGCAGCGTTTGCGCCTCGCGATGCCGGCCGCGGGTGCGCAGGTGCAGATCCACAGTGGCGAATAGGTGCCAGGTGTGTTCGGGCCAGCCATGGTCGCCGGCGTGCTGCGCGGCCGCCAGCAGGTTGGTCAGCTCGGCGTCGAGCCAAAGCATCGCCGGGTTGCGGTCGGCCAGGTCGGGTATGGGCGTTGCGGCCGGCGGGACGGTGGGGCGAAGCTGCCGCTCATACGGGTAGGCCACGTCCATCGCGGTCGCGGCCGCGGCCCGGTAGAAGTCGAACAAGCGGGTCAGGGCGGCGCGGCGTTGCGCTGGGGGATCCTCGTCGCCGGCCCGGCTGACGGCGTAGGCGCGCACCAGGTCGTGGAAGCTGTACCGGTCCGCGGTGGCCTGCTGCAAAAGGTGATCGCGAAACAGGCGACGCAGGTGGTCCCGGGCGGCGGCCAGGCCGGTGCCGGCGAGGGCGGCGGCGGCATAGGCATCGATATCCTGGCCGGGGTGTTGGGCCGCCAGCCGCAGGAGCCGTTGTTGGTCGGCGGGTAGGTGCTGGTACGACAGGTCCAGCGCCACAGCGATGCTCGTGTCCAGCTGCCGGTCACGGTGACGTTCGTCGAGCCGGTCGGCGTGATCGGTCAACGTCCAGCCCGGCGTGCGGTGGATGTGCCCGGCGACCAGACCCAGCGCCAGCGGCAGGTGACCGCAGCGGTGGGCGATCCGCGCGATGGCTCCCGGATCGGACCCGACCGGAACCTCAGGCAGGGCGCGGGTCAGAAACTCGACGGCCTCGTCGGGGGTGAACACGTCCACGGTGAGGTGGGTCGCGGGCTGCAGGTCGGTGAGGCTGCGCCGGCTGGTGACCAGCGCCAGACACCCTGGCGTGTCCGGCAGTAGCGGGCGGACTTGCGCGGCGTCGGCGGCGTTGTCCAGCACGACTAGGGTGCGGGTGCCGGCTAGGCGGTCCCGGTAGGCAGTTGTGCGGGCCTCCAGATCCTGCGGGATCTGCTGGCCCGGCACCCCGAGCAAACGCAGGAAGCCGTCAAGGACGGCGGCCGGGTCGGCCGGTGGCTGGGCCGGGTCGGGGTGGAACCCGCGCAGATTGACGAACAGCACCCTGGTGAGAGCGTTCTCGCGCGTGAGCAAGTGTCCGGCGTGGATGGCCAGCTGGGTCTTGCCGACGCCGGCCATCCCGGCGATCGCGGAGATCACCACGGGACCGCCGCCCTGCTTCGTGGGACGCAGCGCCCGGCGAAGCTGCTCCAGTTCCGCACTGCGGCCGGTAAAAGCGGCCAGGTCCTGCGGAAGCCTGTCCTGAACCAGGACTTGGGACGCGGCCTGGGTCTCCCCGCCGACGACCCGCAAGGCTTGGCGCCATTGGGCCACATAACCCACGTCCGGGTGAAGCGCCTGCACTGTCGCGATGACCAGATCGGTGTTGAGCCGCCGCCGACCGCTCTTGAAGCAGTCCACGACGGTGGACCTCCTGGTCAGCTCAGCGTCCGGACGGCCGGCCGCCCTCCAGACGGCGTTGATGCGATCGGTGATGACCGCGTAGGACGGGTCGCCGGCCCAGGTCCTCAGCGCTCGCAGCCGCTCGATGAGCTCATCGAGTGAGCTTGCCCGGCCCGGGTCCGGCAAAACGGCGTGCGTGCCATTCGGTGGGGACAAGGTCATGGTCTCAATTTAGCCGCGCACAACCGGTGGTGTCCTACCCGTATCCACATCCACCCTTACTCCCGCAATCAGGACATGTCGATCTTTCGCGGCGTGCGGAATCGTACGGGATTCCCCAACCGGGCCGGCCGGGCCGGTTAGGTACCAAGTAATGACACCGGCCATCAGATTCCGGGGCGTGGCCAAGACCTATGCGGGCCCGCCGTCCGTCAACGCGCTGCGAAGAAGTGACCTCGACATCATGCCGGGCGAATACGTCACTGTGGTCGGCCCGTCCGGCTCGGGAAAGTCCACACTCCTCAACATTGCCGGCATGCTGGACCACCCGTCCGAGGGGACATACGAGTTGGACGGCATCGACGTGGGCCCACTTGGCGAGCGAAGCCGCACCGCCATCCGCGGTCAACGCATCGGCTTTGTCTTCCAATCCTTTCACCTCATGCCTTTCCGCACCGCGCTGGACAACGTGGCCCGGTCACAGCTCTACCGGGGGGCCAGGCGGAGGCAGCGGATCGCGGCGGCCAGACAGGCTCTGGGCGATGTGGGGGTCGGGCACCGGGCGGATGCCATCGCCAATACGTTGTCGGGCGGCGAGAAGCAACGTGTCGCCATCGCCCGGGCGGTGGTCCACCACCCCAGCCTGTTGTTGTGCGACGAACCGACAGGCAACCTCGACGGCGAGACCGGCGCCGGGATTCTCGAACTGCTCGACGAGCTACACGGCGCGGGGATGACGTTGGTGATGATCACGCACGACCCCGGCGTCGCCGGTCGAGGTAAGAGGACAATCACCTTGCGGGATGGGCAGTTGTACGACTGAATCACCGGAACTCGGCGGCCAGCAAACCGAAGAGAACGTCGTCGGTCCACTCACCTTTGGCCCACGTATGCTGGCGGCGCAGCCCTTCACGCTGGAAGCCCACGCGTTCCAGTAACCGCGCCGACGCGGTGTTGCGGGCATCGCACTCGGCCGAGACCCGCCGCAGCTTCAACTCCGTGAACAGGTACTCAAGCATCGCCCGCACGGCCTCCGTGGCATAGCCGTGGCCCTGATACCTCCGGTTGAGGCTGAACCCGATCTCGGCCTGCATCAGGTTCTGGTGCAGCAGCACGCCGACGTCCCCGATCAGGACATCGGGCGCCTCGCGCAGCGCGATGGCGTACTGATACCAGCCGGCGACCGTCGGATCGCCGGAGGCGAACTCCCCCACCAACTCGGCCGCCCGGCCCGGGGGGAGCGGGGGAATCCACGACTGGTATCGCGCCACGTCGGGATCGGAGCGGTAGGCCGCGAACGCCGGCGCGTCCTCGGCCCGGAACCGCCGGATGACCAGGCGCTGCGTCTCAGCGAAAGGCACGGTTCACCACCCTACACCGGCTTGGCATTAGGATGATTCGATGGATCGTTTGGGGTACGACCGTTACGACTCGGAGTTCGAGGCCGTGACCGCTCAGCTCGCCGCGGCGGCGGGTGCCTGCGCACCGGACGATCCGGTGCCCAGCTGTCCGGAGTGGACAGTGCGCGACGTGCTGACCCATGTCGGCACCGGGCACCGGTGGGTGGCCGACATCATCGAGCGCCGGGTGCAGGACCCGGTGCGCCAGATCCCCGCGCCGGCCCCCGAGCAGCCGGAGCAGTGGCCGGACTACCTGCTCGACGGTGCCCGCCGCCTGCGCGCGGCGGTCCGCGACGCCGGGCCGGACCAGCCGGTGTGGACCTGGCAGGCCGACAACACCGCCGGTTTCTGGCTGCGCCGCATGCTGCACGACGAACTCGTGCACCGCTTCGACGTCGAGCTGGCCGCCGGCCGCATCGGCGACGTGGCACCGGACCTGGCCGCCGATGGGGTGACCGACCTGCTCGAGTGCATCGCGACACTGTCGCAGCCCATGTTTCGCAACCAGGGCGGCTTCGGTGCGCTCGCCGGCGATGGTCAGGCCCTGCGGTTCGAGGCGACGGATCCGGGTCTCGACCGGAGCGGGTGGTTCGTGGAGCGCACCGCGGCCGGCGTTCAATGGCGGCATGGCGACGATCCGGCCGGCGTCACGGTGCGAGCGCCGGCCCGCGAATTGTTGCTGGTACTGAATAGGCGCCTCGATCCGGAGAAAGCCGGAGTGGAGGTCTCCGGCGATGGCACACTCCTCACTCACTGGCTGGCGAATGGAACTTTCTGAACCGCCGCCGCTTGCGGCGTTGCGGGACGAGACCGCGGCATTGTCTTCGGTACTGGGTGCGCTCGATCCCGGGCAGTTTGCGTTGCCGACGAACTGCCCGCCATGGGATTTGCGGGAACTGGTCGTGCACACGGCGGCCAGCGTCGCCGTCAGAGCCCCGCTTCCCCCGGCCGATCCGGAATCGGTGCTATTCAGCGCCGCCGACTACTACCGCCGCGCGGAACGCGAAACCAGCGAGTACCGGCAGGAGAATGTGGATCGGACCAGACAACTGGCCCGGCAGGTGCTCGCCGGCACGTCGCCGGCGCGGTGGTTCGACCAGGTCACGCAGGACGCGGTGAGCAAGCTCGGCCACGACGACCTGGACCGGATCGTGCTGATCTCCCAACGTGCCATGAGGCTGGCCGACTGGGTACTCACCAGGGTCATCTCCGTCGCCGCCCACGGCCTCGACGTCGCCCTCACCCTGGGCCGCCCGCCTTGGACCACAGCCCAGGCCCTGGCCGTGATCCGGCCCGTGTTCGTCGAACTCATCGGCGCCCCACCACCGGCGTCACTGGGCTGGGACGACCAAGCGCTACTGGCAACAGCGACCGGACGCCGAGCCCTGACCGCCGAGGAACAAAAGCACCTGGGCCCCTTCGCAGAACGCTTTCCCGTGCTGTCCTAGCGCCGAAATAATGGCCACAGCCCTGACCGCCCTGGGCCAAACTCGGCGGCGTCGCTGGGGGAGGATGAGCGGATGCGTCCCTTTCGTTTCTTCGGCGTCGCGGCCGCCGGACCGGTCGGCCTCCGCGAGATAGTCGATACCGCCCGCCGGGCCGAGGCGGCCGGTTTCACCGGGCTGGTGCTGCCGGACCATCTTCTTGAACAGCACGCCCCGATACCGGCGTTGGCAACGGTGGCCGCCGCGACCGAACGGCTGCGGATCATGCCGTTCGTGCTCAACGCCGGCCTGCGCCACCCGGCCGTGGTGGCCCAGGATCTGGCCAGCCTCGACGTCCTGTCCGGCGGCCGGCTGGAGATCGGTCTCGGTGCCGGCTGGAATCACTTGGAGCACAACGCGATCGGCATACCGTTCGAGCCGGCCGCCCGGCGCGTCGACCGGTTCGCCGAGACCCTCGACGTCCTCAAGGGCTGCTTCGCTCCCGGGCCATTCTCGTATCGGGGGGCGTTCTACACATTGGACCAGCATGACGGGTACCCCAAACCGGTGCAGCAGCCCCATCCCCCGCTGTTCATCGGCGGCGGCGGGCGGCGGATACTCACGTTGGCTGCCCGGCACGCCGACACCGTCGGGCTGGCCCCGCGTGTGCTATCCGGCGGCGACGGATTGCCGGCGCCGGATCCGCACAGTCTTACCCTTGCCGCGGCCGAGGAGAAGGTCGCCTGGATCCGCGCGGCCGCGGGTGAGCGCTTCGACCGGCTCGAGCTTAACCTCTACCCCGGCGGTGGGCCGCTTCTGGTCACCGCCGACAGCATTTCACCGGCCCGGCAACAGGCCGACAAGCTGCACCGGCTCACCGGCGTCAAATTCACCACGACCGAGATCCTGGAATCCCCGCATGTGTTCATCGGATCGGTGGCGGAGCTTGTCGAGAAAATCCGGTCGCTTCGGGAGAGGCTCGGGGTCAGTTCATTCATGCTCGGAGACGTCAACACGGCCGCCCCGATCGTGGAACACCTTGCCGGGCAATAGATCGGGCCGACGTGAACGCTTTGATGCTCGTCCTCATGTTGCTCATTGTGCCGTCGGTGACACCTGGATGCCGGCAGCGCCGCCACCGTGCTCGACGCCTCGCTGGCGGCCAAGCCGGCCTACCATCAGCTCGCCTGTGTCCTAAATGGATCGTCCGGGCCGCCGGCGTTGATGGCGGACAAGCAATCTCTTGAGGCTCTTTGCCTGAGTGTATAGGCCGGCGGGCGGAGCCGGTTCGACTCCGCCCGCCTCGTGTTCGGATCCGTCCATCAACGCGGGAGGGGTCGAGCACCCTTCTCCCGCAACCGGTCGTTGGTGTAGCGCGTGGTGAGATCGGCCTCAAGGTGACCGAACTGCTGGCGCAGTATGGTCAGAGTGTCCATGGCCGGGACAGGCGATGACGGGAATTGGGTCAGCGCCTTTCTGTACGCGGACTCATAGCCGGCGCCGAGCTTGTCGGAGTTGAAGTGTTGCACCACGTGCTCGCGGCATTGCTCCGGGTCAATCTTGTGAGCATGGACAATCGCGTCGGGTAGTTCGTCGGGGTGGTCGCAGATGATGCCGGTGACGCCGTCCACCACTACCTCCGGCACGGAGCCCGCGCGCAACGCGACCACGGGCGTCCCGCAGGCCATCGCCTCGATCATCACCATGCCGAAGGGCTCCTCCCACTGTACTGGAAAAAGCAGACACCGAGCATTGACAAGCAGTTCGCGTTTTTGCTTGGCATCGGCGAGTCCGAATACATGGTCGCTGGGAGTCAGGCGCGGTCGAATCTCCTGCTCGAAATACGCACGCTCGCCTGGCTCGGCGCACTTTCCCGCCAACACCAGTCGCATGCCGGCGGCGTGCGCGGCTTCCAGCGCAAGGTGTGGTCCCTTGTGCGAGTGATACCGTCCGAGAAACAGCGCGTAGTCACTCTTGTCGCGGCTGAACGGCCAGCTGTCCACCCGAAGGGCATTGTGGACCATCGCCACCCAGTTCAGGTCGGGTGCGAGTTCGCGCTGCCGTTGACTGATCGCCACTAGCGAGATGTCTTCCCCCAGAGTCCCGTAGTAGCGGTAAAGATCGTGGTCGACGGGACCGTGCATCGTCACCACCGTCGGCAACCCGATCGCCGCGTAAGCCGGGGCATTGAGCGGGCCGGTGAGAGTGTGATCGTGGACGACGTCGACTCCGCCGGAGTTGGCGAGTTCGGCCACGGCCTTGCGGGTCAGGGCCGCGTGGACCGCCTCGGGGAACGGCTCGCCCAGGCGCTCCGGGATGGTGCTGTCCCAGACCGGGACGAAGCGTGCCGCCGTGCCCGGCCGTCCGGCGCCGATAAGGGTCACCGAGTGGCCGCGATCGACCAGTGCGTCGGCGAGGTCGGCGACCACGGCCTCCACACCGCCGTAGGCGGGCGGCGGAACATCAAAGTACGGGGGTGCGACCAACACAATCCGTAACGGGCCGGTGTCATCAGATGCTTGACTCGTGGCCGAACCTGCTGACAACTCGCCATTTCCTAGACCAACGACTTGTACCGCTGGACTATCCATGTGTCCTCCATTCGGCATCATTGCGCGAAGTCTTACTATCACGAGTCGGGACACTTGTGGGGGTAGACACCAAAACAGCCACTGATGGCGTAACCGGTGCCAGCGTGGATAGCCTAGAGAATTTTGGGCATTACTCAGAGTTTCTGCGAACCGCGAGGAATACTCGTGATTGGACCGGTCGTGAGCGTTTGGCTTTGACGGGTTGGTGGGCGCACCCGCCGACGTGTGTCGGGTTCCTCGCCGGGAGTCGCTCTCAGGAGCGCCCAATGTCCATGCGATTCAGGAGCCTCAGCGCGGCCGTGATGGTCACGTTGGCCGCGGCAGTGGCGGTCATCGCCGTGCCCACGCCCGCGACCGCCGGCCCTCAGCTCGGTGCCAGCGAGCCGATCCTGCCACCCGGCACGGATCAGCCTTTCTCGCTGCGCGCGACCAGTCCCGGCTCGACTAACCGGTACGTCACCACGGTGAGGGGATTCGGGGTGATCGCTGTCATAACGGACAGCAGCACCACGGCCCAGAAACAGGCGGCCACGTTCATCGCGCGCCGCGGCCTGGCCACCTCCGAGTGCTACTCGTTCGAGTCAAGCACCAGTCCCGGACAGTTCTTGCGGCACAGCCGTTTCCGGATCCGGCTCGATGCCAATGACGGCAGTGTCCTGTTCGCTGCCGACGCCACGTTCTGCGCGGTCGGCGGCCACACTCCGCGTGGTCTGTCCTGGCAGTCGTTCAACCACCCCACGCGGTACCTAAGGCACTACAACAAGGAGCTCTGGATCGCCAGCAACGGTGGCCGGCTGCCCTCCGACAACCCCATCAACTTGGCCAACGACACCACCTGGTTCACCGCCGCGCCCCGGGCGCCCTAACCTAGCCGGGACAGCAACGACCGGGCGGTTCCGCAGTCGCGGGCCGCCCGGTCGGACAGGGTGGGTCAGCCCACCGGGCTCACGGGCCAGCACCTCCTGGGCGAGATCGTCGCCGGCATGCGGGTCGTGCGCGAGCAGGCGGGCCAGGCGCACCAGCGCGGGCCCGCGTAGCCGAACGTACTCCTCGAACGTCATCACCAGACAACACGCGGGCCGCGGCCGGCGCGCTGACGTCAGTCCTCGATGAAAAGCTTATGACCCCAGTTCGGAGCGGCGGAGCAGGCCGCGCACATAGGCCGCCTGGCCAATGTGTTGGCCGTCGTCGTTCAGCACACTGACCAACCGCACGCCGAGGGTCACCGGCGGATCCCAGCTCTCGTCGACAACCCGGTCGAGATCCTTGGCCCTCAGACCGCGCAACAACTCCCGGGTGCGCGCGGCCACCGCGTCGTAGTACTCGACGAGCACTTGCGCGCTGTCCGGCCGGACCTTGGCGACCTGCGCCGGTGTGTGACCGTACCCGGTATTGGCCGGATCGGGGTCAAGCCCGAAGCGGTCGGCCCAGCCGTCCCGCACCCAAACCTGTTCCTGCTCAAGAATCTCGGCGATGTGGCCGTCCTGGACCCGGGTAAGGTGCCAGACGAGCCAGCCGATCGAGTTGGCCCGGGCCGCCGGTGCCCAGCGCAGTTGGTCCGGGGTCAGCCCCTTCACCGCCGACCGGACAAGGTCGGGAAGTCGATCAAACGCCTCGGTCAGCACACCGCTCACATCCACGCCTCCTACTATCCATCGCCGCAGCGGCTGACCGATCAATTGGGCAGGTGTGTTGTCGCGGTCGAATAATCCTTCAGCTGTACCGAGTCGTGCAGCCGCACGCCGCTGTTGCTGAGCCGGGTCAGGGCGCGCGTCAGCGCTAGTGGCAGGTGCGTGACGGCCTTGCTGATCGCGACGAGTGCCCACAGGTCGCTCCGGTTGGCGGGAATGAGCTTCTTGACCGCGCCCATGGCGAAGGCTCGGCTGCGCCTTACGTAGTCGCCGATCTCGCGTTCATAGGCGGGGAAGGCACGGGTGTGGTCGCCGCCGGCCGTGGCCAGCTCCCCCGCGAGCGCGTAGGCGCCCACGACCGCCAGGCTGGTGCTGCCGCCGACCGCCGGCCCGGGGCAGTAACCCGCGTCGCCGACCAACGTCACCCGGCCACGCGACCAGGTGTCCATGCGCAGCTGGGTGATGGAATCGAAGTAGAACGTGGGCGTGTGGTCCAGCTCGGACAGCAGGCGCGGGACCTCGCCGCCCATGCCGTCGTAAGCCTCGCGCAGCAACTGTTTCTGCCGGGCCACATCGCGATGGTGGTAGTCGAGCGGCCGGGGCGGGCGGAACAGGAACACCGCCCGGGCGCCGGCCAGGCCCGGCTCCGCGCCGAAGCCGACCATCCGGTTCACGCCGCAGACGGCCTCCGAGGTACCGTCAAGATCTGAATAGTGAGACAGAGAGATGACGCACAGATAACCCCCGATCCAGGTCGCGAACCGCGATTCCTCACCGAAGACGAGCCGCCTGACGTTGGAGTGTAGGCCGTCCGCCCCGATCACCAGGTCGAACCGCTGCGGTGACCCTTGCTCGAAGGTCACATCGACACCGTCGGGATCCTCGTTGATCGACGCGATCGAGTCACCGAACCGGTAGTCGGTGCTTTCGCGGGTCACGTCGTAGAAGATCTCACTCAGGTCGTCGCGCATGATCTCGACGTGACGGTCCGACACCGCGCCTATCAAGCGGCTGATTTGAAGCTCATAATGGCGATCCAGCCGGTGCTCGAGCCGGAACCCGAGCCGCTCGATGCCGGTCGCCTTGGCCTGGATCGGCTGGAGGACGCCCATCATCTCGACGATGTCCATGGCCGGGCGGAACAGGTCCACCGCGTGCCCACCCGACTTGCGCAACGTAGCCGACCGCTCCACGACCGTGACCTCGAACCCGTACTTGTGCAGCCAGTACGCCAGCACGGGCCCCGCGATGCTCGCTCCCGACACCAGGATCCGCATGGTCCTCACCTCCTTACTTAACGGATGGTAAGTAACATCGAGGGCCGGCGCAATCCACTTACCGACCGATAAGTCAGTCATACTTGAGCCGTGGCCAGACCTTCCGGTACCAAGCAGCGCATCCAGGCCGTGGCGCGAGAGCTGTTCGTGGCGCAGGGCATCAAGAACACCAGCCTGCGCCAGATCTCCGACCGGTTGGGCATCACCAAACCCGCGCTCTACTACCACTTCGCCTCGCGCGATGAGTTGGTCCGCAGCATCGTCACACCACTCATTGAGGACACGGAGGCGTTCCTAGCCGCAACAACCGGCCGTACCCCTGGTAATGCCCGCAGGATCCTGGAGGACTACTTCGACCTGTTGTGGCGGCACCGGGACGTGCTCACAATGATCATCAGTGATCCGTCCACTTTGGCCACTCTCGAGCTCGCCGACCGGGCGTTCCAGTGGCGGCGGGAACTCATCACGCTTCTTCTGGGCGCCAGCCCCGATCCGGCCGCCCGCATCCACGCGACCGTCGCGCTGGGTGGCATGTCCGACTGCGCGGTCGAGTACGCCGAAATGCCACTGGAGACCGTCAAGCCGGCCGCGGTCAACGCCGCGCTCGCCGCGCTGCGCACCCGAAAGCCGGCTCAGGGAGCTGTTGCCTGAAGTTTCCAGCCGGAGCTCGTTGCCTCCCACACCGTGATTTCGGGCTGATCGAGTTCCCCGCCGGTGCCCCAGTGATAGGTGACATTCGTTGCCGTACCCCGCTTGTTGTATTTGGCCAGAAACTGCAGCATCGCGCTACGCGTGGTGCTGCCGGCATCGATACCTTCGAGAACAATCTTCGCCAGATCGTAAGCCACGGCATCATACCGGGGCGAGCCGGCGAACGAGCCGTTCGCGTTGGGGCAGGGGCAGGTGGCCAGCGCACCGACGCCGGATGCGCTTGCCCTGGAAAGAAAGTCGCTGTCCAGAATCCCATCGGGACCCATAAATACAGCGGTCATGCCGGCCACGCGCAGCTGCCTGACAAAGCCGGCCGCCTCCGCGGTGGGACCGCCATAGTAGATTGCCTTGGCCCCACTGGCCTTGGCCTTGGTGATCGTGGCGGTGAATTCCGTCTGCTTCGGCTGCACCTTGTCCGTTCCGCCGACCGCACTGCCCAGGACTTGCTTGATCTCGTTCGTGAGCCTTGTGCTATAAGCCGAGCCGTCATCGATGACGAAGACCGGCTGAGCCCGCATGACATCACGGAGGTACCGGCCGGCGGCGCGGCCTTGGGAGGTATCGGTTCCCACCCCGCGGAAGAAGGTTTTGTACCCGCCCGGGTTGAGGTCCGGAGCGGTCGCGCTCGGGGTGAGCGCGGCCAGGCCGGCGTTGTTGAAGACCGGCAAGGCCGATCTGGCCTCGTTGCTGTGGGTCGGGCCGATGACGGCGATGACTCTCGTATCACCCGCCGCCGCTTGGGCCTTGGTGGCCGCCTTCGCCGCGTCGCTTTGGGTGTCGTACTCGGTCAGCGTCACCGTGCAGGAGTGGCTGCCCTGGCCGTACTCCTGAAGGGCACGCCCGACCGCCTCGCGCATCGGTTTCGCCACCGAGGCGTTGCCGCCGGACAACCCGCCCAGGAACCCGATAGAAACCTGGCAGTTGGGCGTGGTCGGGCCGATGCTCGGGGGTGTGGTGGTGATCAGCTCGCTGGGCAAGGTGGGATCGTGCGCCTCCAAGTCGGCCCGCGGGATGAACTGGAGGCCGAGGCTGGCCGCCGCGATGAGCAGGGCCAGGCCCGCGGTGACGAGTGAGGGGACATGCCAGCGTCGAGATGACTTGCCTCCCGGCTGCGGTTGCACGGCGGGCCGCAGCAAGGACCGGCCCGCGGCATAGGTCTGGCAACGCTGGATGATCTGGTCGACCGAGGGGCGCCCGGCCGGATTCTTGGCCAGACAATCGGCGATGAGCTGGCGCAGTCCACCGGTGATTCCGGTCAGATCCGGTGGCTGGTGGATCACCCGGAACAGCATGGCGTCGCTGGCCCCCTCGCCGAAGGGGGTCCGGCCGGTCGTCGCGTAGGCGAGGATGGCGCCCAGGGCGAACACGTCCGCCGCCGGTCCGGCATCCTGGCCCAGCGCCTGTTCCGGGGCCATGAACGCCGGAGTCCCGGGGCGGTGCATGGTCGCGGTCAGTTGCGACGCGTCGCGGGCGCGGGCGATGCCGAAGTCGATGACCCGCGGCCCGTCCTTGTCCAGCAAGATGTTGCTGGGCTTGAGATCCCGGTGTACCACGCCGGCCGCATGCACGGCCCGCAGCCCCTGCGCCACGCCCTCGGCCAACCCCCACACCGCGTCCTCGGGCCACACCCCACCTTCGTCGATGACCTGCTGCAGGGACGGCCCGCGCACCAAGGATGTGGCCATCCAGGGCTGCTCGGCGGTGAGATTGGCATCCAGCAACGCCGTCGTGAACGGGCTGCGGATGTGCTCGATCGCCTTGATCTCGCGGGTGAATCGGCGGCGAAACTCCGGAATATCGGCGTACTCGGGCCGGATCACCTTCAGCGCCACCAGTTCGTGGCTGCCGGAGCGCCGGGCGAGGTAGACCCGGCCCATGGCGCCGGCGCCCAGGCGGCCGACGATCCGATACGGACCGATGCGGCGCGGATCCGTCGTGCGCAGCGGCTCCGACTGCGGGGCCGGGTCGGACTTCTGTACCAAGGCCCCGGCAACCAGTTGCCAAGCCGCCACCAGGCCGGTCATGAGCCCGCCGATGAGGACATACGGCCGCCATGCCGCTTGCGACCCGATGACCTGAATGTTTTGCAGCACAGTCGACGCGGTCACCACCAGGCCCAGCCCGATGACGATCGGCAGATTCACTCGCGCCCGCACCACTCCATCCTGAGTGAGCCAATCAACGCGACGCTTCGGTAAGTCCGCTTCTCGACATGCTCGGGAGGGTATCCGAGGGTGTAGAGGTTACGACAGTTGCCGCCATATCGGTTGTGATCGGTGCCCGGCAGTGGTGTGGTGGTCCCGCTGCCGTCTTTCCGGCAGGCGCTGCGGATTCTGAATTAGGCTGCGGCACCTTGGCCTTTGCCGACCCGGAAGCGAAGGTGGGTCACGGCTCGGTGACCGGCACTATCACATCCTTGTCTCCCGCAGCCTGCTTGGCGCGCCGGGCCGCGGCCTGTATCCCGTCGAAGGCGAAACGTCCCGCCGTTGTCGCCGAGGAGGTCCTGCCTCGCCCGGTGGGTGACCACGAAACTGGGGACGCCGGGCCAAGGCGTGCCGCCCCACGGGACGAGGCCGAGATCGAAGGTGCGCCGCCCAACCTCCTGCACCTGGCCTACCCATGATCGGGTGCCTTTACTCTACGGGTCTTCAGGAAAGCCAGAACGGTGACGACCCCGAGGACGGCCGCGGTCGACCACGGCCGCGCCAGTGCCACCCCGATCGCGACGATCCCCACTGTCCCCGCAGCGACAAAGTGATTTGTGGCAACGGTTTTGGTGGAGGGAAGCAGCGTCCCGGACACCAGCAGGGCAATGGCGAAAACCATTAATAGCCATAGGGTTGGTGCCCATCCCAGCCCCAGCGACGCGGGAGCCGCCAGCGCGAGCAGTGCCGCGCCCGCCACTACTCCCCGCCGCTGAATCATCGGCGGCAGAGCGAGCGCCGACGCGGCGCTCAGCACACCGATCGCCGGGATCAGTTCCGCCCCGGCCTAAATCGCCTGCGCTGCCACGCCGTCCGCCAACCCGGCGACGTTGGCGCGCCACAC
>Ga0075418_10002563_pt1 | contig 20856 bp, 15 predicted proteins | sample SoiMetdeltSBSDD2_FD_81776 | JGI IMG/M metagenome (GOLD analysis project Ga0075418, IMG submission 81776) | Bulk soil microbial communities from a Populus tree surrounding site in Tennessee, USA - Soil MetaG P. deltoides SBSDD2 | ecosystem: Environmental > Terrestrial > Soil > Tree plantation...
TAACCGGTTCCAGAGTATTGTCCGCTGCGAAGTAAAAAGGTGACCGAGGGCTTCACTTCAGACTGAGTGAACCGCGCTCATTCTATCGTGAGGCGAAAAGGCGGGCAACAGGAGTCTGGACACAAGAATCCTGCTAATCACTATGACAGTGCTCTTAGTGTTAGCGACCATATTCGACCGTGTCTCGTTCGGGATGGTACCCATCACAAAAACGCGGGGCTTGCGCCCCAGAATCGAATGAAAGGATGAAAGACAATGAGAACTCTAAACAGAGAATCAAAGCTGCTCGGTACCGTTTTCGCTATCAGCGGGCGAGAACAATACAAAGGACAAGGAGTAGAACGGGTTGGATTAAGAAAGATAGTGACGATAATAGCGTTGATGTTGACCGCCTTCGCATCGGAAGCGTCGGCGCAGGATTGCAAAAAGATTCACTCGCTTCCCTACATCATAAACGTTGCCGGTCATTACTGCGTATCCGAGGACCTGAGCACGTCAATTTCGTCGACCACCGGCGCTGCCATCGAAATCAGAGCAGACAACGTGTTGCTGGATTTGGGCGGATTCACGCTCACCTACATTCCGCCCGATCCCACAGCCGTTCTCAGGGGAATTAGAACTGTAGGCGTTCGGCGCTCCGTTACCGTCCGAAACGGGACCATAAAGGGCTTCATCCTGGCGGGCGTCTATTTGGGCAGCGAGGTCGATAACGCTGGGAACTTAGTAGAAGACCTTCGCGTGCAGGATTGTGTCGGTCTTGGCATCGGAGTTTGGGGCAAGGGAAATATCGTTCGCGACAACCACGTTGTGAATACCGTTGGAAATGCATTTTTCTCCGGGGCTAGTGCTATTGGGGCCTTCGGATCAGACAATATGGTTATCAACAACGACCTGATAGGGACGACTAGCGCCGTAAGCGACGACGCCAGCGCTTCAACAGGGATTCTATTCAACGCCTGCAACCAGTGCGTCGCTGAGAAGAACCGCATTGTGGATACTGAGAGTCCTAACCCGAACAGTGCCCGTGCTATCCATGTCCTAAATGGTTCCGACGTTCTGGTTGTCAACAATCGCATCATAAAGTCGGTTTTCGGAATAGTCTTCGGCATTACGGCTAGCGGACTCTACCGAGACAACATAGCAAATGCTTGCACCGTGCCATACTCTGGTGGAACCAACTTAGGTAACAACCAGTGAGCCAAGCTCAGCCCGAACGCGGTTCATCAGATGCGGCTTTTTCTCCTATATCCGCTCTGTTTTCGCACGTCAGATACCGTCTTAACAGCCCTTTGACGAACTCTTGACCGTCTCTAACGGACTCTTGGACCCGGTAGAGAATATTGTCTGCGGTGAAGTGAGGAGGTGAACGACGGCTTCAGCTCAGACTGACCGAAACCGCGGCTCATTCTATCGTTTGGCGAAAAGTCGGGCAACAGGAATGACAAAGAAGACGCGAACGAGAATAACGATCCAGACTGAGCGCGTCGTGGTAATGAGCCACAGACGAAGTCTCTACAGTCTGTGCGCGGGATGTGGAGATGAGGTCCGCATGGTCACGATTGATCAGGCGACAACACTCGTGCGTTCCAGCTCGCGCGAGATCTTTCGCGAGATAGAAGCAGGAATGCTGCACTTCATCGAGACGACTGAAGGGTCGGTTCTCGTCTGCTTCAACTCCTTGAATGCTTCGAATCTTAAACCAGAAAGGATGTAAGGACTATGAAAACTGTGAACTACAAAACGACGCTGTTCGCGATCGCCGCGCTCGTTGTGATCGGCAGCCTGAGCGCGGCTCAAACCGTTTTTGCGCAGACGACATTGTTCGCCTATCAGGGAAAACTCGAGTTCGATGGCGCGCCGGCGAACGGGAATTACGATTTCCAGTTCAAGCTCTTCGATGCCGCCGTTGACGGCATTCAGCAAGGCTCGACTCTCGAGCAACTCAACATCACAGTGACCAACGGAGCGTACACCGTCAATCTCGATTTCGGCGCTGCGGTCTTCTCTGGCGCAGACCGTTTCCTTGAGGTCAGCGTCAGACCGGCCGGCGGCAGCAACTATTCGACGCTCACGCCCCGCCAGCAGGTCACTTCAACTCCGTATACCATTCGCAGTCTGGTGTCGACGACCGCCGATGGCTTGACTGCTGCGTGTGCGAATTGTGTGACCAGCGGCCAGATTCAAAGCGTGCAAGGCGCGCAAGTGACCGGGAGCGTTTCAGGCAGTCAGATCAGCGGGACGATACCGGTAGGGAGCGTGCCTGCGGGAAGCGGCAGCTACATTCAGAATACTCTGAGCCAGCAGCCAGGTAGCAATTTCAACATCGCAGGCAACGGCACCGCAGCGGGCACTCTATCAGCCAACATTGTGAATGCGACGACGCAGTACAATCTCGCCGGGCAGCGAGTGTTGAGCGTAGCGGGAAGCAGTAACCTCATGGTGGGCGCGGGCGCAGGTTTGTTAAATTCAGGCACAGACAACGCTTTCTTCGGACGCAATGCAGGCGTTATTAACACAACGGGCAGCAACAATTCTTTCTTAGGCAGCAATACTGGCTTCAAGAACACTACTGGACAAGACAACACTTTCGTCGGCAACCGCGCCGGTGTTAACAACACGACCGCTTTCGCTAATACCTTCGTCGGCAGCCTTGCCGGGCAAGCGAATACCACCGGCTACTACAATTCCTTCCTCGGCAAGGAGGCTGGGTCATCTAACACAACGGGCGGTTTCAACTCCTTCTTTGGCGCTGGTGCTGGCTTCAGCAATACCACGGGGTATCAGAACGCCTTCTTCGGCACTAGTGCTGGCTACAGCAATACCACGGGGCGAGATAACGCCTTCTTCGGCCTGTTTGCCGGCCACAATAGCACGACTGGCGAAGCAAACTCCTTCTTCGGAAGCCAAGCCGGCGACGCCAATACGACTGGCGGAAGTAACTCTTTCTTTGGGGCATTCGCCGGCTTAAATAATACGACAGGCGGAAGTAACGTCTTCGTCGGCGGGGGCTCAAGTAACACGACAGGGAGCCAGAATGCTTTTTTCGGCGCCGCGGCCGGCGCATATAACACGACAGGTTCGAACAATACTTTCATCGGATATTTCGCGGGTTCCGATACTCAAAACCCAATCGGCAACAACAACACGTTGCTCGGTTACAACAGCAAGGTCAACTCGGGAGTGAGCAATTCGACTGCCATTGGAACACTCGCACAAGTCACCACCAGCAACACCATCGTCCTCGGCACTGATCAGGAAACTGTCATCGTGCCCGGCAAGCTCCAAGTTGACACCCTCGGCACTATCGGCCACGACAAGGTGTGCCTGAACAACAACAATCGCCTAGCCGCTTGTTCATCTTCCTTGCGCTACAAGACCAACCTGCAACCGTTCGCTGCCGGAATGTCAATCATCAACCGCTTAGAACCCATCAGTTACACCTGGAAGGACGGCGGCCAACGCGATGTTGGCTTTGGAGCAGAAGATGTCCATAAGATTGAGCCCCTGCTGGTTACCTACAACGCCGAGGGGCTAGTCGAAGGCGTCAAGTACGATCGCATCACAGTCGCGCTGGTCAATGCTATCAAAGAGCAGCAAATGCAAATCGCGGCCCAACAACGCCAGATTTCAGAATTCAGTCACCTCCAATCGGAGAATGCAAGACTCAAGGCTCAGCTTGCCGACATACTCGCACGCCTCGAGCAGTTAGAGAAAACCAGCGGCAACCGAAAATAGCCGTGTTCTCAATCCAATCAACACTCGGCTTCGTGTGTTGCTGTGATCGAGGCTGCAAACCAGACGCTCCAAGACCCGCAGGCGATTGCGCGGGCTCGAGCACGAATCGTGTGATCTCAACCTGAAAGGAAACAACATCATGAATAGCAAGAGACTCGACAACAGCCGGTGCGGTCGCCATCTCATTTGAAGTCGGTTATCACGACTATGTCGCTCGTCTGTCTTCCGCGAGCAAGAGCCAATTTCCCGTCCTTTGACCAATCAAACGAGAAAATCCGGTCAGATGTAAATTCGGTGATCTTTGCAGGTGGCCGGCCGTCGGCCGGCTGGCTCCAGATATTTGAAACCCCGTCACGGGTGTCGATGTAAAGCACCGCTTTACCATCCATTGTCCATCGAAGATAGTTGGGCGCGGGAGAAGGGGGGTGGGCGGATCGATCCACGTGAAAGACTTTAACCGGGTCTCCGCCTTCGAAGGGGATAATTGCAATCGTCAGTTGCGCGTTCTGCTGTCGTTCCCCGCGGTACCAACATACCATGCGCTTCCCATCGGGAGAAATAACCGCTCCTCTTGCCCATGTGCGCGTTAGCCGCGCAGGTTCTCCGCCGTCAATCGACACTCGCCAGAGATTCACGCCGGATACCAGGGAGGTATAAATTACCGATTGACTATCCGCAGAACAGGACGGCATGCCTTCAAAGGTGCTGTCAGTCAATCGCTTGAGATTGCTGCCGTCAATGTTCATCCTCCAGACATTGGGATACCCGGACTGGGCGGATATGAATACAACGTATCTTCCGTCCGGCGACACCATCGGTCGACTTGCGAGGTAGCTATCATCGGACAGCTGCTTTCGCTCGGTTCCCTCGGCAGTCGTAATCCAGATGCCGGGTTCGCCGCCCTCGCTTGACTCGTATACCAATTTGCCATCGGGCGTCCAGCATAAGCCGCCCGCCAAATCCTGTCTGCCAAGCCCGGGCGTGATTTGTTTAGCACGGGCAGCGTCTCCGTTAGGCGCGACCCAGAGGGTGCAGAACTCCTCGCTTTGTACCGTCGCAATAGTGTCGTAATTCGCAGTGAGGCTTACGCCACGATAGTCATTGAGGTCGTTTGTTATTCTCCGCAGCTCGCCGCCCGGGTAGGAGATCTGCCAAAGCTGGCTTGTGGCAAACCCATCTTGGCCTGCAACGATCAGGCTCGAGTTTTCCAGCCATGCAACCTGCCCGATACTCCAAAACCTGCGAGGCCCAATCAATCGTTGCTGATGATCTACGATGCGCACCCCCATCACGCCAGCAGGAGGCACGACGTCGCGATCTATGCTACCGCAGGCGATAATTTTTCCATCAGGTGACCACGCCGGGGGGCCGAGGCTTCCGGTTGCGAGCTTCGTTTCACCGCTGCCATCCGCGTTTGCGATAAGCAACGAAAAGTCTCGATTCGGGTCGTTCCGGCGCAGAAACGCAAACTGCTTTCCGTCAGGAGAGAAGGAGATCGGTCGAGCCACGCCTTCCATCATCTTTCTCGAAGCGCCTCCGAGGACCGCCGTTCGAAAAAGTACGTCAGAACTGTTGTCTGACTTTACGTAGTAGACGTAGTTGCCGTCAGGAGAAAACGTAGCCGCTTGATAACGAACGTTGTCGGCGGAAGCTATTTGCGTGTTGCTGGCGCCGACGTCTACCTGTCTAAGCCAGAGACTCTCCTGACCACCTTCATCAACTGAATAAGCGACGTACTTGCCATCAGGCGAAATGCTTGCCTCCAGGACCGCACCACTGCTGGTCAACCCCTTGAGCTTCATCGTTTGAAAGTGCTGGTTGGATTTCCCGGCCAAGAACCGGTATAAGCCGTAACCAGCGCCTGCGGTTACCACCAACATTGCCACCAGAGCGACCGCCGAGGCTCGTTTATGCCTCTTGATTGCAGCTAATAGAGATTCTGTGCCTGGTGCAGCGCGTAGCACTCCCGCCGTTTGAGGTGGTCCGAGTTGGCCCACACCCTCTTCTCCCTCTTCAATTATGACATCTGCTCTTGAGCGCTCTAATAGCATCAACTCGGGTCCGGCATCCACTAACGCCCTGACGTCTGCGGTGAAGCGATAGCCTCGACGGGGCACCGTCTCTATGTACTGATGCTCACCCGCGCTTTGCTCGAGCGTTTTTCTCAGCACTGAGACCGTGGCTTTCAAATTGCCTTCTTCGACGAAGCTGTCCGACCACACGCGATTCATCAGTTCGTCTTTTTCTACAATGTGCCCGCTGCTTTCTAACAGCATCAGCAACACTTCAAACGCCTTTGGCGTGATTGGCTCGGGCCTGCCGTCGCGCAGGAGCACGCGCTCCGCCGCGTCTAAGCGGAAAGGTCCGAATTCGTATATGCGCTTTGTTTGGGCCGACATGACAGCCTTTACAACTCTTTGACGAATCCTTGACCGGGTTTAAAGGACTCTCTGACCGGTTATCGAGTATGGTCTGCAGCGAAGTGAGGAGGAGACCGAGTCTTCAAACTCAAACTTACTGAAACCGGGCACATTCTATCGCGAGGCGACTAGGCGGGCAATAGGAATGACAAAGACCAGGCGTATGAGGATCACGATCCAGACCGAGCGACTTCTTGTGATGAACCAGGGCAGAAGCCTCTACAGCATGTGCTCGACGTGTGGCGATGAAGTACGCATGGTCACGATCGATCAGGCAGCTACGCTGGCGCGCCTCAGTTCGCTTGAGATCTATCGCGAGGTAGAAGCCGGAGTACTTCATTTCATAGAGACTGCCGAAGGGTCTGTACTCGTCTGTTTCAACTCCCTGAACGGTCTCGAACCCAAAAATACGAAAAGTTGAATAGACAATTAACTGCTAAACACCCGTAAAGGAGAACGTTGATGATTAAACGATCAATCCCAGTCGCAAGCGTATTGATTCTGTTCCTGATCTCGACCATGACGCAGGCGCAGACTAATACAACTAACAACAACAGGAATGCAAAGCATCGCTCAAAACAGAAGGTCGATAGGACCACGATACAAGTGCAGCCTGCTGCTTCCACGCCAGTAACAGGCAGTGGCACGGCGGGCCAGATAACCAAGTGGCTTGGCTTTAATGGAACCTCTTTCACCATCGGCGATTCTGCGATAACTGAAGACAAATTCGGCAACATCGGCATCGGCACCGCTCTTCCGACTTCGAAGCTTACAGTTGCCGGGATGATTCAGACGACGATGGGCGGGCTTAAATTTCCCGACGGCACTCTTCAAACCACAGCATTCTCACCGAGTCAGGTCGTGAGCAGCCTTAACGGGTTGACAGGCAATGTGAGTCTAGCGGCGGGAGCAAATATCACGATCACGCCTAGTGGAAACACGCTGACGATAGCAGCGTCGGGCGCGTTAACCGCAGTGGCGCACGACACGACTCTTCAGGGCAGCGGCACTGCTGCATCTCCGCTCGGTGTTGCGGTTCCGCTCAGCCTGAGCGGATCTTTGCCGGACGGCGTTCTCGTCAACATTTTGAATACTGGCCAAGCCGGCACCGGCGTGGTTGGAACGGGCGGAGACAGTAATGTTGACAACTCAATTTCGGGCTACGGCGTGCGTGGATTCGGCGGCAAAATCACCGGGACAGGCCAAGGTGGCGCGGGCGTGTCTGGAACTGGCGGCGACGGCAACTCCAGTAATTTCTCAAGGGGCGGCGATGGCGTGCTTGGTATAGGCGGCAAGATCAACGGCAGCGGTTTCAGCGGTGCTGGAGTTGTAGCACTGGGCGGAACGAGCACCAGCGCGTCAGGAGGCACCGCCCAAGGCCTGGTTGCGAATGGCGGCTTCGGCATGGTCTCCTCCGGCGGCATCGGCGTTTCTACTAGAGGCGGCACTGGCAATGGCGCTGGGAACAGCGGTGGCGATGGCATAGTGGCCGAGGGAGGCGATGGCGATGGTGGCGCGACTACGGGTCGTGCGGGAACCTTCGAGGGAGACGTGCAGGTCACAGGCAATCTCTCGAAGGGCGGAGGCTCCTTCAAGATAGATCATCCGCTTGATCCTGAAAACAAATACCTCTACCACTCGTTCGTAGAATCGCCGGACATGTTGAACATCTACAACGGCACTGTAAGGTTAGACTCCAACGGAGAAGCAATAGTCGAGCTGCCTGAGTGGTTCGGAGCGCTTAACAAAGATTTCCGCTATTCGCTCACCGCCCTGGGCGCTCCCGGGCCAAACCTCTACATCGCGGAAGAAGTCGCCGCGAATCACTTCAAAATTGCCGGGGGCACACCCGGCGCGAAAGTTTCGTGGACAGTGACAGGCATTCGACAAGACGCTTGGGCCAATGCTCACCGTATCAAGGTGGTCGAAGAGAAGTCCGAGCGTGAGCGTGGCCACTTCGTTCATCCCGAACTCTTCAGCCAGCCAGAAGAAAAAAGCGTCGAGTGGGCGCGTCATCCCGAGCTGATGAAGCGAATGAAGCTTGAGCGCGAACAGATGAAGCAGAAGCAACAATGACCGCTTCCAACGGAGGCTTGCGAGTATCGGGCCTCCAGACTTCGGAGCCACCCAAGGCACGGCGCTAGAAACCGCAATATTTGAGTGGGTCCGAGCGCGAATAATGTGATCTCAACCTGAAAAGGACAAAACATCATGAATAGCAAAAGATTCTCAGCGACTTTGATCATCGTGACGATTCTCGCCCTGATTGGACTGCTAGGTACTCAGTTCAATGTCAAAGGAGGAGCCTCCGCTCCGGATTTGGAAGGCTCATGGGAAATAACCGTGCTGCCAACCGGCGGAGACCCAATTGTAGACTTCTGTACCTTTACCAAGGGCGGAGGCCTTATCAACATTGATCCTGATCCAAATTTGAGCACCGGCATTGGGACTTGGGTCAGAACCGGAGGCCTCCAGTTCGCCGGGACGTTCGTTCACTTTTTGAGTGATGCGGGAGCCCCTCTGGGAACGTTGAAGGTCCGAGCCGAGGTTACGTTAAATCCCCATACGGATACATTCACCGGGCCGTTTCAGACCGACGTGATAATTGGAGGAGATGTGGTTCAGTCAATTTGCGGGACTGTGCAGGCCAGGCGCCTCAGCGTCGAGGCGCTCGAGTGCCCATAAACTCGGCTACCCGCAAACAGATTTGAACGCGAATTGGAGTTTGTAGAAACAGGAGCAAATCAATGAGAAGCTTAAACCCAAGAATAAGAAAACTGGTGATAAAGGGATTCCTCTTATCACTCTTACTGCTTGCGACGGTTGCCATACCGTCGCAGGCACTCGCCGACTGCAATGGACAGTCTGAACAATACTTGACCTTCATCGTCACGTATTACCAAACTGCGGATTCTCCTTTTGACGCAACCGCCCCCACCGATTCGCGCTGCAGTCGGTACTTCAAGAATGGGCAACTTGTCTGCCGTATTCGACTGCGCGGCGTGCTCTACTATCCTAAGCCAACCCCTGGACAGCCAATACCTCCGGTTGCGCCCAAGTTCCCCGCGATTCTGGTTAACCACGGAAGCGGTGCGAATTTCGAAGCCTTCAGGAAAGACTGCGAGATCGCCAATTACTTCGTGCCCAAAGGCTATATCGTGTTTGTGCCGTTTCGCCGAGGGTATGGAGACAATGACCCGCCATATCCATACGAACCGGATGACCCGAACCACCCCAACAATATTAGCGATAAGTCAACTGGCATCTACATGGAAGATTTTGTGACGGACTTTCTAAAGGCAAACCCAATTTACATTCACCAGACCACCTGCCCAGCCGGAGACGCAGGCTGTTACAGAGCCCAACTCTTTGAACAGGAGGCCCGAACGGAAATCGCCGACTACGCGCTGAACTACCTGAAAAACCGTTCTGACGTAAAAAAAGACGCTGACGGTTCTCCCGTCGTCGCGATCATGGGTAACTCATATGGCGGGGCGGTGACGGTGTTAGCAAATGAAATCTCCACAGCCCACCGGGCCGCCATCGGGTTTTCCGTCGCTTCGCAACAATGGGAGGCCGCGGATTGTCCGCCCAACAATCAAGCATGCGGTAAGGCGGTTCAGCGAAGGCTGCTTACCGCGGCAGGGAATGCCCAGAAACCTGCTTTTTACCTTCAAGCGAAGTGGGACTACGACACACGTCCAACGATCGACCTGGCATACGCGCATGCCTACGGCGGCGACGACCATAAGCACGGCCAGCGGTTTATGGCGTCGATTTTTCCGTTCACGAACCCCTGCCCTGACGGGAATTGTACACGCGAGCATTATCAAAGTGTGCACACAGGTTTCTTTGATGACACACACCGTTGGGGACCGTATGTTTTGGAATTCATTAGGGAGTACGGCGTGAAATAGCACCCGGTGAGGTCAGTATCGTCAGCGAGTACCGGCGATACTGACCACTCTGTGAGGCAAAGTTCAGAATCACGATCAACTGCTACTTCTCATCAAGCTTTCTTCCCGCATTCAGATTGTCGAAATTCAAAATCGCGTTGAACACCAAAAAGTAGCTCCCCTGTGTTTCGCCTCTCCAGATCGGGTTGTTCGAGAACACCACTACGTGACCTCGTCCAACCGGCACATCGATCACCGCCGGGTGTTGAGCGATCTCCGCGCCGCCATCCAGGAGTCCGGAGACAAGCAGATCACGTGCGTCGCCGTACCTGAGCACCACTCTCGGGCGGTACTGCGGCGGAATAATGTTGATGCCGTTGCGGCGCTGTTCCTCGGATATTGGAACTGCCTGCCAGGTTTCCGAGCGAGGCTCTTCCGGCGCCTCCACAGGAGCTCTCCCCTGAGGCGTGTCGGGATCGTCAGCCGTTCCGCGCCCCGTGACCCGTTGGCGATCTTCAGTCGAGGGACGGCGGCCGCGGCCCCCCCCAACCATATTGCTCACGTTGAAGATCGGGCCTTCATACGTGTATATGGAAAGCCCGTCGCCGTAACCGTATGCGATTGGGCTTGTCGAATCTACGAACTTCGACCGCAGGATGCTGCCCGTAGCCTTCAATCGCTGCGCAGGCGTGATCGAAACACCCGTCGCGAACCCAAGCGAAACAGCAAAGTTCGCGGTGTCCATCACGCTGATCAATAGCCCGCCGTTTTGAACAAAGCTCTTCAAATTCTCGACGCCGGACCAGCCCAGCCCGGGCCGCATATCATCGGTCTGATCGGTCTTACCCAGGTTGGGAGTCTGAGGAGTAACCTTCCACGGTAACGGATTTCCCCACATCGGCATGCCTTCGATGATGCTCATGGGGTTCCCGCGTCCCACCGGCGCGAACAGGATCACATCGTACTTTGCATTTAACTTGTCGTCTTTTGCGACGTCCTGGGTGCTGATGTAATCAAAGGGTACCTTTACACTGTCAAACGCCAGTCTCCACCAGCCCTCGTCTTGTGTGCTCAACCAGGTATGCATCATCGCGATCCGAGCTGCTTTGATCGGATGCGTCTTCACTGTGGGCGCCGATTCGACGGCAACAACCTTCAAGCCAAGCTCTGACGAAGCCTTATCAAGTTCGGAAGCATTTATGTTGCGAATAACAAACGAGCCGCGATTGAACTTCTGGCCAGCGATTTCAAAGGGCTCTTCGGCGGCGTCCATCGACGCGCCCTTGAATCTGTAGCGCAGGGTTGCAAGCGCGTTGTCTGTGTTGTGATTCACAATATAAACGGAGCCGCCTCCCTTTATTCCTCCGGGAGCGCGCACGTCACCGGTTACCGGTTCCATCGCCGCGTCCAAAGCCTTGACGTCGGTCACTCGCACGACCTGAACGTTGCCGAGCTCGCCAAAGGTCCACGCGGTGTCGTCGTAGATACTCTTCTGCGGATCGTTCGGGCTCCAGTATTGATGGTCCAGCAGCATATCGGCGATCCTGCTATAAGGCTGATCCATTCGAATAACGTAACTGCCCGCCGGAAACTGCCGAGTCTCGGTTGTGGGTTCGGGCTTCTTCGGATCTTCGGCAGGTTTCTGATCCGGCGCGGCTGCGCCCGCGGTTCGGTTTGCGGGTGCCGGTTGAGGTTTCTTCTTCTTTATGGTGACCGAGAACGGCGCGGTGGCTCGAGAGATTTCACAACCCTGAAGCTGCATCGTTCTGAGCAGCTCAGCCTGACCGCCCGGTCTTGGATCGTCGGCTGGAAAAACATACGCCGCCGGTCCTTCAGTCTTTGGCTTTAGGATCGCGCGTTTACTCTTCAGATAGAAGTTGTGCAGGAAGAGCTTGCTGTTGGAGTTGAAGTACGAAAGCGCAGTCAGAAGCCCCGTTTGCTGGTAGTTGTTGTTATTTCGCTGTGACCATTTAGTCTTTGGCAGCGGCGGGTTCTGTTTGTACCAGGTTCGTGAGTACTCTTGCGGGGACAGCGTGCGCTCGACGGTGTCGGCTCCGCCGTTTCCGAATGTTTCGTACAATCGGCTTATTCCGTTATGAGTTGCGCCGAAGAACATCAGATAGCCGGGCGTCCAGGTGTCGAAGTTGCCGTGGGTAAAGACGCCGGGCATTCCGAGCTTGGTCATCTCGGACACGTTGTTCCATCCCATCAACTGCCACTCATCCGTCAAAATCGGATCGAGCCACGCGTTGTAAGGCTCGGCGCCCACGGTGTTGTCATAGAGATAAGGCACCGACTCGTGCAGGTCGTGAAGCACCTGGGCTTTCCATGAGATAAAGGTCTTGCCCACGTTTTGTGTCAGCTTTAAGGTCATCGCCATTGCGTCGCGGTTGTTGTCGTGCGCGACGTAGTGTCCCCAGTAGATCAGCGGCGGCCAGTTCTGACCCGGGTGAGCGAGATGCCAGTTGTAGATATCAACCTGCCGGTCGCGGCCGTCGACCTCAACTACCGGCGTGATGAGGGTGATTACGCCGTCGCGGATGGCCTTAACGTAATTGCTCTCATCCACGGCCAGGCGGTACGCCAGTTCCATAAGTGCGGTTGGTGATCCGGTTTCGGGTGAATGAATCGCGCCGGTTATGTAATAGATCGGCGTTGACGTTGCTACGATCCGATCGGCCTCGGCATCATTCATGTTTATCGTGCGCGGGTCGGCTAGTTTGGCGAGACGGGTTCGGTTTTCCTCGAGCTTCGCCATGTTAGCTTCCGAAGTTACCGCTACGGCAATCATCTCGCGTCCTTCTTCGGTCGTTCCGATCGAAAAGACTTTGACTCGAGGAGTGGCCTTTTCGAGTAAGCGCATGTACTTGTAGACCTCGTGTGAGTACGGCAGTTTGCCCGGAGCGCCGGCAACGTCGCCGAGTACAACCTTTGGAGTAGGTACGGTGTTCGACGCGGGGAGATAATCGGTCAACAGCGAGTTGAAGAACGGCTCCGTCGTATACTCGCGTATCTTCTTTGTGTAATCCTCGTCGATTGGTTGATTCGGATTTCGCCCGGGTTTGAGCAGACCATTGGTTCCGGGCGTTCCGTTCTGTTGCGGTCCGATAGCAGTCACTGTGTCGCTCAGAATCAAGACAGTTGTGATTGTCAGCACGATAGCGCTGGTGGTAATAAGCCGTTTCATTGTTGGATCCTCTCGACGATTGTGTGGTGCAGTGGGGCTTCCACTGTTGTCGCGCATCGTAACAAAGCGAGATCGCAAACAGCAAGGTGCGGGAATATTCAGGAGTCCGTGGTCCGTGGTCCCGTAGTCCGTAGCTTCCGGCTAGTTATTCACTACTGCTTCACAGACCGGACTACGGACCAAGGGATACGGACCACGGACTACGGACCAAGGTCTACGGACCACGGTGCGCGTATACGTCACTCGAGGGCTATTCGGGGTGCCGCCGCCCCTTATCACTCATACCCACCTCTGACGAGGTGGGTATGCTGAGTTTAGCAACCTGTGGTACGTCTTCGACCGCCCCTTCAAGCGGATCGTTAGACCGCGCGCAGACTGGACAGTCTACGCTACCTTCTTGAGCTTTGATACCGGCATCGATCAGCATATAATCCCGCTGCTTTAACAAGCTTTGAAAGGCGCCTCGCTGGTCATGACTGACGGCCCAGAACCGCTCGTCGATCACTCTCCAAATCTACCCGCCGCTAAGCCCCGTGAGTTTCTGTTTGGCTGGTCATCCGAAGTCACTCGTTATCAATGGACCGTGTTGTTGGTGGCCTGGCTAGGATGGGTCTTTGACAGCATGGATGGAACGTTGTTCTCACTCGTTCAAAAAGCGTCGATGACTGAGCTTATGGGGCCGGGAGCCACCGACGCGGCTATCGGCTTTTATAGCAGCGTGGTTTTTTCGGTGATGCTGTTGGGCTGGGCGATTGGCGGAATAGGTTTCGGAATAATTGCCGACTACATCGGCCGGACCAAAGCGCTGGCGGCAACGATTTTGATTTACTCGCTGTTCACCGGTTTGTCTGCCGCGGTGAACAGTTGGGAGCAGCTGGCTGCGTGTCGATTTATCACCGGTTTGGGTCTAGGCGGGGAATGGGCCGCAGGAGCCGCTTTGGTGGCGGAGGTGTGGCCGGACCGTCTTCGGGCAAAGGCGGGGGCAATGCTTCAATCGGCCGCCGCGCTTGGTTACTTCTTTGCCGCGTTGATTACTCGAACGGTGGATATAGGGTCGTGGCGTTATGTGTATCTGGTCGGCGCTGTGCCCGCAATCTTCGTGTTATTTATTCGAATGATGGTCAAAGAGCCCGAGCGATGGGTCGAAAGCCGCAACCGGCGAGTGCTCGCCAAGGCCGAGGGACGTCACAAAAACGCTGAGCTTGATTCATTCACTCTTAAGCAGTTGTTTAGCCCCACGCTTCGCCGCGACACTCTTGTGGCATCGGCGCTCGCGTTCACTGTGTTACTCGCTCTGTGGGGGGCGACGATGTGGATACCGTCTGTTATCCGCGAGGTCGGGGCGCGTGAAGGGCTGAGCGTTGCAGACCAGAACAGGTACGCGACGTACGCGGTGATGTTGCTCAACGGCGGGTCGCTGTTTGGCTACCTTGGTTTCGGACCGCTCGCGGATCGCTTCGGGAGACGCGCGGCGTTTCTCTGTTTTTTTGCAGGAGGGGTAATTCTGTTTCCAGCGACATTTCTGATGGCCGGCGGTCTTCCCACGATCTTTGTCCTGCTCCCGCTGGTCGGTTTCTTCACGCTGGGTATTACCAGCGGCTTTCCGATTTATCTCCCTGAGTTGTTTCCAACACGGGTCCGAACTACAGGAGTTGGCTTCTGTTACAATCTTGGCCGAATCGTGACGGCCGCGGGCGTACTGGTAACCGGAGCGCTTGTGGGCTTCTTTGGTTCCTATGCAAAAGCCGCGAGCGCCGTCAGTCTGATCTACGTACTCGGTATGTTCGTTCTGATATTCGCCCGTGAAACTCGCGGCGAGCGGTTAACCTGAATCTCGCGAGGTTGATTGAGAGGTGACAATGGCTAAGAAGGTCAATGCGGTTTTTGTCGTGATTCTTTTGGGCGCATTTTTACAACCCTCGGCTCACGCTTGGCAGGATAGGAAGAAGGCAACGACTAACTTGATCACGTCTCTTAAGTCGGCTCGGGTGATCGAGCTGAACTTTATCTGGGATCGCAATTCGCCTCTGCTGGGATTGAATCCACCTTTTACAATCGGTTTGCACACAAGCCACAAGCAAACGAGCGGAATGATTCCCGGTGGGATAGCCTTCGCCGCGGACATGATGTTCTTCAGCGGACAACACGGTTCGCCAAACATCGATGCGGTGGGGCACATCTCCGACAACATGAAATTGTTCGGCGGGGCGGACGCCGCGGCCAGCGAGGGGGCCACTGGCCTTACCAGTCTGGGGATCGAAGCATATCCGAAGGAACGATTCATAAACCGCGGGGTCCTGCTCGACGTTGCGCGTTTCAAGAAAGTTGATGCGCTTGCGCCCGGTCAGGAGATAACCGCGGCGGATCTGGAGGCCACCGCCAAAGCTCAGGGCGTTGAAATACAGCCCGGTGATTCAGTATTGATTCGAACCGGATATGGCAAATTCTTCGAAGCCGACCGCGCGAAATACTCGGGATTTAGACCGGGCCCGGGCGAGGGGGCGGCTCGCTGGCTCGCGGGCAAACGGGTGTTTCTGGTCGGTGATGACCAGATGAGCTTTGAAGTAGTGCCTGATAAGGGTACGATCTTTCCTTGCCATCGCATTCTGATCGCAGACAACGGGATCTATATAGTCGAGAACCTGAACCTCGAAGAACTGGCAAGTACTCTTTTAGAGTCAAAGGTCTACGAATTCGCGCTCATTCTAAACCCGCCCAGAATCCGTGGCGCGACTGGCGCAGCGGCGAATGCATTCGCGATAATACCTCAGTGAACTTTACTGGGGCGGCTCCCCGTGGCCGCCGCCATTTTAAGCAGTCGAGACGCCTAAAAGAGGGGCCGGCCACGGAGGGACGGCTACACAAGGGCATATGAAAATAACCATTATTGGGGGCGGGCCATCGGGATTGTACTTTGCAATCCTGATGAAGAAGCTCGACCGAACGCACGAGGTCACCCTCCTCGAGCGCGACGGGCCAAACGACACTTTCGGATGGGGAATAGTTTTTTCGGATCAGACATTCACGTACCTCAAGGACAACGATAAGAAGTCCTTTGCAGCGATCACCAAGTCTTGTCAGCAGTGGGAAAACGTCGATGTCATCCACAAGGATCAGAAGGTAACGATCCGCGGGAATAAGTTCTCCGGCATAGGCCGCCTCTCCTTTCTAAACATTTTGCACAAGCGCTGCGTGGATCTGGGAGTCGATTTGCGTTTCGAGACCAATGTTACCGATTTGAACGAACTCCCACCAAGCGATCTACTTGTAGGCGCCGACGGGTCTAACAGCTTTGTTCGCGGCGTTTTCAGCAAGGAGTTCCAGCCGTCTATTGATCAAAGAAAGAACCGATACATTTGGCTCGGTACTCGTCAATTGTTTCCCGGGTTGACGCTCATTTTTCGAGAGCATGAGGCGGGGTTGTTTATCGCACACGCTTACAAGTTCAACGACTCCGCCAGTACCTTCATCGTCGAGTGCAACGAAACGACCTGGCGCAACGCGCGTTTTGATTGGAAGTCAGATCCGGAAACCTGTCAGTACCTTGCCGAAGTGTTCAGGGCTGACCTGGACGGGCAACCGCTGCTATCCAACAACTTCGTGCGCTGGCTGAACTTCCCGCTGGTCAAGAATAAGCGCTGGCATCACAAGAATGTTGTGCTTTTGGGCGACGCGTTGCACACGGCACATTTTTCGATCGGATCCGGCACCAAGCTCGCTCTGGAGGATGCGATCGCGCTGGCGCGGTGCTTCAAGACCGGCAACGATGTCGAACACTCGCTCGCCGAGTTCCAAAAGCTCAGAAAGCCAGTCGTTGATGAATACCAGGAAGCCGCTTACGCAAGCCTCATATTGTTTGAGAACGCGCAAAAGGAATTGCACCTCGACCCGATACCGTTCGCCTACAAGCTTATGACCCGGAGCAAGAAGATTGACTATGAGAATCTGAAGCAGCGCGATCCGGAGTTCATCGCGGCATACGATCAGTGGAAGCATCAAGCCGAAGGCGGGAAGAAGAAAGCAGAGGTCAGAAAGCAGAAGGCAGAGGGCGGAAAGCAGAAGGCAGAAGTCAGAGGTCAGAAGTCGGAGGCCGGAAGTCAGAGGTCGGAAGTCAGAGGTCAGAAGTCGGAGGTCAGAAGTCAGAAGTCAGAGGTCAGAGGTCAGAAGTCGGAAGTCAGAGGTCAGAAGTCCATGGGAGCAAGAGCTCATACAGGAGCTCATAAGACAAAAGTGAAAACTCCTAAGGCGGTAGTAAGTCGTCACCTATCGAGAGTCAGCAGTCAGAAGGCCCAAGCCAGAAGTCGAAAACAAGGTTAGTGGTCCCAACTTAGCGCGCTGGCTGCCTACTGCCTTCTGCCTTCTGCTTACTTCCATCGTCCGGTTCAATCCAAAGCTATGTGGCATCCGGAGAATCCAGTGCGGCACGCGATTCCCGAAACACGCTGGCCGACTGCCGAAGAAGCGGATCGCTCATTGTTGTTCACCCCAGTTAGAGCCGGCTCGGTGACCCTCGAAAGCCGTACCTGGGTCCCTGCCATGGTCCCCTGGCGAGCGACTGAAGACGGCCTGGTGACCCCAGAAATAATCGAATGGTATGGACGATTCGCGTCTGGACGGCCCGGCGCCATTGTTGTCGAAGCAACAGGCGTTCGCGATATCGCCAGCGGCCCGCTTCTCAGGATCGGGCACGACCGCTTTATTCCCGGATTACAAAACCTGGTTGACACAGTAAAGCGTGAAAGCGGTGGACATACGCGTCTGTTTATTCAGATCATCGATTTTCTTGCGGTGAAACGGCGTCCGGCGAGGGACAAATACTTCGCTCGTTTCTTTGAAGTGAAGCAACGACATCGCGATGCGCTCGCCGATGCAATCTCGAAAAGTGATTGGAGCGAAGCGAGCGACCCTGATATTCGGTCTTTCCTGAACGATGCGTCTGATGAATTGTTGGAGCGGATTCTCGACGAGCGAGAGCTCGAGTCGCTGAATTTCGGTTATCGCGAGCGTGTCACCGATATGCACCTGCCTCACGTTCGTGAGCTTCCGCAAGTCTTGCCCGGGATTTTTGCGGACGCGGCCCTGCGAGCGCGGAAGTCAGGGTTTGATGGAGTCGAGCTTCATTACGCGCATGCTTACACGATGGCGTCGTTTCTCAGCGCCAAGAACAATCGCCCAGACGGGTACGGTGGCGTGCGTGAGAATCGCATTCGTTTGCCGCTGGAAGTCTACCGCGCGGTGCGCGCGCGAGTCGGGCAGGACTATACCGTCGGTGTGAGGTTTCTCGGCGACGAGGCTATCGAGGACGGAAGCCATCTTGAAGATGCCGTTTATTTTGGCGTCGAGTTTGCGCGAGCGGGGTTCGATTACTTGTCGGTGTCAAAGGGCGGAAAATTTGACGACGCGAAGCAGCCCAAGGTCGGACACGCGGTTTATCCCTACACCGGGCGCAGTGGCTACGAGTGCATGCCGACGGTGCTGTCGGATGAACTCGGTCCCTTTGGACGCAACGTACCGCTAGCTGCGGCGATAAAACGAGCCGTGAACGATGCGGGTTTCGCGACGCCGGTAGTTACCTCGGGTGGCATTGCGACTTTCGAGCAAGCTGAAGCTATTGTTCGCAACGGAGAAGCTGATATCATAGCCGCCGCCCGTCAATCGCTTGCAGACCCGGATTGGTTCCTGAAAGCGCGGCTTGGCGAGGGCGATAAGATTCGGCGATGCGTTTTCACGAACTATTGTGAAGGGCTGGATCAGATGCACAAACAGGTGACGTGCAAGCTGTGGGATCGTGTCGATCTGGATGAACCGGGAATCTCGATGAGCGATGACGGCCGCCGCAGGTTGGTTCCGCCTCGATAGGGTATTAGGTGTGACCCTTTGTCTTGTCGGTTCTTGGCGTCTCTGCGCGAACCTGTACCTTTGTATTTGCTTAGTCCGACAGAGATCGAGGAGTTACGCAGGATGATGTATTGGCGCGAAATATCGGTCAACTGGGGAGAGTCAGATCCATTTGGTCTCGTCTACTATCCCCGTATGCTCGCGTGGTTCAACGACACCGAGCACGAGCTGTTTCGCACGCTGGGCTATCCCATCGACAAGATGATCCAGAACGATCGCACCACGTTTGTGATGGGCGAAATCCACTTTCGGTTCATCGGACCCGCAGCATACGGCGATCGCGTCACGCTGAAGCTGGTGCTCAGAGAGATGAGAGAACGAACTCTGCACTGGGATTGCAGCGCAAAGCTCACTCTTACAGGCGCGCCGGTAACCGAAGGCACTGCCACTCGGGTTTATGCTCGAATCAATGAAGACGGCACTCTCAGCTCCGCTCCGATACCTGACGAGATGCGAGGAGCGCTGACTTCTGCCGGCGTGGTGACTTCATTCGTGCCGAAAGCCGGGAGCGAATGATCTGTCCCGAAACACACTAATGGCTCAAACCTGGCCACAAATTGCCCTGCCTGACTACCCAAGCGAAATCCAGGCAGACCCGCGCGAGCTTTCATTCTCACGAGAACAGCTTCTGAAAATGTATTCGGCGATGAGTCTCGCGCGAACGTTTGAGGAAAAGCTCGCGGCTCTTTACCGACAAGGCAAGATCTTTGGGGCGGTTTACCTGGGCATGGGGCAGGAAGCGACTTCGGTCGGCAGCGTCAGCCAGCTTCAACAGGGCGATTTGTTTTCGACCGTCGCGCGCAACCTGTCGGCGTGGTTTTATCGAGGCGTCAAACCCGAACACGTACTCGCGCGCTGGTTTGGGAAGGACCAGTCGCCTTCAAACGGACGCGAACTGGGGTTGTTTCTGGCCGATCTTAATGAGGTAGGCATCTTTCCTTATCACAACGGCTCGATGGCTTCGTGGATTCCGGCAGGTGCCGGCTACGCTCTTGCGTTCAAGATGCGTCGCCAGCCGAATGTGTGTCTTTGTTTTACCGGAGACGGCGCGACCAGCCCTGGCGATTTTTACGAAGGCGTGAACTTCGCCGCGATACACAAGCTACCGCTGGTGATCATCTGCGAGGTAAATCAGTTTGCCTACTCAACCCCGCCTCAGTTGCAAATGCCTGTAGAGAACGTAGCGGATCGGGCGGCCGGGTTCGGGATTTACACGGAGACAGCCTTTGGCAACGACTTGTTCACGGTGATCGCTGCTGCGAGGCGAGGCATCGAGCACGCACGAGCCGGCAATGGCCCGGCGCTGATCGAGTTCAAGACCTTTCGACGCAGAGGTCACGGCGAGCACGACGACATGGCATATGTGTCCAAGGAGCTTCGAGCATTCTGGGAAGAGCGCGACCCGGTCGCTATGTATCGAAGGTGGCTGACTGGTCGTGCCTCGATCGACGAAGCAGAGCTGAAGCGAGTAGACGATGAGAGTGTTCGGAGGGTCGACGCTGCGGTTGAGTACGCGGACTCGCTCCCGTTTCCGAAACCGGAAACAGTAGTTGATCGATTGTTCGCGCCTTCGCCGCACGATCCGAAACCCGAAGATCGTAGCAACCACGTTGAGCCGATCGATAATCCGGCAATTCCGGCATTAACCGCGGCAGGTGAGCGAAAGACCGGCGGGCACTTCTAGCCGAAGTTATGCCTCAAATCACCTACCTCCAAGCCA
>Ga0075418_10002565_pt1 | contig 20849 bp, 16 predicted proteins | sample SoiMetdeltSBSDD2_FD_81776 | JGI IMG/M metagenome (GOLD analysis project Ga0075418, IMG submission 81776) | Bulk soil microbial communities from a Populus tree surrounding site in Tennessee, USA - Soil MetaG P. deltoides SBSDD2 | ecosystem: Environmental > Terrestrial > Soil > Tree plantation...
CGGTTGGGAGAGGTTGCTCTCCGCATGCCCGGCGAGCACAACGTGTTGAATGCGTTGGCGACGGTGGCATTGGCGCAGGAGCTCCAGATTCCGTTCGCCACCACCGCGAGCGGCCTGGCCGCTTTCCTTGGCGTGGCGCGGCGCTTCGAGATCAAGGCCGTCGAGAACGAGGTCGTTTTCGTCGACGACTACGGGCATCATCCGACGGAGATCGCCGCCACCTTGCGCGCGGCCAAGCACAGTCACGGCCGCCGTTTGCTGGTGGTGTTCCAGCCGCATCGATACACCCGCACCCAGTTCCTACTCAACGAATTCGGCCGCGCCTTCTTCGATGCCGATTCGGTCTACGTCATGGACATCTACGCCGCCTCCGAGGACCCCATTCCCGGGGTCGATTCGAGCCGCCTGGTGCAGGCCCTGCGTGAGCACGGCCACAAGCGCGCGTTCTACATCGGGGACAAAGACCAATTGACCGACCAGGTGGCTTCGTCTATAGAGAAGGGGGACTTGGTGTTGACGCTGGGTGCTGGGGATGTCACGGCCTTGAACGAAGTGCTGGTGGAGAAGTACCGGCGTCGCATCGAGGCCGAGCCTGCCTAGATCATGGTGCTGTGGACGTGTGGGGGCGGAGCGGGTGGTGCGCCGACGAATCGACGGAAGACCGCGGTATTCCTCTCCGGGCACGAGTGTGCAAGCGGTGCCGCTCGTGCGCGCGGCCTGCGGGATGGGGATTGCCACGAGCGCGATCCTGCTCCTCGTGCTCTCGCCTGCGTTCACAGTCCAAGACGTGGCATGGACGGGCAATCTGCGCCCGGGGAAGTCGGTCTCGGCCGCGGTCGAGAAGGCCAGTCTCGGCCATGCACTTGCTCTCCTGCCCGAATCGCGCTTGCGTGCCCTCCTGCGTCTGTCCCCTGAAGAAGTTCGGGTCGAGTTCGTGCGCCACTGGCCGCGCAGCCTCGAAGTCAGAGTGTGGCCGCGCCGCGCCGCGTTCGTCGACGCCGAGGGCACGGCATTCGACGGGGAAGGTCGCACCCTCGAGGCGCGCCATGCCCTGCCCGGCGTGACGCGCATCCAGGGATTCGCGCGCGCGGAGGATGGCCAGCTGGAACCGGCCGATGCCAGGCTGTTGCAGCAACTCCGTCGTGGGCTCGGCAAGGCGGCGTTCGCGATCTCACGCATCGAGCGCCGCGGCGACGACGTGCTCCTGCACGTCGAGCAGCCCAAGGCGAAGATCCTGTTGTCCGTCACCGATCTCGCGGCGGGGTTGCGCAAGTTGGCCATGCTCGAGGCGACGCTCTCATCCGAGTCGCTGCCCGCGCGCATCGATCTGCGCTTTCGCGACCAGATCGTCACGACGCCGCGGCAAGGGGAGGCCACAGGTGGCCGTAGCTAGAGCGAGCGATCCTCGCAGTCTGATGCTCGTCGATCTCGGGTCGCGCACCGTGCGCGCCTTGGTCGCGGTGGCGACCGACACCGGTCTGCACCCGCGCGCCGCCGCGTCGCGGCCGTACACCGCTGGACACGACGGCGTCCCGGTCGATCGGGCGCTGGCGCGCGCGCAATTGCATGCAGTCATGCACGAGGCGGAGCAACAGGCTGGGGTGTCGGTGCGGCGCGTCATCGTCGGGCTCGGTGGAACGGCACTCGGGATGGTGCGCTCGAGCGGCAGCCTGGAGCTGCAGATGCCGGTGGCGTTGCGCGCGGCGCATTTGGAGCGCGCGCTGGAAGCAGCCGCCTGCATCGGCCTGCCGCCGGATCGCGAGGTGCTGCACGTGCTGCCGACGCACTATCGCGTCGACGGCGCGCGGGTGTCGCGCCCGCCTCTCGGCATGCGGGCGCAGCGCTTGGTTGCCGAGTGCGCCGTGATCACGGCGTCGCGCTTGGCGCTCGACAATCTGGAGCGGATCACGAGCGACCTCGATCGGGAGTTGGTGGATGTTGCCGCCGAACCGCTCGTCACCGCCGGAGTTCTCCTCGGGCCGGACGATCGCAAGCGCGGCGCGCTGCTGCTGGATGTGGGCGCCGATCGCATCGGCGCGGTCCTCTACCGCGATCATGTCCTGCAGGCGCTCGTGTGCCTCGGGGTCGGTGCGGGCCACATCACGCGCGACATGGCGTACGCGCTGCAGCTCGATTTCGCCGCGGCCGAGGAGCTGAAGCACCGGTTCGCGGTCGCCTCGCAAGCCGCGGTGACCCCGGACCTCGAAACGACCTTGGAGTCAGGGGGAGTGCGCGCGCGATTGAGTCAGACGGCTCTAGCGCGCGTCGTCGAACCGCGCTTGCGCGAGCTCTTGGGAATGGTGGCGGAGGAGCTGCGCGAGGCACGCGTCCTCTCCCCTGGGGATCGCGTCGTTCTCGGCGGCGGTGGTGCGCGCATGCGCGGCATCGTCGAAGTGGCGGAGGACGTGTTCGGCCTGCCGGCACGACTCGCCGAAGAAGCCAGCGCCGCGGGAACCGCCGCCATTGGCGACGCCAGTGCGACGGTGCTCGGACTGCTGGATTACGCCTCGCGTTGCGGTGCACATGCCGCATCGCGTGGCCCGACGTGGCACGGCGCCGTGCAGCGTCTGCGCCAGGTGTTCGGGGCGGGGGGGGCGCGCCGCGACGTCGGCGCGTGCTCGCCGGCGCGAGCCGTATTCGAAGCCGCCGCCCATGAGGGCGGCCACGTGCCCCAAAGGGTTGGGGTGGATCTGGAGGTTGGCGATGTTCGAGTTTGAACGCGAATGTGAGAACCTGGCCCGCATCACGGTCATCGGGGTCGGGGGCGCCGGGGGTAACGCGATCAACCGCATGATTGCGCATGGACTCAGCGGCGTTGAGTTCCTCGCGATCAACACCGACGCGCAAGCGCTCAAACTGTCGCGCGCCACACAGCGCATCCAAGTCGGCTCGAAGCTCACCAAAGGCCTGGGCTCCGGCGGCATTCCCGACGTCGGGCGCCAAGCGGTCGAGGAAGACGAAGCGCTGATCATCGATTCGCTCAAGGGTTCCGACATGGTCTTCGTCACAGCGGGCATGGGCGGCGGGACCGGCACGGGCGGCGCACCGCTGGTGGCGCGCATCGCGCGCGAGCTGGGTGCGCTCACCGTCGCCATCGTCAGCCGGCCTTTCGCTTTCGAAGGCAAACGTCGCAACAACTCGGCGAACGAAGGCATCAAGGCGCTCAAGGAAGCCGTCGATACGCTCATCGTCATTCCCAACGAGAAACTGCTGCAGATCGTCGGCACCGAAACCCCGCTCGTCACCGCTTTCTCGATGGCGGACGACGTGCTGCTGCAGGCGACGCGCGGGATCAGCGATCTGATCACGATCCCCGGCCTGGTCAATCTCGACTTCGCCGACGTCAAGACGATCATGGCCAACATGGGTGATGCGCTCATGGGCACCGGAACGGCGGAAGGGCCCGATCGCGCCGCGCTGGCGACACGGCAAGCCATCTCGAGCCCGCTGCTCGACGACGTCGATATCCACGGCGCGCGCGGTGTGCTGGTCAACATCACCGGCGGCCACGGCATGACGTTGCACGAGGTGAGCGAGGCGACCTCGTTGGTGCAGGAGGCGGTCGGCGACGAGGCCAACATCATCTTTGGCGCCGTCGTCGACGAGGGCAACGATTCCGAATTCCGTGTCACCGTCATCGCCACCGGGTTCGGCAGCGAGCGCACTTCGGCGGCCGTGTCGCGTGATTTCGTCCAGCGCACCGAGCCGGTGAAGGTGCGTCCAGCACCCCCCTGGGCGGAGCGTCCCGCCGCGCGCGTCACGCGCTTGCCGCTGCCCGGGAATGCCGCCGCAGCGGATGGCGAGGCTGCGCGCGCATCCAACGTCGCCCCGCCGCACGCGGTGCGAGGCGGCGCGCTGCATGGACCTGCCGCACTGTTGGCGCCGGCCTCGTTGCATCACGAACCGGCGGTACACGCCGACGCGCGTGGCCTGACGAGCGCGGAAAGCCCTGTCCTGGGCTTGGCGCTGCAGGTCGAAGAAGCGGTGACGCCGCCACAGACGTCGCTCGGTGCGCCGCTCGCGGAGTCGGTGCGTGCGCCCGAGTTGCCGCATCTCCTGTTGCCGAGGACCGAGCTGCGGAGCTGGAATGCCGACGACCTGGACGTCCCGGCCTTCTTGCGCCGCCAGATGGATTGACGCCGTTGTAAGAGTCGAAACGACTCGAGTCGTTGCCGGTGGGAGGCAATGTCCTTCTTCAGGCGCTTGTTCGGGGGCGAGTCGAGCGCGCACTATCGGACCGGCATGCGCGCCTTCGACGCCGGGGAATACGAGCGGGCTTTGCAGTCGTTCCAGCACGCGCTGGATGCAAACACACCGCGCTGTGATCCCATCGCCCATCTCGCCGCCTTCTATGCCGCCGAGGCCGCGCTGCACCTGGGGCGGCGGGCTCTGCAGGCCGGGGATGCGGCGACGGCTTTGCGCTGGCTCGAGCCGGCGCTCGGCGGCACGGCCGTGTCACCCGCGATGCTCGAGGTGGCGGCGCTCGCCTACCTCGAAACCGGGGACACGGACGCGGCGCTCGCTTGTCTGCAGCCGTTGCTCCGCGTCGATCCGCTGCGGCTCGAGGCGCACTGGATGGCGGCCCTCGTGCACCACGAACTTGGCGACGCGATGCGCGCCGCACAGCACTTGCACGCCGTGCGTGCGCAGGCGGTCTCGTCCAAGCTCTCGCCGCGCCTGTATCGCATCCTCGAAGCGCGCGCGCCGACGTTCCCCGACCTCGCCGAACTGCTGCGCGATTTCGTCCCCAGCCCGCAATCTTCCGGAGTCTGAACGCGCTCGGCGGCGGAGCCGGCCTCCGGTTCGTCGCGGCCACACCCTTCCTGCTACGATCGAATCATGGCAGCGCGACTCGATGATCCTTGCCGATACCTCAAGGGTGTCGGCCCGCGGCGGGCGGATGCCCTGGAGAAGCTCGGCGTCCGCACCGCCGAGGAGCTGTTGCTGCACGCCCCACGCCAGTATTTCGACCGCACGCACGTGCAGCCGATCGCGACCTTGCAAGCGGACACCGATGCGTGTGTGCGGGTGCAGGTGGAGAGTCTGCACGCACGGCCGTCCTGGGGGGGGCGAGGACGCGTCGTCGCCACCGTGTGCGACGACAGCGGCCGTTTGCGCGTCACCTGGTACACGCCCTGGGTGCGCGAGGTGCTGCAGCCGGGCCATCGACTCGTGCTCGCCGGGCACGTGGTCCGCAGTCGCAGCCGGCTCGAAATGCGCCAGCCGGAATTCGAACGCGCCGATGACGAGGCGCAGGAGCTGGTGCACGCGGCGCGCATCGTGCCGTTCTATCCGCTGGTGCGCGGCGTCTCGCAGAAGTGGCTGCGCACGCTCATGCGCCGCACCCTCGACACGCACCTCGAACACGTGCAGGAAATCCTGCCCGACACTGTGCGCGGTGATCTGCCCACACGCGGCGCCGCGCTCGCGGCGCTGCACTTCCCGGAAGATGCCGAGGCCGCCGGGAGAGCTCTCCGGCGCTTCAAGTTCGAGGAATTATTCTTGCTCGAGGTGGTGCTGGCGCGCCGGCGGCGGCGGGCGCGCGAGTCGAGCCCGGGTCCGGCGATGCAGCGCGAGCGCTCACGACACGAGCGCTATCTCGAGCAGCTGCCGTTCACCCTCACCGGGGCGCAAGCGCGCGTCTTGGACGAGATCCTGCAGGACATGACCTCGGGCCGCTGCATGCAACGGCTCGTCCAGGGCGACGTCGGCTCGGGCAAGACGGTGCTCGCCGCCGCCGCATTGTTGTGCGCCGCGGGCAACGGCACTCAGGCCGCGCTGATGGCGCCGACGGAGGTCCTGGCCCTGCAGCACGCCGAACGGCTGCTACCGGCATTCACCGCGCTCGAGGTGCGCATGGACGTGCTCGTGGGCTCGCGCAGCGACGCGGACAAGCAGCGCGTGCGCGGACGGGTCGCGAGCGGTGACCTGGATGTCGTCGTCGGCACGCACGCGCTGATTCAAGAAGACGTGCGTTGGCAGCGTCTGGGATTGGCGGTGGTCGACGAGCAGCATCGCTTCGGCGTGTTGCAGCGCATGCGGCTGCAGCAGGACGGCGGTGGCCGCCCGCACGTCCTGGTGTTGTCGGCGACGCCGATTCCGCGCAGCCTCGCCCTCACGCTCTTCGGCGATCTGGACGTGTCCTCGCTGGACGAGAAACCACCGGGGCGACAAACGGTGCAGACGCGGCTGGTGCCGCCGCACCGCCGCGCCGACATGCTGCGCTTCGTGCGTACCGAGCTGCAAGCCGGCCGGCAGGGCTTCATGGTCTATCCGCTCGTCGAGGAGAGCGACAAGATCGCGCTGCGCGCCGCGAGCGAGGAATTCGAGCGCTTGCGTGCCGGAGCCTTGGCGGGACTGCGCATCGGACTGCTGCACGGACGGCTGCGCGCGGCAGAGAAAGAAACACTGCTGCACGCATTCCGGCGCGGTGAGGTGAGTCTGCTCGTCAGCACCACGGTCGTCGAGGTCGGGATCGACGTCGCCACCGCAGATCTCATGATCATCCATCATCCGGACCGCTTCGGCCTGTCGCAGTTGCACCAGCTGCGCGGACGCGTCGGCCGCGGCGGCAACCCCGCTTGGTGCTTCCTGTTGCAGGAGCGCAACAGCAGCGAAGAGAGCTTGGAACGCTTGCGTGCTTTCGCGCGCACCGAGGACGGTTTCGCCATTGCCGCGCTCGATCTGGCGCTGCGCGGGCCGGGAGATTTCGTCGGCACGCGCCAACACGGCCTGCCGACGCTGCGCTTCGCCGATCTGGCGCAGGACCTCGAAGTGCTGGACCGCGCCCGCCACGCCGCTTTCGCCCTCATCGATCTCGATCCCGAGCTCGCGCTGGAGGAGCACCGGGCGATGCGCGAACATTTGGACACGCACTACCGGATGCAGGAAGCGCTGGCGGCCGTCGGTTGATCGATCCACCCATGGCCTGAATGTTGCGTGCCTCGGCGGCGCGCGCAAAATGGCGCGGTGGCTGGCGACGCCTGGATCGCGCCGCCTGGAGGATGCTGCGATGTTCGTGCGCTGTCCGGGATGTCAAGCCGCCTACCGCTTGGAAGCGGAACAGATTCCGGCCGCCGGATTGCGCGTGCGCTGCCCAGGATGCGGCAACGTCTTTCGCGTGCGTGGAGTGGAATCGGTGCCCGCCGTGACGCGCGCCACACCGGTGCTCGGAATCGAGCGACCCGAGTTCACACGACCTGAGCTCACGCGACCCGACACGCGACCCGAGCTCACGCGACCCGACACGCGACCCGAGCTCACGCGACCCGCGACATCCAGTGCCTCGCCGCAATCGGGATCCTCGGCGCAGCCGTCACAGGATTCCGCTACGCCGCTGGATCTGGAGCGCGACAACCGTCTGCCGCCGCGCGCGCCCCCGCCACGCCCCTTGCCGACGCAGAAGGTGACGCCGGGTCCGATGTCCGGCGGTCTCGGAACACCGCCAGCGACACCGCCGGTGCGCCGGCCGCAGTGGCAAGGCGAGCGCACGCTCGAGCTCGGAAACACCGGCACCGCGTCCGCACCGCCTCGGCTCGAGACCGCGCCGTTCAAGCCCGGCATGGCACCCATCCTCCCCGCGCCGCGTCCGCGCTCGGGGTCGGAGATCCCGCGGCCAACGGCGTCGGCCGCCGCGCACGAACGCGCCCGCCGCCTGGCGCGCGCGCTGGTGTCCGACATTCTGGTCTACAACCAGTCGCAGCGCGACCGTGCGTTGCAGCAAGGCAATCTGTCGAGTGCGCTCGGTGGCGAGGTCAACAAAGCGTGGGATATGTACAAGGCCAAGGTCGATGCGGACGTGCTGCGTTCCACCAGCTACTTCAAGGATGCCCTCAACGAGATTCTCGCCGATGGCCAGATCGTGTTCTGAATCAATCGCAGTGCAGGTGGGGCTCGGTGTCGAACGTTTGCGGGCGTGCGCCGGCTGCCCGGCGCTCGAGCTCAGTCATCCACCCATTTCTGGCTGGCGATTTCGCCCAGGATGGAGTCGATCTGCCCGCGGATCCGCGCATTCTGATCGGGCTCGAACAGCACCTTCTTGACGCGGCCGTAGGAATCCTTCTTGAGATAGCGCAGGGATTTCAGGTGGTCCATTGGCACCAGGATGTCCTTGCAGACCTTGACTTCGATGGGCTTGGCATCCTGGTCGACGGTGGGATTGTTGTCGGGGTGCATGCCGAGACCCCATCCATGCACGACCATGCTGCAAATGAGGGCGCGCAGCGTGTTCTGTCCCTGCACGGTGTCGAGGTCGAGGCTGCCGTGCACTTTGTCGATGACGCCATCGATGACCGGTGTCAGCTTGTCCGTGACCTGTGAACCGACCTGGATGCCGAGCAACCGGCCGAACATTTCGTTCAGAATCTTGGGCGTCGTGGACATGGGTGCCTCCGGCAAGCGCTGTTCCGCGTCGTCCGTGCCGTGATCGCGACTCTCGACTTCGGGGGCAAGCAAGTCTAGCCCTGGGTTCTGGTGGCGTCAACTTGCTCGCCCGGTGCGCGATCGCAACCGCGCTCCGAATCGGTGGCCGCCATCGACATGGCGCTCGGAAGCACCAAACAAGAGCGATGCCACATCGGTTGCGCGCACCGCATCCGCGCCCCATGCAGGCGCAAGCGATCCGGGAGCAGACGATCGGGGTCTCGGCCGGCGCCGATTCCAGATGCTCCAGAGGCCCGTCCGTCGCAGGTCCGGAGCGTCGCCGCGCAAACAACCCTGGAGATGGAGCGCCTCGGTGCGGAATTCACCACTTTCCGTGCGCCGGCGGTGCGCGAGGGCCGAAGGAACTGCGGCGCGCCGCGCGGCGGCGCATGCGGCCCCGACGCGGTGCATCGATCCGACTCACGGACTCGGAACGGGGATTGCTGACGCCACGCCGTAAGGGCTCGAACCGATCCAGGACTGCGGAGCGGCTGTATGGTGCTCATCAATCACGCGGGGCGTGAAATCAACGCCAAGATCGTGTACTACGGCCCTGGCCTGTCCGGAAAGACCACCAACATCGAGTGCATCTACGCCAGCGTGCCGGGAGATTCGCGCGGCAAGATGGTGTCGATGAAGACGCGTCAGGACCGGACGCTGTTCTTCGACTTCCTGCCGCTCGAGCTCGGCGAGATCCATGGCTTTCGCACCCGCTTCCTGCTCTACACGGTTCCCGGTCAGGTGTTCTACAACGCCACGCGCAAGCTGGTGCTCAAGGGCGCCGATGCCGTGGTGTTCGTGGCCGATTCGACGCACGGGAAGCTGGAGGAGAGCCTGACGTCGCTGCGCAATCTCGAAGAGAACATGCGCGAGAACAACTTGAGCCTCGATTCGTTGCCCTGGGTCATCCAGTACAACAAGCGCGATTTGCCCCAGGTGCACAGCATCGAGGAGATGCAGCAGGTGCTCAACCCGCGCGGGGTGCCATACTTCGAAGCGGCGGCGGCGACGGGGCGCGGGGTATACGAGACCTTGCACGCGGTGTCGCGCTTGCTCTTCATGCGCTTGCGCAGCGAGTTCGGCAAGCATTCCGGCAACTCCCGCGACACGGGTGGCACGCAGCCCGGCGGAGCGCTGGCGGCGCCGCCAGTCTCGACCCAGATGGCTTGGGCGCCCTCGGCACCCGCTCCCGCACCGGCGGGTCCGACCAGCCAGAGCACTTTGATGTCTCTCGGCGCATCACCCTCGCTGCGGTACGAGAGCGAGCCACGCCACGATGCGCCCGTGGACTTCGGCCGCACCATCGAATTGCCGCGCGCACCCGAACCGCAGGCCAGAATTCCAGAATCGCAGGGTTTCATCCGCGATCCATTGCGCCGACGCGAGGCGCAGGGCGACGCACGGCCACCCGATGCCGGCCAGACAGTGGTGCGAGTGCCCGTGGTCATCCGGCGCAACGAGGTCAAGCCGGGGGCGACGATTCAGATCGTGCTCGACGTGCGGTTCGAACCCTGAGGGTGATCGTCGCAAGACCGCTCTCAGACGACCCACGCCATTTGTTGACACCTTCTCGAGCCGATACTAAGGTCGCAAACAGACAAGGAGCCGCCATGCCCAAGATCCTGGTGGTGGACGACGAGGTCAATGTCCGCAGGTTGTACGAAAAAGACCTGCAGGACGACGGGCACGAGGTGGTCACGGCGGGGAACGGAGCCGAGGCTCTGCGAGTCATCGCGTCTCAGGCACCGGAGCTGGTCATCCTGGACATCAAGTTGGGAGCGGAGAACGGGCTCGACTTGTTGCGGCGGATGAAGGAGCTCCAGCCCAGCATCGCGGTGATCCTGAACTCGGGTTATTCGACGTATCGGGACGATTTCTCGTCCTGGCTCGCGGACGCGTACCTCGTGAAGTCCAGCAACACCTCGGAGCTCTCCGCGACCGTGCGCGAAGTACTCGACGCCAGGGCGGTCCGTTAACTGCTGCGGCTCCCGAGTGGGTGATGGGGGCGTGTCGGTCCCGACACGCAGGGCGGGGGCGTGCCGTGGCTGGGGTCTTGTCGAATCACTTGAATCGCCTCACTCAACTCTTTGATTCTGAACCCAATCTGAGCTTGATGCGACTCCGCCGCCAGGCGCGGCGCGATGCCGCCGACGTCTCGGCCCTCGCCGCTCTATGCCGCGCTCTGCACGCGCAGGGGCAGCACGCCGAAGCCGAGCAGCGCTTGCGCGACTTCCTCGAGCAGAGCGGCGATTCGCACCTCGAGCCCTTGGGCCAGCTGGCACTCGACCTCGGTGCCGACGTGGTGGCGGAGCAGTGTTTCTCGCGCTGGGCAGCGCAGCACCCGGGGACTGCCGCGCCCATCGGTTGGCTCGGGATCGTCTATGCGCAGCGGGGCGATGCAGCGGCAGCGGAGCGCGAGCTGATTCGCGCCACCGAGATCGAGCCCGAGCTGGCGGAGCCCTGGTACCGCTTGGGCAGCTTCCTGTTGCGCAAGCGCGAGCTCGCACTGGCGGAGCGACACCTGCGCCGCGCGCTCGAGATCGACCCGCTGATGGCTCGCGCGCACACCAACTTGGGATACCTGCTCGACCTGCGTGGCGAGCGCACTGCGGCACTGCGCGAGTTCCAGAAGGCAGTGCAGTTGTCACCGCACGATCCGGAAGGGCACTTCAACCTCGGTGCGTTGCATGCCGAGGCGCGGCGATACGACCTGGCGATCGAACAATTCGTCGAGGGGGTGGCGCTCGCGCCCGATCGCGTCGAGGGGCACTACAACTTGGGCGCGGCCTACTTCGAGTTGCGGCGCTACGAAGAAGCCATCCGGGCCTTTCGCCGCGCCTTGCGCCTGCAACCGGCGCACGAGGAGGCGCGCTACTACCTCGGTCTGTGCTACGTGCGCAAGGGTGCGTACGATCGCGCTTTGATGCATTTCGAGCCGGCGCATCGCCAAGCGCCGACGGTCTCGGTGCGCCTACTGTTCGCGATGGCGCAGTGCTACAACGGCCTCGAGATGCCACGGCAAGCAGTGCGGCTGCTGCAGCAGCTCGTCGACCTGGTCCCCGATCACGCCAGGGCGTACCATCTGCTCGGCATCTGCTACGACAAGCTCGGCGAGCGCGAGCGTGCCGGTGATGCCTATCGTCGCAGCGACTTGCACCTGACCTTGGCCCGCGGTCGCCGCGCTGCCGGACGGGTGGAAGGCCGGCCCTGACCCAAGGGGCCTTTCCCGTGGAGGCCATCTTGGATCTCGCCCTGGCCGATCACATGCACGCTCTGCGCCGCTCGGGGCGCAAAGCGTTCATCCCATTTCTCACTGCGGGCTATCCGGATCGCGACGCATTTCGCGCCGTGCTCGCGGCCGTGGGTGACGTCGACTGTCTCGAGATCGGCCTGCCGTTCAGCGACCCGGTCGCCGACGGTCCGAGCATTTGCCATGCGAGCGACGTGGCGCTCGCGGCTGGCATGCGTCCCGACGTCCTGTTCGACACCTTGCACACTTTGCCCGACCTGCCGCCAATCGTGCTCATGACGTATCTCAACCCCGTGCTGGCTTATGGGCCCGACGCTTTCTTCGCGCGGGCCGCGGCAGCCGGCGTGCGCGGCGTGATCCTCACCGACTTGCCGCCCGAAGATGGCGCGGATCTCTTCGCCGCCGCAGCGGCACACGGCATCGCCTCCGTGCTGCTGGTGGCGCCGACGACCGGAGATGCGCGCATGCGCGACATCGCCGCGCGCGCCACCGGCTTTCTCTATGCCGTGGCCGTGACCGGCACCACGGGCGCACGCGGCGCGATTGCCGCCGAAACCGTGGACACGGTGCGCCGCCTGCGTGCTGTGACGGACAACCCCGTCGTCGTCGGCTTCGGCGTGTCGACGCCGGAGCAAGTGCGGGGCGTGTGCGGCTTCGCCGATGGCGTCGTCGTCGGCAGCGCGCTGGTGGATTTCATTCGCGCCCGCTGCACGACGCCGCACTGGGTCGCCGAGTTCGCGCACTGCGTACATGCACTCGCTGCGGCAGCACACGCGGACCTGCCCCTGCACTCGGCGGCGGAAGCACCGGACTCGGGCGGTTGAGGGCGCGGCGGCGCCTGGCCCAGGCCATGCACGTCCCGCCTCATGGAGTCCACACCCGAGCAACGCCCTGGCCCGCATTCTCCCGCCGCAAGTCGCCGGTCGCTCCGCTCCGCGCGGCGAGCGTGGTTCGTCTTCTGCGCGCTCGCGCCCTTGGCGCCGATTTCGGCGCGGGCGCAAGTCGAGGCGCTCCCTCCCGGTCACTGGGCCTACGCGGAGCTCGAGCACTTCGAGAATCGCGGTCTGATTGTCATGCATGGAATGCGCCCGTATGCACGTCGCGATGTCACGGCGTGGGTGGCGCTTTTGCAGTCGGCCGGAGATGCGAACCTGCTCACGCGTGTGGAAATGACGCGTCTCGCGCGTTTGGAAGACGAGTTCATCCACGGTGAGAACCTGGAACAGTCGGAAATGCGCTTCGATCCGCCGCTCTTCCGCCTGCACGAAGGGGAATGGAATTTCGGCCTCGATGTCGAAGCGATCACCGGCGGCGCCGGCAGCTTCGGCAGCGACACGCAATCGGACGGCACCGCGTGGGGGCGGGCGCGCTTCGACGCCGTGCTGCGTCATTCGAACTGGGCGGCCTACGACACGCGCTACGATGTGCTCCTGGCGGAGGAGGAAGGCGCGCGGCAGGACGAGAACGAGGTGACGTCGCGTGAGCGCAACTGGCGCGGCCTCACGTCGCAGGACGAGCGCGCCTACGTGGCGCTCGCAGGCGATCATCTGCGCGTCGTTGTCGGACGCGAGTACGCGGCGTGGGGATTGTCGCCGGACGACCCACTCTTGGTCTCGTACTCCGGGCGTTCGCTCGATGCGGTGCAGGCGCAGCTCGTTCTCGGCCGGTTGCGTCTGGCGAGCAGCGCCGGCTGGCTCGCGATCGAATCCGAGCGCAACTATGCCGCGCACCGGCTCGAGGTCGACTGCGGCCCGGTGCGATTCGGCGTGCAGGAAGCGGCCATCTACACCAGCCCGCACTTGGAGCCGGCGTACCTGTTCCCGCTGTCGTTCTACTATGGCAACCAGTTCAACGAACGCGGCGACGACAACACCGCCCTCGGGATCGATGCCAAATGGTCGTCCCCGTGGGGGGTGTTCGATGGCGAACTCCTCGTCGATGATTTCATCTATGACGGCGATCCGGCGCCGAACCGGCTGGGGGTGCGGGCAGGCTGGCGTCGCGGTCTGTCCGTGGGTGGCGCCGACCTCGACGTGCAGCTCGGGTACCTGGCGCTCGGGCGTTGGGTGTACATCCATCGCGAGACGCTGACGAATTTCGTCGCCGGCTCGGGGGATCCGGCGCTGGATCCGTATCTGGGCCACGCCCTCGGTCCCGATGCCGATCGCTGGCAATTGGCCCTCGGGATCGTGCCGAGCGTGCGCTGGCAGTTCGCCCTGCGACTGCAACAGACGCGACGCGGTGCCGGCAACCGTGACTTGAGCCCCTGGGTGCCGGGCCAACCCTACGAATCCTCCTTCCCGAGCGCTCCGGTGTGGACGGAGCAGAGCGCGGCGCTGAACACGCACGTGTGGCTATCGCGCCGGGTCGCGATCGCCGCGACGGCGGAATGGGCGACAGGAACCCCCGCGAGCGCGCGGCGGGTGGCGGCGGAGATTCGCTTCGATCTGTGAGGAAAAGCGTGCGATGTCGCGCACGGCTCTGATACGCTCGCGCCTCATGACACGCCGCGCGTTCGCCTTTCTCTGGAATCGCATCGAGATCACCCGGCCGCACAACCTCGCGGTGTCGGCGCTGGTGATCCTGGCGGGATGGGCGGCTGCAGGCGGTGGCCCGCCGGGCTGGACGTGTGCGTGGGCGATGTTGGCGGGAGCGCTGGTGGCGGCCGCCGGCAATGTCCTCAACGATTACTTCGACGCCGAGATCGATTCCATCAACAAACCACGGCGACCGATTCCTTCGGGCCGCATGACCCGCGGCGAGTCGCACCGCTATGCGGTGTCGTTGGCCGCGGCGTCGATCGTCGCCGCGGCGCTGGCGGGTGCGCCGATGCTGGTCGTCGTCGCCATCTGGCACGCGATCTTGTATGCCTACAACGCCCGACTGAAAGCCCGCTTTCTTCTCGGCAACATCGCCGTGGCCGTGGTGTGCAGCTCGGGCTTTTTCGCCGGCGCCTGGCTGGCGGGGAAGCCGAGCCTGGCCTGGGTGCCGGCGGGTCTCGCGTTCCTCCTGCTCATGGGACGCGAGATCGTCAAGGACGTCGAGGATCTGGCCGGTGATCGGGCCTGCGGCGCCACGACATTGGCGCGCCGGCTGGGCGCACGCCGTGCGCTCGCCGTGGCGCTCGGATTCTTCGTCCTCTTCGTCGCACTGGGCCCGTCGCCGTACTGGCTGCGAATCGTCGGGCCTGGTTACCTGCTGGTGTTCTTCGGTGCCATGCTGCCGTTGCTCGTCTGCGCCACCTTGCTCATGTTTCGCGATTCGAGCCCGCACAATCTGGTCCGCGTGAGCTGGATCCTCAAGATCGACATGTTCCTGGGCGTGCTCGGCTTCTACTTCGGGCGCGCACATTGATTCGTGCGTCGCATTGACCGCGGCAGCGTGGCATGATACCCCTCGTCCTGGCGTGAATACCGCGCGCGCGGACCTTTGCCAACCATGGAGCGGCGCATGAACGAGGCCAATCTCGCCGACGCCTATGATCCGGGACGAGTCGAACCCGTGTGGTACGCACGCTGGATGCAAGCGCGCGCATTCACGCCGCGCGCCGCTACCGATGGCGAAGGGGAGACGCCGTTCGTCGTCCTGCTGCCGCCGCCGAACGTCACCGGTTCACTGCACATGGGACACGTCCTGTCGAGCACCATCCAGGATGTCTTCGTGCGCTACCAGCGCATGCGCGGCCGCGAAACCCTGTGGTGGCCCGGGACCGACCACGCAGGGATCGCCACGCAGAAAGTGGTCGAACGCGGCCTGCGCCAACAGGGCATCGAGCCGCGTCAGCTCGGGCGCGAGGAGTTCATCGCCCGCTGCTGGGAATGGAAGCAGCGCTCGCACGAACACATCGTGCGCCAGATGCAACGTGTGGGTTGGTCGCTGGACTGGGAGCGCGAGTACTTCACGCTCGACGAGGAGCGCAGCCACGCGGTCCGCGAGGTGTTCATCCGTCTCTACGACAAGGGCCTCGTCTATCGCGGCCGCTACATCACCCATTGGTGTCCGTCCTGCCGCACGGCGTTGAGCGACGAAGAGGTGGTGCACGAGGAAACGCAAGCGACCCTGTGGACGGTACGTTACCCGCTGGTGCAGGGCGGTTCGATCGAGGTGGCGACGACGCGCCCGGAGACGATCGTCGGCGATGTCGCGGTCGCCATCCACCCCGACGACCCGCGTGCGGCAGCGCTCGTCGGCCAACGCGTGCGCTTGCCGCTCGTCGGGCGCGAGATCCCGATCCTCGCCGATGCCTCGGTCGACATGGAGTTCGGCAGCGGGCTGGTCAAGATCACGCCGGCGCATGACGCCAACGATTTCCATGTCGGCAAGCGACACGGCCTCGACATGCCCGTGGTCATCGATCCCGACGGACGCATGAACGCGTTGGCGGGTCCGCTCGCCGGCCTCGATCGCTTCGCGGCGCGGGACGAGATCCTGCGCCGGCTCGAAGCCGAGGGTCTGCTCGCCGGGCAAAAACCTCATACGCTGTCGCGCGGCACGCACGATCGGTGCGGCTCCGTCATCGAGCCGTATCTGTCCGATCAGTGGTTCGTGCGCATGCAACCGCTGGCGGCGGCGGCGATCCGCGCGGTCGAGGACGGCCGCTTGCACTTCACCCCCGAACGTTGGCGCAATGTCTACTTGCACTGGATGCACAACATCCAAGATTGGTGCATCTCGCGCCAGCTGTGGTGGGGGCATCGGATCCCGATCTATACGTGCAAGGGCTGCGCGCTCATGCTGGCGGCACACGCGGCGCCCGCGCAATGCACGCGCTGTGGCGGGCACGACTTCGCTCAGGACGAGGACGTGCTCGACACCTGGTTCTCGTCGTGGCTGTGTCCGTTTTCCCCGATGGGCTGGCCGCGTGTGACCGCGGACCTCGAGCGCTATCACCCCACGACCTTGCTCGTCACCGGGCCGGATATCATCTTCTTCTGGGTTGCGCGCATGGTCATGGCCAGCCTCGAGTTCATGGGAACGGTGCCTTTCGAGCACGTGTTGTTGAACGGCATCCTGCGTGACGGTCAGGGTCGCAAGATGTCGAAGTCGCTCGGCAACTCGCCGGAGCCGATCGCACTCATGGATGCACACGGTGCCGACGCCGTGCGCTTCGCCATGGTGATGTTGTCGCCACCGGGACAGGACACATTCTTCGACGACAAGCTCGTCGAGACCGGGCGTCATTTCGCCAACAAGATCTGGAACGCGGCCAGACTGGTGTTGAACGCGGCCGCACGCGACGGCTGGGACGTGGCGCTCGGCTTGGGTGCGACGGCAGGTGCGCCGGCCGGCGCGCAGGCACCGCAGGTGTTCCAGGCGGCGTCGGCCAGCGACGCCTTCACCCAGGCCTGCGCCGGCATGTGGCAAGACGCCTTCGCGCGCGCGTTGCCGGCGGAGGCGCTCGGCGGTCTGCGGCTCGAAGACCGCTGGATCCTGCATGCGTACGACGAAACGGTGAGGGCGATCGCGACCGAGATGCAGGCGCTGCGTGCCAACGAGGCGGCGTCCCGTCTCTATCATTTTTTTTGGGACGAGTACTGCGCGTGGTACTTGGAATCGATCAAGCCGCGCATCTACGGTGAGGACATCGATTCCAAGCGCACGGGGCACGTCGTGGCCCTCGTCTTGCTCGCGCAGTCTTGCAAGCTGTTGAGCCCGTTCATGCCGTTCCTGGCCGAGGAACTCTGGAGCCGCACGCCGGGTACCCAGGGGTTGGTCCTGACGGCGGCTTTTCCGCGCCCGGTGGCGGCATTGCGCGATGCCGAGGCGGCCGAGCGCTTCGGGCTGATGATGCAGGCGACGGGAGCGTTGCGTACTCTGCGTTCGGAATTGCGCGTGCCGCCGGGGAAAAAAGCACCGGCCCTGGTGCACTCGGCGAGCGGCACGCTCGGTGCCTGGAGCGGTGAGACCGGCGAGCTGCTCATGTTGCACGCGAAGCTCGCCAGCTTGGCGCCCGTCAAGGGACGGCCGCCGGAGTCGGCGGCGGTCGTGGTGGGAGATGGCGCCCTCTACGTGCCACTCGGGGCGCTGGTGGATCTGGACGCGGAGCGCGAACGTCTGACGCGCGAGTTGGAGAAGGCCGACGGCGATCTGGCGCGATTGGAAGCCAAGCTGGCCAACCGTGGGTTCGTGGACAAGGCACCGGCCGCGGTCGTCGATGCCGAGCGGCAACGGCGCGAGCAGCTGATCGATCATCGCGCGCGGATCGTGACGAGCCTGTCCGAGATGTCAGGGAAGGGTTGATGGGGCGGAAGAAAAGACGCCGGACACGCGAGGCCCCGGTTGCCGGAAGCAAGCCGGAGGTCGGGATCGAGATCGCGGACTTCGACGCCGACGACGTGGAATTGGCGGCGCCGGAGCCTCGAGCCGCAGCCGCGCCGCGCAAGAGCAGCGCGGCACCCGCGCCTGTGGCGGCGGCGGCACCGCCCGCGACCGATCCGAGCCGCAATGTCCAAACGCTGGGTGAGCTCCTGCAGCAGGCGCGCGAGGCGCGCGGACTCTCCATCGAAGAGGCCAGCGCGCGCACGCGCATCGCGGCCTCCATGCTGCGCCATCTGGAAAGCGATCGCTTCGGCGAGTTCGATGCCGACGCCTACGTCAAAGGCTTCCTGCGCAACTACGGCGGTTTCCTCGGCCTTGATGTCGGCATGTTGTTGCGGCGTTATGAGGCGATCTCGGGTCGTGCCGTCGAGCGCGAGCCGGAGCTGCTCGAGGTGGAAACCCCGACGAGCACGCGAGCGACCTCGCATCCCCACCGTGGTTGGTGGTGGGCGATCGCCGTCGTCGTGGTCGCAGCGCTCGCCGGGATGTACTGGAGCCGCGCCGCGACCCGCATCGGTCTGCGCTCGACCCAAGGGCTCGAGCAGATCGAGAACGAGCTCAAGACGATCAGCGTTCCGCCGGCTCCCGATCCACGCCAGACGGACGATCTCCATCGCCGGTCGGACCCGCTGCCCGGGCCCGCACCCATCGTGAGCGAGCCGCCTGTCCCAGGCGCGCCCACGGCCCGAGCGGCGCCGCCGCCACCGGCTGCGCGCGCGCCGGCCAAAGCGCCCACACGACCGGCGCGCTCGAGCCAAATCGAAGATCTCGTGCCTCCCACCCCGCGCTGAACGGGCGGGCGCTCGCGCTGCGCTTGCACTAAGATCGGCGCATGGCGCGCTTCCAACTCGTCGCACCCTACGAGCCCACCGGAGATCAACCGCAAGCGATCGACGCGCTCGTCCAGGGGCTCGCGGCCGGGGAGCGCTTTCAAACCCTGCTCGGGGTCACCGGCTCGGGGAAGACCTTCACGATGGCGAACGTCATCGCCCGCATCGGACTGCCGACACTCGTGATCTCGCACAACAAGACCTTGGCGGCGCAGCTCTACGGCGAGTTCCGCGGCTTCTTCCCCCACGACGCGGTGGAATTCTTCATCAGCTATTACGACTATTACCAGCCCGAGGCCTTCGTTCCCGCCACCAACACCTACATCGAGAAGGACGCATCGATCAACGACGACATCGAGCGCCTGCGCTTGCACGCCACGGGGTCCTTGCTGTCGCACGAAGCCGTGATCGTCGTCGCCAGCGTGTCGTGCATCTACGGTCTCGGGTCGCCGACGGATTTCAAGGAGCTGTCGGTGGCACTCGGGGTCGGCCAGGAGATCCAGCGCGAGGATCTGCTGCGCCGGCTCGTGCGCATCCAGTACTCGCGCAACGATTACGAGCTGGCGCGCGGGAACTTCCGTGTGCGCGGCGACGTCATCGAGATCGTTCCGGCGTACGAGGAGCGGGCGCTGCGCATCGAGCTGTTCGGCGACGTCATCGAGGTCATTCGACAGATCGACGTGCTCAGCGGCCGCACCGTGGCCGAGCTTTCCCAGGCGGTGATCTTCCCGGCACGACACTACGTCACGCCGGAGCAGCAGCTGGCGCTGGCGCGCGCCGCCATCGAGCGCGATCTCGACAGCCGCTTGGGGGACTTCGAGGCCGCGGGCAAGCTGCTCGAGGCTCAGCGGCTGGAATCGCGCACGCGTTTCGATCTCGAGATGATCCAGGAGATGGGGACCACGGCTGGAATCGAGAACTACTCGCGCTACCTCGCCGGGCGCCGCGCCGGCGAACGGCCGGCCTGCCTGATCGATTATTTCCCCGACGACCATCTCGTCATCATCGACGAATCGCACGTGACCTTGCCGCAGATCGAGGGCATGTACAACGCCGACCGTTCGCGCAAACTGACCTTGGTGGAGCACGGCTTCCGTCTGCCGAGCGCGCTGGACAACCGGCCGCTGCGCTTCGACGAGTTCGAGCGCCTGTGCCCGCGCGTCCTGTACGTGTCGGCGACACCGGGACAGTACGAGCTCAAGCGATGCGGCGGTGTCATCGTCGAGCAGATCATCCGGCCGACCGGTCTCATGGATCCGGAGATCGAGGTGCGTCCGGCGCAGGGTCAGGTGGACGACCTGCTGGGCGAGATCCGGCGCACGGTCGCGGCCCAGCAGCGTGTGCTCGTCACCACCCTCACCAAGCGCATGGCGGAGGATCTGACCGACTACATGCTCGATCTGGGCGTGCGCGTGCGCTATTTGCACTCGGATATCCAGGCGCTCGAGCGCGTCGAGATCCTGCGCGATCTCCGGCTCGGGCGTTTCGACGTCCTGGTCGGCATCAACCTGCTGCGCGAAGGGCTGGACTTGCCCGAGGTGGCGCTGGTCGCGATCCTCGACGCCGACAAGGAAGGGTTCCTGCGCTCCGAGACGACGCTGATTCAGACGGTGGGGCGGGCGGCGCGCAACGTCGACGGTCGTGTCGTCATGTACGCGCAGGAGATCACCGGGTCGATGCAGCGCGCCATCGACGAAACGCGGCGCCGGCGTGAGCTGCAAGAGGAATACAATCGCGTGCACGGCATCACGCCGCGATCCATCGTCAAGTCGGTGCAGGACATCATGAACGTGACCCAGGCCGCCGATGTCCACGCCGACGAAGCCGAGCCGGACGCCGACCCGCGCACCGATCTCGAGCTGGCCGAGGGGGCGCCGGAGGAGCTGGTGGTGCGCTTGGAAGCGGAGATGCGCCGCGAAGCGCGGGCGCTGCGCTTCGAGAACGCCGCCAGCCTGCGCGACCGCATTCGCGAGTTGCGCATGCGCCGGTAACGGCGGTCGCACCACCCAGGGAGTTGCGATGTTGGATGC
>Ga0075418_10002569_pt1 | contig 20832 bp, 19 predicted proteins | sample SoiMetdeltSBSDD2_FD_81776 | JGI IMG/M metagenome (GOLD analysis project Ga0075418, IMG submission 81776) | Bulk soil microbial communities from a Populus tree surrounding site in Tennessee, USA - Soil MetaG P. deltoides SBSDD2 | ecosystem: Environmental > Terrestrial > Soil > Tree plantation...
TCGCCTTCCTCGGCGTGCTGTTCTTCGCCTTCTTCTTCTTCCTCTACAACCAGGCGCTCAGCTACACCACTGCCGCGCGCGGCTCGCTCGCCCTCTCCACCCTGCCGTTGACGACGATGATGATCGCCGCGCTTTTCGGCAAGGAAGCCCTGACGAAGCGAAAGAGCACCGGGGTCCTGATCGCCATCGGCGGCGCAGCGCTTTCGCTGTGGACGGGCCTCGCCGATGCCCCGGCGGGCGCCTGGCGCGGCGACCTGATCATGGTCGCCGCCACGGTGTGCATGGCCTTCTACACCATCTGGTCGCGGCCGCTGATGGCGCGCTCCAGCCTGCTCGGCTTTCTCGCCACCGGCATGGCCTTCGGCGCGGTAGCGAGCGTCAGCCTTTCGTTTCTTACCCAGGGTTATCAAAAAGTAGAAACCTTCGGCGCGCCGCAGTGGTGGGCGGTCATCCTGCTGGGCGTGCTGGGCGGCGCCGCGGCCTTTTACTTGTGGGTCTACGCTCTTGAGCGCACCACGCCCACGCGCGTCGCCAACACCATGGCGGTGAATCCGATCGCCGCTTCGCTCCTCGCTGCGGTGCTGATCGGCGAGCCGCTCGGCTGGCACCTCGCGCTCGGCATCGGCGCGGTGGGCGCGGGCATCTGGCTCGCCTCGACCGAGGCGAAAGCCTGATGGACGTCCAGGGCCACCGCGGCGCGCGCGGCCACCTGCCGGAGAACACCCTGCCGTCGTTCCGCCTCGCGCTCGAAATGGGCGTCGACACGCTGGAGATGGACACCGGCATCACGCGCGACGGCGTGGTGGTGGTGCACCACGATCGCCGCCTCAACCCGGACGTGGCGAGAAAGGACGGCAAATGGGTATCGGCGCCGGGCCCGACGATCCATTCACTGGATTTTTCTTCCCTGGAAAAATACGACGTCGGCCGCATCCGGCCGGGCAGCGAATATGCGACCCGCTTTCCGCAGCAGAAGCCGGTGGATGGCGCACGCATTCCGAGGCTGGCAGAAGTCCTGCAGCTGAATGCGAAATGCAACATCGAGACCAAGGTCGCGCCCGAGGCGCCGATGGAGACGCTCGCGCCCGAGCCCTTCGCGCGCGCGCTGATCGCCGAGATCCGCAAGGCGGGGGCGGCGGCGCGCTGCACCATCCAGTCGTTCGACTATCGCACGCTCAAGGTCGTCGAGCGCGAAGCGCCGGAGATCGGTACCGTGTACCTGACCGAGCGTGCAACCTCGGTCCCGGCGCTGGTGCATGCGGCGGGCGCGGGTCGCTGGTCGCCCGATTTCCGCGCGCTCGACGCGGCGAAGGTTGCCGCGGCACGTGCGCTCGGGCTTAAGATCATCGCCTGGACGGTGAACGAGCCGGCCGACATCGCCCGCGCGGTCGAGCTTGGCCTGGATGGCATCATCAGCGACTACCCCGACCGGGTGCTCGCCGCGCTGAAGAGGAGGATGAAATGAGACTCATCGCGATTTTTCTCGGTTGTGCGCTTTCGCTTTCAGCGTTCGGACAGGCTTTCCCTTCAAAACCCATCCGCCTTCTCGTCGGCTACCCGCCGGGGGGCTCGGGCGACTTCCTCTCGCGCCTGATCGCCGACGAGATGGGCAAGGACCTCGGCGTCACCGTGGTGGTGGAGAACAAGCCCGGCGCCGGCGGCAATATCGCCAACGAGCTGGCCGCGCGCGCGCCCGCCGACGGCTACACCGTGCTCAATGCCACGCACTTCGCCGTCAACAAGGCGCTCTACAAGAGCATCAACTACGACGCCGACCGCGACTTTGCCGGCGTTACCCGCATTGCCACGGGTCCGACGGTGATCTGCGTCAACAATAGCGTGCCGGTCAAGGACCTGAAGGAGCTGGTGGCCTATGCCAAGGCGAATCCCGGCAAGCTGTTCAACGCCTCCGCCGGCTTCGGCTCCGCGCCGCACCTCGCTTCGGTGCTGTTCGAGAAGGTGGCCGGGGTGAAGTTCACCTCGATCCAGTTCAAGGGTGGCGGCCCGGCGACGCAGTCGCTCCTCGCCGGCGATACGCAGGTCAACTTCGCCACCGCGCCGACGGTGATGGGCTTCATCCGCGCCGGGCGCGTGCGCGCCCTCGCCCTGTCGCAGCCGCGCGCCTCGCCCGCTGCGCCCGGCATTCCGGGTGCGGAAGAAGCCGGCTTGCCCGGCTACGACTTCACCTTCTGGTTCGGCCTGTTCGTGCCGGCGGGATCGCCGCCGGCGGCGATCCAGCGCCTGCACGCGGCGGCAGTGAAGGGCCTCGCCAAGCCGGAGGTGCGCGACAAGATCGCCCTGCAGGGCATGGACGCGACGCCGTCGAAGTCGCCTACGGCGTTCGAGGCCGAGGTGCGCGCCGAGACCGCGTACTGGGAAGGGCTGGTGCGCGACTCCGGCGCCAGGGTCGAGTAGCGCTTGCCGCCGGCAACGCTCGCGCTGCTCGGCGCTAACGTCGCCGTCTTCCTGCTGGGGGACACGCTCCCGCTCGACACGCTGGCGCTATGGCCGCCAGGCGCTTTCGATTCGCGCTTCCAGGCCTGGCAGATGCTCACTTACGCCTTCCTGCACGGCGGGGTGATGCATCTGATCTTCAACATGCTCGGCCTCTACATGTTCGGCGGCGAGATCGAGCGCCTGTTCGGCACGCGCTACTTCCTCGCCTACTACTTCGCCTGCGTCTTCGCCGCCGGGCTTTTGCACCTGGTCGTGGGCCCCCTGTTCGACGCCAACCCCGCGCCGATGGTCGGCGCCTCGGGCGGCGTCTTCGGCGTGCTCCTCGCCTACGGCATCTACTTCCCGCGCCGCACGGTGATGCTGCTGTTCCCGCCGATCCCGCTGCCGGCGCGCATCTTCGTCATCGTCTTCGCCCTGCTCGAGCTGCTCCTCGGCGTGACCCAGACAGCCGCAGGGGTGGCGCACTTCGCCCACCTCGGCGGCATGCTTGGCGGCTGGCTCATGATCCAGTACCGCCGGCAGGGTTTCCCCTTCGGCAGACGTAACAGACCGTAACAGCCCGGTACATCTGGTAACCCCTGCGCCCGGCGCGCGGGGCTAGATTGGGGGCATGAAAAAACTCCTCGTCTCGCTCGCGCTCCTTCTCGCCGCCGGCGCCGCCGCGGCGCAACCGCGCCCCTACAGCCAGCCCGAGCTCGACAGCCTGCTCGCGCCGATCGCGCTGCACCCGGACGCGCTGCTCAACAACATCCTCGCTGCTTCCGCCTTTCCGCAGCAGGTGCAGGACGCCGCGCAGTGGTCGCGCGCCAACCCGCAATTGAGCGGGGACGCGGCGGTGCAGGCGGCAACGCCCTACAACTGGCAGCCCCCGGTGACGGCGCTGGTCGCCTACCCCGACGTCCTCGCGCGCATGGTCGAGAGCCCGCAATGGCTGCGCGACCTCGGCGAGGCCTGGCGCCTGCAGGAGCCCCACGTGCTCGACACCGTGCAGGGCCTGCGCCGGCGCGCCGAGGCGAGCGGCAACCTGAAGAGCGATGAATACCAGAACGTGTACCGCCAGGACGACGTCATCGTCGTGCAGCCGGCCTACCGCGAAGTGGTCTACGTGCGTTACTACGATCCGCTGGTGGTTTACGGGCCGTGGTGGTGGCCTGCGTACCGCCCGGTCTTCTGGCGCCCGTGGATCGTGCGGCCGGTGCATACCGTGTGGGTACGCTACGATCCGCGCCCGCGCTACTACCCGAGGCCCGTCCACCAGCACAAGCCCGTGCACGTGCACAAGCCCGCGCAGCCGCAGCCGCATGCGAGGCCGTTCAACCAAGCGCGGCCGCAGCCGCAGCAACGCACGTGGAATGGAACGCCTTCCCCGGCGGCGCGCCTGCAGGCCGAGAACACCGCGCGCTTCGTCCAGCAGCACCGCCCGCAGGTGGCCGCGCCGCAAGTGCGGCAGATGCCGGCGCCCGCCGCGTACTCGCAACAGCGGCCCGCGCCCCAGGTTTCCTCGCCGCCGCGCGCCGCGCCGCGCTTCCAGGCGCAGCAGGAGCGCCGCGGCGGCCACGCCGGCCGCGGCGTCCGCGGCTAGATCGGGGTCAGAGCCCGATCTACTTCTTCTTCATGCCGATGCGGTTGAGGATGTCGGTGTGCAGCTTGAACTCGCGGTTGAGGCCCGCGCGCAGGACGTCGCCGGGCCGGTAGTCGACGTCGATGCCGCGGTCGCCCATCAGCTTGGCGAACTTCGGGTCGTCGATTGCTTCCTTCGCCGCGTCGTGCAGGTATTTCACGATTGGCGCCGGCGTGCCCTTGGGCGCCATCAGCAGGTACCAGACGCCGTTCGCCACGTCCCAGCCCATCTCCTTGGCGGTGGGCACGTCGGGGAACACCGGGTGACGCTGCGGCTGGAAGGCGATCAGCACGCGCATGCGCTTGCCGTCCACCTGGCCCTTCAACTCGCCGGGCTGCGCCACCACCGCGTCGATGTGCCCGCCGAGCACCGCCGGGCTCGAATGCGCCCAGCCCTGGTAGGGTGCGTGGATCATCTTGATGCCGGCGAGCCGCATGAACTCCTCGAGGTTGAGGTGGCTCGAGGTGCCCTCGCCCGGCGAGCCGACCCTTACCGTGCCGGGTTTCGCCTTTGCCTCGCTGACTAACTGATTGATGTTCTGAAACGGCGATTCGGTCCGCACCGCGATCATCGGGTAGTACGAGACCAGGTTGATGAACGGCAGGTAGTCGTCGGGCGTCTTGTAGGCGAGATCCTGCAGCTGCGGGGCGATCACCAGCGCCGAGTGCGGTGTAAGAATGAAGGTGTAGCCGTCAGGCTGCGAGCGCACCAGCTCGGTGACCGCCACGGAACCGGCAGCGCCGGGCTTGATCTGCACCACCAGCCCCTTGGGGAACCTGGGCTTCATGCCCTCGGCCACCACGCGGGCGACGACGTCCACCAGGCCGCCCGCGGGATAGCCCGTGAGCATGGTGACCGGGCGCTCCGGGTACTGCGCGGCAACGGGAAGCGAGAACAGCGCGAACAGCGCGGCAAGCAGAATGCGCATCGGGAACCTCCTCTTCGCGCTGATGGTATCAAAATGAGCACCGTGTACGACCCGTTCGACATGGCCATCGGCGCGACGATCATCGTCGTGGCAGCGATCGCCTCCGGCCACGCCGTCATCTACAAGCGCGAGCCGCGCTCGGCCACGCTGTGGGTATTCGTCATCTGGATCCTGCCCGCCGCCGGGCCGATCCTCTATCTCCTGCTCGGCGTCAACCGCGTCGAGCGGCGCGCGCGGCGCATGGCGCGGCGCAAGGTGCGCCACCGCAGCGTGTCGCAGCTGCCGGCGGGGGAGCCCGGCACGCACTTCGCCCCCCTCGCACGCCTGGTGCAGGAGGTGGTCGACCGGCCGCTGCTGCCCGGCAACGCGGTCGAGGCCCTGATCGGCGGCGAGCAGGCGTTCCCCGCGATGCTCGAGGCGATCGGGCGCGCGCGCGAGTCGGTGGCCCTCGCCTCCTACATCTTCGACGCGCACGGCATCGGCCGGGAGTTCATCGACGCGCTCGGCGCCGCAGCGCAGCGCGGCGTCAAGGTGCGCGTGCTGATCGACGACGTCGACGACCGCTTCTCCTTCTCTTCCGCGGTGAAGCCGCTGCGGCGCGCCGGGGTCGGCGTGGCCGTGTTCAACCCGCCGCTGGTGCCGGCTCGGCTGCACGCCCTCAACCTGCGCAACCACCGCAAGATCCTGGTGGTGGACGGGCGCGAGGGCTACACCGGCGGCATGAACATCGACTGCCGCTACCTGCAGCCGCAGGCGCCGGCGCAGGCGTTTCGGGACGTGCATTTCCGCCTTCGCGGGCCGGTGGTGGCGCAGCTGATGGAGGTGTTCGCCGTCGACTGGCACTTCACCTGTGAGGAGGAGCTGCGCGGGCGTGCGTGGTTCCCGTCCCTCGAGCCGCAAGGCGCCGTCGCCGCGCGCGCCATCGAGGCGGGGCCCGATGAGAATCTCGAGCGCCTGCGCTGGGTGCTGCTCGGCGCGCTCAACGCGGCGCAGCGCTCGGTGCGCATCGCCACGCCCTACTTCCTGCCCGATTCGGCGCTGATCTCGGCCCTCGGGGCCGCCGCGCTGCGCGGCGTCGATGTCGACATCGTGCTGCCGCAGGAGAGCGACCTGCCGCACGTCCACTGGGCCACCTTCGGCCAGCTGTGGCAGGTGCTCGAGCGCGGCTGCCACGTCTACCTGCGCCCGGGACCGTTCGATCACTCCAAGCTGATGGTTGTCGACGGCGCCTGGACGCTCCTCGGCTCGAGCAACTGGGACGCGCGCAGCCTGCGCCTCAACTTCGAGCTCAACGTCGAGTGCTACAGCGTCGAGTTCGGCGCGCACATGGAGGGCTTGCTGCAGGCGCGCATCGCCGCTTCGCGCGCGGTCAGCCTGCAGCAGGTTTACGCGCGGCCTTTCCCCGTCCTGCTGCGCGACGGCATCGCGCGGCTCTTCGTCCCCTATCTCTAGAGTCGTAGAATTACGACGCTCGTCCATCCCGGGCGGGAAAAAGGGGAGAAATGATGAAGACGCTATTCGCAAGCCTGGTCGGGGCGTCGCTGCTCTTCGGCGGCTACGTCTACGCCCAGGACAAGAAAGGCAAGATTCCGGAACGCACGCAGAAGGTGCTGCACGACAGCGACACCTTCCGCGTCACCGAGACGACCTACCCGCCGGGCGGCGGTACCGCCTCCACCCAGCCGGGCCATCGCGTCACGCGCGCCATCAAGGGCGGCACGCTCGAGCGCACCTACGCCGACGGCAAGAAGGAGCTGGTGACGTTCAAGCAAGGCGAGGTGCGGGAGACGCGGGCGGCGAAGGCGCCGTACGCGCTCAGGAACACCGGCAAGTCGGAGATCGTCCTCTACACCGTCACGGTGAAGACGAAGAAGTAACCGCTACTTCAGCGCCTTGTACCTGATCCGATGCGGCTTGGCGGCTTCTTCGCCAAGCCGCTTCTTCTTGTCGGCCTCGTATTCCTGGTAGTTGCCGTTGAAGAACACCCATTGCGAGTCGTCCTCGCTGGCGAGGATGTGGGTGGCGATGCGGTCGAGGAACCAGCGGTCGTGCGAGATGACGAGCACGCTGCCGGCGAACTCGAGCAGCGCTTCCTCGAGCGCGCGCAGAGTCTCGACGTCGAGGTCGTTGGAAGGCTCGTCGAGCAGGAGCACGTTGGCGCCCGACATCAGCATGCGTGCGAGGTGCAGGCGCCCGCGCTCGCCGCCGGAGAGCTGGCCGACCGGCTTCTGCTGGTCGGCGCCGCGGAAGTTGAAGCGCGCGAGGTAGGAGCGCGAGGGCATCTGCACCTTGCCCACCGTGATCATGTCCTGCCCGCCCGAGATGTCCTCGAACACGGTCTTGGCGCCGTTCAACTCGTCGCGCGACTGGTCGGCGTGGGCCATTTTTACGGTCTTGCCGATGACGATCTTCCCCTTGTCCGCCTTCTCCTTGCCCAGAATCATGCGGAATAGCGTCGACTTCCCCGCGCCGTTCGGGCCGATGATGCCGACGATGGCGCCCGGCGGCGCCTTGAACGAGAGCCTGTCGACCAGCAGCCGCTCGCCGTAGCCCTTCGACACGTCCTTGAACTCGATCACCTCGTTGCCGAGCCGCTCGGCGACCGGGATGAAAATTTCCTGCGTCTCATTTCTTGTCTGATATTCCTGATTCGAAAGCTCTTCAAAGCGTGCGAGTCGGGCTTTCGACTTGGTGCCGCGGCCCTTGGGGTTCTGCCGCACCCACTCCAGCTCGTGCTGCATCGCCTTGATGCGCGCGACCTCCTGGCTCGCCTCGACCTGCAGGCGCTTCTCCTTCTGCTCCAGCCAGCTCGAGTAGTTTCCCTCCCAGGGAATGCCGAAGCCGCGGTCGAGCTCGAGGATCCAGCCCGCCGCGTTGTCGAGGAAGTAGCGGTCGTGGGTCACGGCGACGACCGTTCCCGGAAATCTCTGCAGGAACTGCTCGAGCCACTCCACGCTCTCGGCATCGAGGTGGTTGGTCGGCTCGTCCAGCAGCAGCAAATCCGGCTTCGACAGCAGCAGGCGGCACAGGGCCACCCTGCGCTTTTCGCCGCCGGAGAGGACATCGATCTTTGCATTCCACTCCGGCAGCCGCAGCGCGTCGGCGGCGACCTCCAGCTCGTCCGCGCCGCCGGCGTTGACCATCGCCTCGAGCCTGGCCTGCTCCTCGGCCAGTTTCTCGAAATCCGCATCCGCCTCGGAGTAGGCGGCGTAGACCTCCTCCAGGCGCTTCTTCGCCGCGGCGACGTCGCCTTGCGACTCCTCCACCGCCTCGCGCACGGTCTTGCCCTTCGGCAACTGCGGCTCCTGCTCGAGGAAGCCGACTTTGATGCCCGGCATGCGCACCACTTCCCCTTCGTAGTTGTCGTCGACCCCCGCCATGATCCTGAGCAGCGACGACTTGCCGGCGCCGTTGAGGCCGAGCACGCCGATCTTGGCGCCGGGAAAGAAGTTGAGCGAGATGTTCTTGAGAATGGTGCGCTTGGGCGGCACGACCTTCGCCACGCGGCGCATCGTGTAGACGTAGTTGGGCATTACCAGCGCAGCGTGACGCCGGCGCCGACGGCGCGGTCGACCGCCGGCGCGTTGCCGCGGCGGTAGCCCACGCTGAGGTCGAGGTCCTTGCTCACCGAATAGATGAAGCCGAGCACCCACTGGCGCAGCGCGGTGCTGGAGCTGCGGTCGGGATTGGTGTCGAAGGCGAGATCGCTCACCAGCTTGAGCTGCTCGCCCACCTTCAGCCACAGCGACGCCGAGTAATGCAGCAGCGTCTCGCGCTCGCCGAGCAGGTTGCGGTTGCGCCGGTAGCCCGCGTGCGTGTGGAAGGACCAGCCCTCGGGCTCGTAGGAAAGGATGGCGAGCGTGCCGAAGGTGAGCTTTCCCGTGCCGAGGCCGCGCCGCTCGTCGCCCGTGGGCAGCGTGACGCCGGGCTTGAGGCCGAAGCTGAGCGGGCCCTGCTCGTGGAAGCGCCATTTCACGTCGATGGCCATATCGCCCTTCCCCTCGCCGGAGACGATGGGAATGCCGACCTGCAGGTCGGTGTTGTCGCGCACGCCGTAGCTCAGCGTCGTGCCCCACACGGTGGACGAGGCGCTGCCGTCGCGCTGGCGCTCGGCGTTCGCCTCGAGTTGCCAGCGCCCGCTGCCCTGGGTGCCGGTGTCCTCGGTCAGAAGCGGGTGCGCCGCATGAGCGGGTCCCACCGGGAATCCAAGTGCGACGAGAGCGAAAAGGCTATTTCGCGGGAACAGTCTCGTCCTCCGGGGCTCCGGCTGTGCGCCAGTCGGTTGTTTTTGGGACGATGCCCTCGAAGGAGGCAAGCTGCACGTGCCGCACGCGCGGCTCGGCGGTGCCGATCGCCGGGCCGCCCTCGCCGAACTTCTTCGCCGCCGCCACCATCATGCGGCGGAATTGCACCACGGCGACGTCGCTTTGCCCCGGGTGGTCGCGGCTGCGGTCGGCGATCGGCCCCATCGACTCCCACATTGCCATGTCCTGCGTCGGGATGCCGTGGATGCCGGTGAAGTCACCGCCCTTCATCGCCGTTCTGTCCTGCAGGTAGCGGTTTTCCAGGTTTCTTTTCTTTCTGAAATTCGTATCCAGGTCGACGCCGACGGTAGCGCCGCAGAATTTGCGCCACTCCTCCTGCGAGATGCCCTTCTTCGCGTCGGGATGCCAGGCGATCCAGTAGAACATGGTGTTGACGTCGTCCATCGGCACCAGCATCTGCGCGAGGCGATACTGGTCGTTGGGCGGGATCAGCACCGTGAACGGAGCGAGGAACAGCGTGGTGCGGATGTACTGGTCGCTCTCCGGGTTGCGGATCGGCTTGCGGATGGCGGCGTAGCGGAAGCCGTAGGACGTCGGCTCGAACTGCATCTTCGGCGCCTTGTCTTTCGACGGCCGCAGCCAGACGTCGCCGCTGGCGGTCGAGCCGTAGACCTCGGCGGTCGGCATGTTGGTCGAGTGCAGCGTCGAGCTGTGCGCGGAGTCGATCGAGCCCTCCAGCACCTGCGCCCAGTTGCAGGCGGCGTGCATCTTGACCGCGGCGGTGCGGCAGTTCGGGTGCGGCGCCCAGGCCGGCGGCTCGAACGCGCGCATCTGTTCCTTCGGCCCCATCCAGATCCAGACGAAGCCGCCCGCCTCGCGCGCCGGATACGACAAGGTCTTCATCTTCAGGCGCTCGCACGCGCCCGTGGCTTCGGAAGGCATGTCGACGACGTTGCCGTCGGCGTCGAACTTCCAGCCGTGGTAGAGGCAGCGCAGGCCTCCTTCCTCGTTGCGCCCGAAGGCGAGAGAGGCGCCTCGGTGGGGGCAATGCTCGGCGAGCACACCCAGCTCATCTTTTGAATTTCTGAAAGCAATCAGATCTTCACCGAGGAGGCGTGCGCGGACCGGCGCGCCGTCCTTTTCCGCGACTTCCTCGGACAGGCACACCGGCAGCCAGTGGCGCCGCATCATCTGGCCCATCACGGCGGCGCCTTCGACACGGCAGAGGAGCTCGTTCTGCTCCTTCGTGAGCATGCTAAGCTTCTCTTCCTAAGTACATGAAAAAGCTAAAAATTGGCGTGTCCGGATTGGGCCGCGCCTTCTCGCTCATGGTACCGGCTTTCCGCGACCCCCGCATAGAGGTGATCGCGGGCAGCGACCCGCGGCCCGACGCCAGGCGTCGGTTCGAGCAGGATTTTTCCGCAAAGGCGTTCGCCACGGTAGAGGAGCTCTGCCGGCAGGACCTCGATGTCGTCTACCTCGCCACGCCGCACCAGTTTCATGCCGCGCAGGCGAGGACCTGTTTCTCCTTCAGCAAGCATGTCCTGGTGGAGAAGCCGATGGCCTTGAGCCTGGCGGAATGCCGCAGCATGATCGCCGCAGCCAAAAAGGCGCGCCGGCATCTCGTGGTTGGCCACAGCCACAGCTTCGATGCGCCGATCCAGCGCACGCGCGCACTGATCGCCAGCGGTCGCTACGGCAAGGTGAAGATGATCAGCGCGTTCGACTACACCGATTTCCTCTACCGGCCGCGGCGCCCGGAAGAGCTCGATACGCGCCGGGGCGGCGGCGCGGTGTTCAACCAGGCGGCGCACCAGGTCGACATCGTGCGCCTGCTCGCCGGCGCCAAGGTGCGTTCGGTCCGCGCCCACACCGGTGCCTGGGACCGCTCGCGCCCTACCGAGGGGGCCTATTCGGCTCTTCTCGCGTTTCAAAATGATCTGTTTGCACAACTTGTTTACAGCGGCTACGCCCACTTCGACTCCGACGAGTTCATGGGCTGGATCGGCGAGATGGGTCTGCCCAAGGATCCAATGGTCTATGGGGTTGCAAGAAGAATTCTCCGCGGGAATGAACTGGCGCTGAAGGCGTCGCGAAACTACGGCGGCAAGAACCACAAGGCGGTGGCAACACAGCACCATCAGCACTTCGGCGTCGTCATCGTCTCCTGCGAGAAAGCCGACCTGCGCCCCCTGCCCGACGGCGTGATGGTGTACGCCGACGACGGCAAGCGCTTCGAGCCCCTGCCCCCGCCGCTCATCCCGCGCATCGAGGTGATCGACGAGCTTTACGCCGCGGTTGCGCGCGGCAAGGCGCCGCTGCACGATGGGCGCTGGGGCATGGCGACGCTGGAAGTGTGCCTCGCCCTGCTGCGCTCGGCGCGCGAACGAAGAGAAATCCGCCTGGGGAGCCGAAGATGAGCAAGCTGCGCCTGAGCTTCGCCTGCTGGGACTATGACCGGACGCGCGCGCTCGCCGACGGCAGCGTGAGCGCGGAAGGCATCGACCTGCAATACCTCTCGCAGCCGGTGGAAGAGACCTTCTTCCGCATGATGCGCCACCAGGAATACGGTGCAGCCGAGATGTCGCTTTCCAGTTATCTGGTTTCGTTAAATTCAAACAATCCTTTGTTTATCGCCATACCGGCTTTTCCGTCGCGTTTCTTCCGCCACTCGTGCATCTTCGTCGCGACGAAGAGCGGCATCCGCAAGCCCGAGGAGCTGAAAGGCAGGCGCATCGGCGTGCCCGAGTACCAGATGACCGCGCCGGTATGGATCCGCGGCATCCTCTCCGATGACTACGGTGTCAAGGTCACCGACGTGGAGCACTTCTCTGGTGGCGAGGAGGAACCGGGCAGGAATGAGAAGTTGAAGCTGGATCTCCCCTCGACCATCAGACTCAAGGCGATTCCTCCTGACAAAATTCTTTCTCGCATGCTCGCCGATGGCGACCTGGACGCCCTCGTCACCGCGCGCGCGCCTTCGACCTTCCACAAGGAGCCGGAAAAGGTGAAGCGCCTGTTCCCGGACTACGTCGAAGCCGAGAAGCAGTACTACCGGCGCACGAAGATCTTTCCCATCATGCACACGGTGGTGATCCGGCGCGATGTCTACGACGCCAACCGCTGGGTCGCGCAGTCGATGTACAAGGCGCTGGTGGCGGCGAAGGACAAGGCCTACGCCATGTATGGCCAGACGGCGGCGATGGCCAGCATGCTGCCGTGGACGGTGGCGCACGTGGAGGAAGCCCGGCGCGAGATGGGCGACGACTGGTGGCCCTACGGCCTCGCCCCCAACCGCCACGTGCTCGACACCTTCCTGCGCTACCACCACGAGCAGGGGCTGTCGAAGAAGCGCTTTTCTCCCGAAGAGATTTTCGCGAAAGAAACGCTCGAGACCTTCAAAGTCTGATCTCGGGCTCCTTGCAGAAGCGCGCGCCGAGCGCCGCCAGTGCCGCGTCGGTGAACACCGGCCCGATGAGCGTGATGCCGAACGGCAGGCCGTCCTCGCGCAGCCCTGCCGGCAGCGTGATCGCCGTGAGGTCGAGCAGGTTGACGAACGTCGTGTAGGTGCCGAGGCGCGCGTTGAGCTCGATGGGCTTCGCGTCCATGTCGGCCAGCTTGTAGATGGTGGGCGCGCCGGGCACCGCCAGCACGTCCATGCCGCGGAATGCCGCGCGCGCGACGCGGCGCAACTGCGCCAGGCGGTGCTGCCCGCGAAACAGATCCGCCGCGCTGCCCTTGGCGCCCTGCTCGATGATCTGCCGCGTCACCGGCAGCATGTCCCCGAGGTGCTTTTCCAGGTCGGCGTAGCGCTCCGCCAGCCAGGGCCCGTAGAGCAGGTCGCCCGCCTCGCGGAACGGCGCGAAGTCCACCTCGACGGGCGCGCCGCCGAGGCTGCGCAGCCGCACGATCGCCTGCGCGAAGAGCCGCGCGTAGCCGCTGTCGCCGAAGAACTCGGGATGCGCCGGTACGCCAAAGCGAAAAGGCGGCTTGTTGATGGCGACTTCCTGCGCGTGGCGGGAAAAAGGATCGTTCTCGTCGAAGCCCTCCATCACGCGCAGCACCCGCAGCGCCTCGGCGCAGGTGGTGGCGAAGACCGAGACGCAGTCGAGCGAGCGGCAGGCCGGCACGACGCCCGAGTTCGAAACGCGGCCGCGCGAGGGCTTCAGGCCGACGAGGCCGTTGAACGCCGCCGGCACGCGGCCCGAGCCGGCGGTGTCGGTGCCGAGCGCGAAATCGACCAGCCCGAGCGCCACCGCGACCGCCGAGCCCGAGCTCGAGCCGCCGCTGATATAGGCGGGGTCGAAGGCGTTGCGCACCGAGCCGAACGGCGAGCGCATGCCCGAGAGGCCGGTGGCGAACTGGTCCATGTTGGTCTTGCCGATGAGGATGGCGCCGGCGGCGAGGACTTTCTCCACTGCAAAGGCGGTCTTCTTCGCGTCGTAGGCAAAACCCTTGCAGGCGGCAGTCGTCGGCAGTCCCGCGACGTCGATGTTGTCCTTCACCGCGAACGCCTTGCCCCACAGCGGCAGGTTGCGCGGCATCTTCTCCACCTCGCGCGCGCGCTCGAGCGCCTTGTCCTTCGGCACCAGGTGGATGAACACCGGGTTGCGGGTGTTCGCCTCGACCCGGCGGTAGACCTCCGTGATGGCGGTTTCCAGCGCCATGACTAACCGCCGCTCGCGCCGATGTAGCCGGTGGCATTGATCTCCACCTTGAGCGGCGGGCGCATCTTCGGCGAGCCCACGCGCTTCACCTCGATCAGCGTCGAGCAGGGAAAGTCGCCGCTGAAGAACTCGCGCCGCGCACGCCACACCTCCTCGTTCTCGTCGAGGTTGGTGACGAAGACGGTGATCGACATCACGTCATCCATGCGTCCGCCGGCGGCCTCGACCAGGTCCTTGATCTTCTGCAACACGCGCTTCGCCTGCTCGTACATGCTGTCGCCCGGGTGCGGCGCGTCGGGGCCGCCCGCCACCATGCCGGCGACGTGGAAGTGCCCGTTGTACACCTTGGCGTTCGACCAGGTCTGCGGCGCGGGGTCCTTGACCCTGGACGAGCGGATTGTCTGCATCTTCATGCTCCCTCCTTGGCTCCAGCTTACATCCTGTTACACACAGGTAGAACTTGGCTTACACCGCGCAGCCAAAATTCGCACACCAACCACAAAGGAGCAATCATGGATCTCTCCCGACGCACCACCCTCAGCGGCATCCTCGGCACGCTTGGCCTGCTCGCCAGCGCCGGCGCCCTCGCCCACGGCAGGCGCCACGGCCACGGGCCGATGGATCCGGCGCAGATGGACGAGCGCATCGAGCGCTTCATCCGCCACCTCGCGATCGAGGTGGACGCCTCGCCCGAGCAGCAGCAGAAGCTCACCGCGATCGGCAAGGACGCCGCCCGCGACCTCGCGCCGCTGCGCAGCCAGGGGCTCGAGCTGCGCAAGCAGGCGCTGGCGTTGTTCAGCGCGCCGACGGTCGACCGTGGCGCGGTGGAGAAGCTGCGCGCGACGCGCATGCAGCAGGCCGATGCGGCGAGCCGGCGCATGACGCAGGCGCTCGCCGACGCCGCCGAGGTGCTCAGTCCCGAGCAGCGCCGCAAGGCCGCGGAGCGCGCGGCGCGCTGGCGGCACCTCAGCTGACGCCTCAGGGCTCCAGACGCACAAGCAGGCCGTTGCTCGAATCGGTGAGCAGGTAGAGATAGCCGTCGGGGCCGGAGCGCACATCGCGGATGCGGCCGATAACGCCCTTCAGCAGGCGCTCCTCCTGCGTCACCTTCTCGCCATCGAGCTCGAGGCGCACCAGCATCTGATCGCGCAGCGCGCCGACGAACAGGTTGCCCTTCCAACGCGGGAATTTGTCGCCGCTGTAGAAGGCCATGCCGGAGGGGGCGATCGAAGGCACCCAGTAGTGCAACGGCTGCGCCATGCCCTCCTTGCGCGTGCCTTCGCCGATGCGGGTGCCGATGACGTACTGCACGCCATAGGTGATCACCGGCCAGCCGTAGTTGACGCCGGCGCGGATGACGTTGATCTCGTCGCCGCCCTGCGGCCCGTGCTCGTGCGTCCATAGCATCCCGCTCTGCGGGTGCAGCGCGGCGCCCTGCATGTTGCGGTTGCCGAGCGTGTATTTCTCCGGCTTCCAGCCCGCCCTGCCGGCGAAGGGGTTGTCCTTGGGCACGCGGCCGTCGTCGTGCAGGCGGATCACCGAGCCGGCGTGGTCGTCCGGGCGCTGCGCGCGCTCCATCTCGCCGCGGTCGCCGAGCGTGAGGTAGAGATAGCCCGCCCGATCGAACACGATGCGCCCGCCGAAGTGCTGCCCACGTGTGCCCTTGGGGCTCTGCCGGAACAGGACTTCGACTTTCTCGATCGCATTTCCCCTCAGCCGGCCGCGCGCCAGCGCGGTGCCCACGCCGTCCTCGCCTCTTTCAGCGTAAGAGAGATAGACCAGCCCGTTCTTCGGGAAGTCGGGGTGAAGAACGACGTCTTGCAAGCCGCCCTGCCCGTGGACCGTCACCTGCGGCAGCCCGTCAACCGGCCTTGGCTCGAGCTTCCCGCCGGAAATGATCCTGAGTCGACCGGGTTTCTCCGTCACCAGCATGCGCCCGTCCGGGAGGAATGCGAGCGACCACGGATACTCCAGCCCTTCGACCAGCTTCACCACCTTGAACTGCGCATGCGCCGGCGGGCACGCGAGCAGCAGGATGAGGGCGAGGCGCGCGGTCATGCGCAGCATGATATCGGTTCACTCCCGCTTCGACGGCTTCACCAGGTCGACCGGGAGCTTCACTGTGCGCACGAGGATGCCGACCAGGCGGTCGCCCACGGCCAGCGGGTCGAGCGGCACGACGAGCGGATCGCGGATGTCGCCGTGCACCCCGACAGGCAGCGCGAGCAGCGTGCCGCCAAGCATGCGGCCGATCAGCGGGATCGCGGCCACCACGCGGTCCACCTGCCCGAGGACGCCCACCAGGACGGTCAGGCGTGTGTCCGGCTTGGCGATGCCGATCGGGCCGCTCGAGACGAGGCGCACCGCGTCGCTGTCGAACACGCTCTCATCCACGCGGAACTGTCCCTCCCTGAAGCGGCCGTGCAAGGTGAAGCTGCGGTAGCGCAGGCCGCGCGCGTCGCGGTGGTTCTGCAGCAGCCCGCCGATATCGTCGAAATTGCGCATCGACAGGATGCGACCCAGGAGATCGAACTTGCCGACTTCGCCGTCTTTCGCTTCGGCACGCACGCTGCCGCCGAGGTTCTCCAGCCATTGCTCGCGATTCGCCCCGCGCGTGCTCAGTTCCGCGCGCAGGTCGGCGCGCCCCTTGAGCTCCACCTGGCTCTGGCCGAGGCAGCGCAGCGTCTGCTCGAGGGGCAGCGCGTTGGCGGCGATCTGGGCCTTCGCCCTCACCCCGCCGGCAACCAGCTCCGCCGACAGCGGCAGCGCAATGCCGCACAGCTCGACGTGCGCCTCGACCAGGGGTCCGCGCACATCGAGCCGCTCGATGCGCAGGGCGCGGCCGGCGAGCCACTCGAGATCGAAATTGCCGCCCTTCAGCTGTCCTTGCGCGGTGCTGCGCAAGGGGTCGCGCCGGTCGACGATGAACTCGTAGTCGCCTTCCAGCCGGCCGGTGCCGGGAAGCGCGTGTTGCAGAAGCGCGCTCAACGTGTCCACATTCACGGCGCCGGAGAAGCGCCCGCGCACGCGCGCCTCGCTCACCTGTACGGCAAGGGCGAGCTTGCTCTGCCCATCCTCCAGCGTGAGGCGCGTCAGCTCGAGCAGCGCCGGCTTCCACGCCACCTCGACCTCCGCGCGCGGGCCGTTGTCGATGGCGAGAGAGGCCGCCACCTCGAGCGGCCGGTCCGGCTGCCACGCGATCCTGCCCGCGGTGAAGCGCAGCGGCGTGCGCGGCTCGTAGCGCGGCGCGCCGGCGCGCTCCACCGCCCAGCGAGCGGCTTTTTCGCCCAGCACGCCGCCCGCGATGCTCGCCTCCACCTGCGGCCCCCGGTAGCCGAAGCGGCCCGAGACCTCGCCGGCGGCGTCGAGCAGCGAGAAGTTGACGCGCTCGAACCTCAAGCCCTGCGGGCCGACGGTCAGCTCGCCCCCCTCCGCTTGCAGGGATGCCGGAAGGCGATCGGATTCCACCACGAGCCGTTTCGGCAGCACCACCACCTGGTAGTCGATGTCGCCCGGGCGATCGAGATGCAGCGCGAGGCGTTCCAGCCTGACATCGGCTGCCCCGCTGGCCGACTTCACTTCCGTGGTCCAGCGCCGCGCGAACTCAAGGGCTTTCGTGCCTTGCACGCCCTCGGCCTGGCCTTTGACGCGCAGCGCGAGGTCGGCATACGAGAGGCTCGCCTCCGCGCGCAGGCGCCGCCACGCGTCGGAGGTCGCGGCGATCTCGAGCGTGGCGCCCTCGGCGCCGGTCTTCGCCTGCCCGGAGACTGCGCGCAGCGCGACCGGCGGCAGGTCTTCCAGCTCGAGATCGAAGGCCGCGTTCTGCATGCGCAGCGTTGCATCGGGCAGCAGCTCGCGCAGCGCGGCCACCACGTGCCTGGCGTCGACCGCGCCCGCCGCCGGCTCGCCGCCTTCCCGCGGCGTGAGCGCAAGCCGCGGCCGCACCAGCGCGATGTCGGCGATCTCGACGCGTCCGAGCAGGAGCGGCCACAGCGCGAGCGAAGCCCCCGCCTCCTCGGCCCGCGCATGCAGGGCGCGCGTCTCGATGCGCAGGCCGCGAACGCGCACCGCGGGACGCGGCAACAGCCGCGCGCTGAGCGCATCCCACGACACCTTGCCGCCGACGGCCTGCGCCACCATCGGCTGCAGCCGTGCCCGCGCCCAGGCCACGTCCGCGAGCAGCGGCGCGAGCAGCAGCAGCCCGAGCAGCAGCGTTGCGCCCGCGCCCGCCAGCGCCAGGAGCTTGACGCGCGTTCTCACCGCAGGGAGTCCACCAGGCGCCGGTACTCCGGCGACTGGTCGAGCAGCGTCGCGCCGGCGCGGCGGATGCGCTCGATCGTCTCCGGCGGCAGTTGCAGCGTGGTCGGGATGACGTTGAGGAACTGGCGCTCGACCGGGTCGCCGAATTCCTTGATGTTGACTTCGACCAGGTAGAGGTCGAGCGGCCGCCCGGAGTCGATCATGCGCTTGTGCCACTGGAGGATGGCCTGGCGCCCGATCACCTCGGTCTCGAAGGAGTAGCGGTTGATCGGCACGTCCGCCAGCGCGCGCACGACCTGCGACAGCGTGGGCACGTCGGCGGTCATGTCCACCGAGCGGTCGCTCTCGGTCTCGGCGTTGACCATGAAGATGGCGAGCTTCTTCACCGGCGCGACGCCCGCGGCCTTGAACACGCGGTCGAGGCCGCCGAGGAGCGCCGAGGTCTCCATCAGGGCGCGGATGCCGATGTTGTCGGCGAGGCCGCCGTCGAGCAGATGGATGTAGGGGCGCTTCTCGCGGTCGAGGTAGGACATCAGCTCGCGCAGGCGCTGCTCCTGCCGCGCCACCATCAGGCCGTCCTGCGCGCGCGGCGGCTGCGGGAACGCCGGCAGCGCGCAGCTGCCGGCGTAGTTCCACAGCGTCACCGGCGAGAACACCATCGGCACGGCGCTCGAGGCGGCGACGGCGCGCGAAACGGGAAACTTGTCGAGATCCGAGCACAGCAGATCGAACATGCCCTGGGTGAACTCGAAGCGCGCGCCGAGGCCGATGTCCGAGGCGCTGATGCTGACGTAGGGCTTGCGGCGCGGGATGTCGGCGAAGGTCTTGCCGTCGTAGAGCATCTCGTCGAGGAACTCCTGCACCATGTCGATGCGCCCGTAGCGCGACGACATCAGGCGCGGGATGGCGGCAAACTGCACGATGCGCGACTCGAGGCGGTCCTGCAGGTTGCGTTCGAAGAACCGCTTGTGGAAATCACGGAACAGCCCGTCGCGGTGCAGCGCATAGTACGCTGCGGTCATCGAGCCGCCCGATACCGCGTTGATGTAGTCCACCTCGTCGAGCAGCCGCGTCGAGCGGCCCTCCCAGGTGACGCGCTCCGCCGCCAGCCGCTCGAGCACGCCGTAGGCGAGCGCCGAGGCGCGCATGCCGCCGCCCGAGAACGTGAGCGCAATGAACAGGCTGTCGCTGTTGCCCGACGCTTCGAGCTGCTCGAAGCGGTAGCCGCGCGCAGGGTCGTGCTTCTCCAGCGGCGCATTGATCGTGTAGTGCCAGCTGCCGCAGCCGGCGAGTGCCAGCGCGGCAAGGCAGGCAAGCAGCGAACGCGTCATAGTCGGGACTCCGAGCGGCAGTATACTTTTCGACCATCCATGAGAACCTTCGTGCTCGCTCTTTTGCTCCTCGCGGCGGCCCTGCCCGCCCGCGCCCAGGACGACCCCACGCTGATCGGCATCGGCGTGCGCTCGCGCCCCGACTACGACGGCGCCAACACGCGCACCGTGGACCTGGTGCCGGTGGTGCGCTGGTACGGCAAGCCTCTCTTTGCGCGCACCACGCAAGGTGTGCTCGAAGGCGGTGCGCGCATGGAGGTGGCGCCGGGATTCAATGCCGGCGTGCAGATCGGCTACGAACAGGGGCCGCGCGACCAGAGCCGCGATGGCTCCTACGGCTTTCACCTCGAGCTCGACGGCCGCATCGGCCCCTCCCCGATCACGCTGCTGGCGCGCTGGCGCGAGTACATGAAAGACAATCACGGCCGCCAGGTCGACCTGCGCTTCACCGCCGGTGTCCTGCAGAGCGGTCCCGCCCTCGGCTTCGTCTTCGCCCAGGTCACCTTCGCCAACGCCGAGAACGTGCGCGCCTTTTTCAACGTCGACGAGTCGGGCCACCTCTACACCGACCTCGGCGTACTCGGCTCCTACGACGTGGCGCAGAACTGGGTGCTGGTGGGAAGCCTCTATCTGCGCCGGCTCGACTCCGACATCGCGCGGCAGAGCGCATTCGGCAGCCGGCAGAACAACGTCTACGCCACCGCAGGAGTAGCATACAAATTCTAGAAGGAGGCGCCATGCGCAAGGTCCGCGTCGCACCAAAAGGGATGGGACTCAACGATTTCGTCGCCCAGGCGGAAGGCTTCTTCGCCGACGAAGGCATCGAGGTCGAGTGGGACATCAAGACCTTCCGCGGCACGCAGTCGAGCTGGAAAGGCCTCGATTACAAATCGCGGCCGCAGGACAAGCCCTACGCCGAGGGCGACAAGAACCTGATCCAGTGCGCCTGCGTCTGGGGCAGCATCTCCAACGCCAGCGCCGGTATGGGCCGCTTCGTGCCCGACTGCTACGGCGTGTCGCCCTGGGCCATTTTCGTGCGCCCGGAGTCGAAGATCCGCAAGCCCGAGGACCTGAAGGACGTGCCGGTGTCGGTCGGCATGCGCGCCGGCAGCCACTTCAACGTGCCTTTCCGTCTCGAGAAAGTCCTGCCCCTCGAAAACATCAAGGTGGTCAACACCGGCGGCTTCGGCGCGCGCCTGCGCGCGCTGCTCGACAAGGAGGTCGAGGCCGCGAGCCTGCTGCCGCCGCAGATCGACATGGCGCGCCAGCTCGGCCTGCGCATGGTGATGGAAGACGAGTTCCA
>Ga0075418_10002571_pt1 | contig 20820 bp, 22 predicted proteins | sample SoiMetdeltSBSDD2_FD_81776 | JGI IMG/M metagenome (GOLD analysis project Ga0075418, IMG submission 81776) | Bulk soil microbial communities from a Populus tree surrounding site in Tennessee, USA - Soil MetaG P. deltoides SBSDD2 | ecosystem: Environmental > Terrestrial > Soil > Tree plantation...
AACCACTTCGCACCCTCAGGATGGATGGGAGATTGGCCGGATTTGGCTGTCGAGGAGAATTGGACCAATAACCCTTCGGCTGGCAAGTCGTGCATTAAGATATCGTACAGCAGCGCCGGCGCGCTCGGTCAACGCTGGGCGGGAATATATTGGCAAACGCCACCGAATAATTGGGGCAACCTCGGCAATGGGTTCGACTTGAGGGGGGCTACCAAGCTCACGTTTCGTGCACGTACGGATCTCTCGCCGGGGCAAACCCAAACTGGGCGGATGCATTTCTTTTGCGGGGGGATTAATGTTCCTCCACGCCCAGGTTTCCCCTATTACGATTCATTTAAGACTCCTCAAAAAGAGGTGAGACTGACAGAAGAATGGCAGGAGTTCACGATCGATCTTGCTGGACACGATTTGAGCAACGTCATAGGCGGTTTCGGTTGGGTCACCGCACAAGTGGACAATCCCTTCGGGTGCACAGTCTATCTGGACGATATTCGGTATGACAAACAACTCAACAAGGACCTTTCGCAATTAATTGGTGGCTTGTGCCTCGCCGTGGATAAGGAAGGGAATCCGAATGGCTGCACCTTCTACCTTGATGACGTGCGGTTCGTCTATGCCGACGATGCGAACATCTTTAACCACCGAATGGCGCAACGGGGTCTTTTACCGAGTTACGAACCAAGGCCGGGTCAACTTTTCGCACCCCTCCGCAATGTCTCGTTCGTGTATGATGTCTCGCTCACGGTTCTTGCTCTGGCCGCAAGAGGCACGAACGAAGACTTGGCACGCGCGAGAATTCTGTTGGACGCAATTTGCTTTGCCCAAGACAACGACCGCTATTTCACGGACGGCAGATTGAGAAACGCCTATAGGGCTGGAGACTTGATCGACCCTGCGAGCGGTAAGGCAATGCAGCCAGGATGGTGGTCAGATGCGGAAAACCAATGGCTGGAAGATGTCGGATTCAATAGCACCTCCACAGGAAACCTTGCGTGGGCCATGCTAGCTCTTCTCGGCTACTACAAATATGATCCCAACCCGAAGTATCTCAATGCGGCGACGCGGCTTGGAGAGTGGATTATTACAAATACCAAAAGCTTCAGCGGAAGGGGCGGATACACCGGTGGGTTTGAAGGGTGGGAGGAGAACCAAATAAAAGTGGAGTGGAAATCGACGGAACACTGCATCGATCTTTACGCCGCTTTCGTACTATTGAGCGAGGCAATACCTTCAGAGAAGCAAAAGTGGCTGTCGCATGCCGCTCATGCCAAGGATTTTGTTGCCTCTACATGGAATTCTCGCGACGAATGGTTTTGGACCGGGACCTATATGAAAGATGGTCAGGAACTCCTCAATGAGGATGTGGTCCCGGTGGATGTGCAAGCGTGGGCAATGATGACAATGGAAAACTGGCGGACTTATTCCAAAGCGATTTCTTGGGCAGAGGAGTTTTGCCGTGGTCAACGAGACGGTTTCGATGGTTTCGGCTTTAGCTTTAATCGGATCGGCTCTACCACTAACCTTAACGGGATTTGGTTTGAAGGGACAGCCCAGATGGTTGTCGCCTATCAAATCCTCGGGAAGTATATGGTTGCAGATCATTTTCTCTCCCAAATCCAAAACGCTTCGCGCACGCCAATCGCTGACGAGGGTAAAGGTGTCCCCGCCGCCTCACGCGATCATCATGCGACTGGTTTCGGGTGGGAGTATCATAACGTCCTTCACACCGGTGCGTCGAGTTGGTACCTGCTCGCGGCCCAAAAATTTAACCCCTACTGGCAAATCCGGACGATCGCTCAACCCGTAAATATTGTGAAACTCCAAGATGGAACAGTAAGACTGACCTGGGCCGGAGATACCGACAGTGTCTTTGTCGTCGAGTGTACTGATCGATTGCCACCTCCTTCGGGTGCATGGGACGAGGTGGCGCGTCTAACTGGCGGAAGGGGATGGATGTTCTGGGATGATTTGCCGAACAAAACTCGCTTTTACAGAATTGGAATCCGGGCTCCTTGAATTCAAAGTAAGTCTTGTGGATTTCTAGAGCAGCGAAACACGTAGCATCCGACTCGCGTGTAGAAGTTCGCGAGAGGTTTCCTGCGGCTGTATAAGTATCGCAATTCGTATACGCCGGCATGCTGTTGTAAAAGTCATTGGCTGTTGATAGAGTAAGAAGCGATGGCTGTCCGAATCTATTTTTCTGACTTTTTCCCGCAAGGTTTCTAAAAAGGATCTTCTTTCTCATTCATTCCGAAATCCGCCTCCTCTGTATGACGGATGCAATGATCGGCGCAATCATCGGTTACTTCGCTGGAAGTACTATCATCGGCGGGGGGTGTCCGGGGGCAGTATGCGGAGTACTGAATTACTGGCTCATTTCGATCTGCCGGCTCAAGTTGAAACCAGCCTGACCCCGATTTCTTTTCACAGAGCGACCTTAAGGCCGCTCTTTTTATTGATCCCGAAAGTAACTGTAAATCAACCTGACTATTTTCTTCTGTCTAGCTCCGTAGGTTCGAACGTCGTCCCTTAACCCCCGCGTTAAGGGACAGTCTGTAATTTATGCTTCTGAATTTGAACCGACAGAGGCTTGAAGTGTAACTCAAGGAGCAATAGCGCTCGACCCGAGAGATCAAGATCAATACCGACACCTGATCGAGCATTAGTCGTTCTTTTCCTTTGCTGTGTTCACGGGCAGGCTCTGTTGTGGGGGTTCGGACGCCCGGTCGCGGGACCCGAGGAGGTATCCTGCGATCGTGCCAAGCAAGCCAATTACTGCAGAGATTTGTTGGTCCGAATAACCAGCCACAACAAGGACAACGGCAGAGACGATGATCAGAGGAAGAGAGAAACCGCGGATAACGTCTGTCGCCTGGCGGTTTTTGGTAAGTAGATAGGTGGTTAGTCCGCAGATAATGAGACCGAAAAAAAGAAGGGAAAGGCTAAGCGTCACGACCAAGCCCGGCGTCCAAGGCTGGCCAGCAGAGTCCAGGGGTACAGCGGGAATGTTGGCTTGAGCGTCGTCGAGGGCTTCCAAGAGACGATCAACATTAGTTGCCATGCGTATGAACCTTCAACTGGTCGACGTCCTTGCGCAGCAACTTAACTTCTTCGGCCAGCTGCTTGATCACATCAGTTTGGGCACGCGTGAGATCTTCCAGTTTTTTAACACGCAGTTCGAGCGTGGGTTCGCCGGGGATTTGGTTGGCGGCGCCGGCCCGCTTGTGATCGGGCGCCTGCTGACCTAAAGCGAGGCAGAGGAAACCGGTCGTTGCGACCAGCGTTATGAATGTTTTCATGATGTTCGATGGTCTTGTTTGCTTTGAGTAAAGCCGGCTTATGGAAAGATCGTTGCGCATCAAGGATACTCAGCGCTCACAATGTGGGGAATCGCCCCCCCACAACCTGATGTGAAAAAACCAAAGACACACGCGGCCAACAAAAAAGCAGCTTTGAGTATACGGGTGCTCCCACTCATGGCTTGATGGCAATTAGGTCAGATTGCAGGGAACTGTCAAGCCCCAATTAGCGTTGAAAGTCTTACTTACTATATGAAACTCATGCAATGCGTAGCTCTCTTGGTGAGCCGTATATGCATCCATCGGAGGAGTTTCATCTTTCGCATCGCAGATGGCCGATCAAACAACTGATTTGCCCTGGTATTGCCTGTCCAAAAATGGACCGTGGCACTGGATAATTGAAAGCATAACCATCATTTGAGCAGCAACACGTCCGCGACCGATGACGACCCGTGTCTCTGGCGAATCGCGGGTGCGTTAGAAGCCATTCTCTTCTAATTGGAAGAACGCCAAAGGGTCGAACATTGCCGGATGCGGCAAAGAATCACTCCTTTTATGCCACGCCGGTTGCATCACAATCGCTAGATATAGCACTGAGCCATCACTGGATGCAAAATGGCCACTAGGAGCGAGATGTGCTAACATAACGATGCAGCAGCCACACCCCGCCACACCGAACGAACCCGGCCCGAGCCACACGCCTGCTGCGCTCGATAATGCGGTTGCTCAGCCTTCCTTAAGTTACGAAGCCATAGAAGCTACAGCGCACACGGCGAAAGGGTTCGACATTCTCTTTGAGGAAGTTCTGGAGCTTCGGAAGCGGCCACAAACAAATGCAAACCCAGAAGCTGCTAGCGACATACGCGAGAGTAAGCACTTCTCTCCAAGAGGATCAGCAGACGGTAAAAACGCAATTGGTCGTGCTTAGGGAGTATGCGGCAAAGCATGGATACACAATTGTTCGGGAATACGTCGATGAGGGTTGGAGTGGCGATACTCTCGCACGACCTGAACTCGATAATTTGCGAAATGATGCCAAATCCAAGACTTGGCAAGCCGTTTTGATCTATGATCCCGACCGGCTGGCCCGTCGCTACTCATATCAGGAGCTTGTCCTGGATGAGTTAAGAGAGCGCGGCATCGAAGTCATTTTTATCACCGTTGCTGCGCCCAAGAACAGCGAAGATAAAATTCTTCACGGGGTAAGAGGCCTCTTTGCCGAATATGAGCGGGCCAAGATTGCTGAGCGCTTTCGACTCGGAAAGGTTCGTAAGGTCAAAGAAGGCCATCTTCTGGTCTCCGAACCACTCTACGGCTATCGATACATTCGGAACACAAAGGACCGACCGGGGCGTTACGAAATCAACGAGGAGGAAGCGGGTGTGGTTCGGATGATTTTTCGGTGGATTGCTGACGAGGGATATACCATGCGCAAGGTGGTCCGAAGGCTTCTCGAACAGGGGATTCGCCCTAGGAGAAGCAAACGAGGCGTCTGGAACACGAGCACGTTGAGCACGATGCTGCGTCATAAAGGGTACATTGGAGAAACGCATTGGGGCAGTTCCTACGCGGTCGTTCCAGAGAACCCACTTAAAGAACGAAAGTACAAGAAAATCACGAAAACAAGTCGCCGAATCAGGCCTGAATCGGAATGGTTCAAGATTCCTGTTCCGGCGATAATTGGAAAGGACGTGTTTGACCGCGCTCGCGCCCAGTTAGAGAAGAACTACACATTCTGCCGACGCAACAAAAAGAATCAGTACCTTTTAGCGGGCAAGATTTATTGCCCGTGTGGACGAAAACGCTCGGGCGAGGGTGTATTGAACGGAAAGCACCTGTATTATCGCTGTACGGCAAGAGTTCTAAGCTTTCCGTTGAAGGCGAGTTGTGGCTCGGCGGCCGTCCATGCTCGTGTAGCCGACCAGTTGGTTTGGGAACGAATCGTCGAATTGATGAGTTCACCTGAACTGTTATCTGTGCAAGCGGAGCGATGGTTTCAAGAGCGTAAATCGAGCGCTCAGAGTACAGGCGATACGGTCGCAGAAATTGACCGTGAAACTGCTAAACTGAAGAGCGAGGAAGAGAGATATTCTAAAGCGTATGGTGCAGGTGTGTTCACGCTGGAGCAATTCAAGAAGTACGCCGAGCCGATCCGCGCACGCATATCCACACTCAGCATTCAAAAAATGGAGGCTGAAAAGTTCAGACGTGACGATCGGTTAGTACCCAATCCGGCTGAACTGCGGCGATTTACGGAGGAAGCCGCGACGCTGCTCAACGATGTGAGTTTCCAGAAAAAGCGGGAAATCGTTCTTCATGTTATCGAAAAGGTCGAAGCAACCACCGATCAGTTATTGGTCCGAGGTTTCATTCCGCTGACGCGGGACGTTACATCATCTTTGGCTCGCGATCACGCGAGCACAACTCACCATCATGTCGAGATGCGTTCTAACGATAGGTATGGTTTGAACACAAATCGACATGACAGAAAGCCGAAGGGCGTTCCGTTCATGTTTGAGCTAAACATTCCTGTGGTTAGCGTTCCACGCCATCGCCATAGAAACGCAAGCGGGCAGTTTTCGTGACTCTCAACGCGCGAGGGAATAAGCCCTGAACGGCGAAGCATCGCCCACGATTAGTCCCTGGCGCGCGGCTAACCGTCATTATCCACACCCGGTTTACTTTTGAGTGTGGTTTAATTAGACCTAACTGCCTGCCCACCTGCCGCGTCTCGCCGAGTTGAATGCTCGGCGATTTTATATCGAGAGACTTGCCGCTTCCGACAAATCGTGTGTCCTTCGTTTTGTTTACCAATAGTAATATTTTGGAGACCTGAACTCCTTCTGGGTTCGTTTCTCTCTCAATCATATGGCCTCCGCGCACATTTCAAACCATTTGCGAGCAAATCGAAGGAGGTTAGGACTCTCGCAAGACGAACTCGCCTTTCTTTTAGGGGCGGGGAGCGGTGCGAAGGTCTGTCGTTATGAACGACTCCTTCGCGAGCCGAATTTGAGGACGATCCTCGCTTTTGAAGCAATCTTCGAAAAATCCGCATCCGTTCTGTTCACAAGGTTCTACAAAGAGGTTCAAAAGGAAATTGTCGTGCGCGCGCGAGTTTTGAGGCGGAGAGCAAGTGCCGAGGCGAGGGCAGACCTCAGTCGGAAACATCGCTCTCTAATCCGAATGATTACGATCCACTCTAAACCAAATTAATCCGGTGTCTCACAAACCTTCTCGCCACACCATACTTTCGATTGCGCCTTCCACCAGGGGATTTGGGTTTGCGCTTGTTGAAGATAAGGCGCTAATCGATTGGGGTTGCAAAACCGTTAAGGGGGAAAAAAATGCTGCGACTCTCGCAAAAGTTCGGAAGCTGATCGATCTATACACGCCCACAATGCTCGTAATTCAAGATTATTCTGCGAGGCCCACGCGCAGAGCAGAACGGATTCGGCAGCTTGGGGTCGCAATGGGGTGGTTGGCTACGGATTACAAACTTACACTCAAGCTCGTCGCGCAAGTCAAGGTTCAACGTGTATTCTTCGGTAAGCGGAGAGCGACAAAGCAAGAGATCGCGCAGGCGTTGGCGTCACGGTTTCCACAGGAACTCGTTCCGCTCTTACCTCCTAAGCGGAAGCCTTGGATGCCTCAGCATCCTCGAATGGACATGTTTGATGCGATTGCGCTTGCCGTAGCCCAAGCCCACGCGAGGAAGGGATAGTTAAGGCGGTCAGCGCAGTTGAACATCAACGAGCTGGAATGGCTAAGTCACACCGATGAACGGATTATCAGGGTCCCGCGGAAGACATTAATTGGGGCCAAGAGAGATATTCCTGATACTCCATAGTTGTCCACTTTGAGGGCCATTGCTCCTGCGATAAAATGCAGGAACAATGGGATGGTGGATCGTAGAACACTGGCCTGAGATTTTGCAAAACGCCGGCATAATCGGCGGCTTCGTATTTACGGCCGTAAATCTACGTCTGGACATCAAAGCGCGACGGGTTTCAAACCTCCTAAAAATCACGGAAGGACACAGGGATCTCTGGAGCAACCTCTACGAGCAACCAGGGTTGGCGCGGGTGTTAGACCCTGCTGTGAATCTCGAAGAGAATCCAATTTCGGACCAGGAAGAACTTTTTGTCGTTCTTTTGGTTTTGCGAAGCAGCGCCCAGGAAGCGATGAAGCAGGGGATGTTTACGGCACCCGAGGGCCTCTCGATTGACATACGCAGCTTCTTTTCGAAGCCCATCCCAAGATCGGTCTGGGAACGGAACAAAGTCTTTCACGATTCGGACTTTGTGGAATTCGTTGAGCAGCATCTGCTGAGGTTTAAATAAGGGCGCCTTGGACGTAGCAAAACCCTCGTTTGCCCTGAACCTTCCGAGGACGCCGTCCTTGCGCTCCGATTCTCATCCTCATCGATGCAGAAGCCCTCTGGATACAGCAGTTCTAACGGTGGGCCGTGGATTTTCCAAGTCGGCAATTCTCACTTTTATTCTCAGTTTGTGATTCTCACTTGATCGCGAAGTGCTTAATCAGCGTGATTCTATTGGTTGATTCGCAGGTTTGGAGCGGGTGAAGGGAATCGAACCCTCGTGATTATTCATCTGCCCTAAGCGCCAGATGCTGGCCGGATTTGATCGAACAACCACGCCCGGGCGTAAGCCCACCAGCGTTTGGCGGCACGCCTGCTACTCGAGGATGACCACGAGGCATTGATTACGTCGGCTGCTGAGTCGCGGGTGGGAATTCGATAATGCTGTCAACGAGCGAAAAAATTCAGTGAGCCTTTTTGCTGGGTTTTGGCGCATGACGGGGTTAGAACGCCATGGGTGTGCCCCTTGAAAAGCGCACGTGAGGGTAACTAAACAAAACAAAAACCATTATGAAAAAAAGACATATTCTGAAGCGCCTTCCGGTGGATGCTCAATCCTTTGCCTTCGCCCTGTGTGTACTGTGCACCTCCCTGGCAGGCAGCCTCCCGGCACAAACGCCACAGACCGTAGCCACCGGTTTGCTGCGGCCTGCCAAGATCATCCAAAGCCCGCTCGGCAATTACCTCGTCGCCGAAGCGGGAACCACGGCGGCCTCGAACATCGCTCGCGTTTCGATCGTCGATGCTCAGGGGAATCGGCGAACGCTGATCGGCGGATTGCCCTCCTCCCTGACCTTCATCGGTGATTCGTCGGGAGCATCCGGTCTCTATCTGCGCGGAAGAACTCTGTTCATTAGCATTGGTGAGGGTAACGTCACGCTGCCCGGGCCGGTTCCACGCACCGAAATTCCCAACCCGAGCCCCGCCTCCCCTCTCTTCAGTTGCGTGCTCGCCGTGACCTTCAGTGCGAATGCGGAGCGGGAAACGACCGGCGTTCAGTTGACCGTCGCGGATCATCAAGCGCTGAAAGACGGGGAACATCTCCTGCGCTTCGATGCGGAAGGACGAAGGATCACTATCGAGTTGGTCGTGGATTTCCCGGACTATACTCCAGAGCCGGTCCCTGCGCTGGCCACGAATGTGCGCCATTCGCACCCATACGGTGTGGTCGCAGATGATAACTACGTTTATGTCGTCGATGGCGGCTACAACCGGGTGCACAAAGCGGAAATCGCCTCGGGGACGTTCGCGACGCTCGTAGCGTTCCCCAACATTCCCAACCCCTTGTTCGGTACTATCGGCGGACCGACCATGGAAATCGTTCCCGACAGCATTCACTGGAACGGGGACCAGCTCATCGTCAGCTTGTTGAGCGGGTTTCCCTTTCCCGCCGGGACATCCCAGGTGGTCGGTATCGACCCACAAACTGGTGCCAGGAAACCGCTCATCGCAGGGCTTTCGTCGTCTGTCGATGTCCTTCCTCTCCGAGAGGATGACGAAACGGTGGGCTTTCTTGCGCTGGAATACAGTCTGGCCCATCTCGCGGGCGCTCCCGGTCGGCTGCGTTTGTTTGACTCGTCCGGAACTTCATCGGCCACGCTGGCAACCGGGCTCGTGACGCCGGGCAGCATGGTTTACGACCGCAAGGCGGGCGAGGTGGTGATCGGGCTCCTCAGTGCGGGGCAACTGGTTTCAATTCAACTGCCATAACCATCGCGGCTGAGGCGCGGGTTACTCCAACGTAAGTGCCCTGAAATCAATGGAGCGGGTGAAGGGAATCGAACCCTCGTCTCAGGCTTCGGAGGCGATTCGCGAGCTTAGGAATCCTCTAATTGCGTCTCGGTGTATCCGACTGGGTTGGCGCAAACCGTTTTCCCAAGAACGAAGAGTTTTTGGGTCGACTCGGAATCTTTGGGCGCATTCCTCACGGGTTAGCTTGAGCTCCAGACGGCGGGTTTTGAGGCTTTGCCCGAGGGATGGTGGTGAAAAAGAGGCACCGCCATTGGTTTCGTTGCCATACGGGTCTTTGAGGCCACATGACTGGAACGGATCGTGGCCGAGGTACTCGATGATATGCCGATGGTGCTCCCATACTGGGTCCACCTTATCACACTCCCAGCGGCTTAAGGTGACAGTGCTAACCTTCAGAATTCGAGCAGCTTCAGACTGGTGAATGCCCAGTTCCAAGCGCCTTCGGCGAAGGTGCCCACCGATCGTGGTTGGGTTTTTAGGAACGGCGATCCCGCGATTTAGGGCTGGTAAATGGCGGGATCGAGGCACGCTCCAAACGCGCTCACTAAAAGGCAACATCGCGCACGAGTAACGGGAAGATGCAGAGAGTAAAGCCCGACCGACGAACGCAAGTTATAAACGATGTCCAAAGCCCAACACACGGCCGAAGTGTTGGGGCAGCTAGGAGGTGGCGCCTACTACGGCTCGGATGGCTTGAAGGTGGTTCGCTGAAGGGAGCAGTCGATCCTTTTCCCACCCGATAACTGTGTTGACGTTGAGGTGCAGCTTTTTGGCCAAGTTTCGCTGTGTAATGCCCTTTGCACGCCTAGCGAAGCGAAGCTGATCGCCTACGGTTTTATTCGCATTTGAGAGTGCGTTGCGAGGCTTTCGAGCGCGGGAAGTTTGCTCGTTTTTGATGCAAATCTTACGGTGTACACAACCCAACAGTTGTATCCCCGAGGGAGAGGGGATGGCCGTCGACGGAGCGATTTTTGAAACAATGCGGACCGGTGCTGGTGCTGGTGAGAAAGTGGGAAAGTGAGCGAGGGGTGGAACTGGGCGGGACATAATGGGAGTTTCCGCGGAATGGACGCGAAAGAACGCAAGACGCAAAATGCGTGTTGAGAGTGAATGGTTGAGAGTTGAGTGACCGCTGGGCTCGCGGGAGAAGGGACAGCTCCGGTCGTATTCGGTCCATTGGGAAGCCCGGGATTCGGAGGCCGCGTTAGACAGATGCATGTTAATAATCATGGGAGTCATCAACTAGACCGCGCGGAGACGGTTTGGTGATTTTTCGAGGAAAAACGCAGATCCAGACCGGTCGGCGGTATAGATCCGGTATAGTTGCAGAATTTCGAATTGCATAAGTCATTGTTATGAGGGGCCGAATTTTGGCAGGGAAATGGCCGGATTTTGGCCGGGTTTTCACTGTACAACCACGAATGAACAGGAATGGACACGAGTCGGGAACAGCCGCGAAGGAACGCAAAACACGCAAAATGCGTGTTGAGAGTGAATGGTTGAAAGTTGAGCGATCGCTGGGCTCGCGGAGTTCGCCCCTCCTCGTTTCCAAAATCGAACGACCGAAACAGCCGTCGTCGCAAGTCGTTGGTACGGCGTGGTCGAAAATCGAACGAACTTTGAAATCGTCCGATTTTGGCCGATCGAGGGAGAAAATGTCACCATTTGAGGTGATGGATTTTGTAAGTGGCTGGAAGCGAGGGAGTAACGAATTCGCAGTGACAAAAATGGTGACATAATAGTGACATTCTTGAGCCTGCGGACATGGGCGGAAGGACGCCCTACCGCGTACAGTTGGAACGGACGTCGGCGGAGCGACGTCCCTACCTTCGTATTTCGGATTTTCGATTTTGGATTCCCGATTCATTCCACGTGCCGCAGACGCAGTGCGGACGGTAAAATATCGCACATGGTTTTTGGCGAATCGGTGGCGAGGGGTAATTTGAAACAATCCGCGGGGTTGGTTGAGCACAAATCGGGCGGGGGATTGTTTCAAAATATTTTTTGACGAAACGAAGTTTCGGGCCGGTTTCACAGGAGGCCGCGGAGGGAACGGAGGGTGAGTAAGATTCGGATTACGATTACGAAGGCGCGCCAATGACATTTTTTTTGTCACGGGGTCAACGTAAGGGATGAATTCTAGGGGAAAGTGATTTGGCCGGTTATGGCCGCTCGTGACCGGTCAGGAGCGGCCAGGACCGGCCAAAATAAGTGTTGCGTGTTTGCCAAGCGCTGGCGGGCTGCAGCTTTTCCGACACGAGCGCGCGATTCACTCTCGCCCTGGCGGTGTTCCGTTCCGGTTCCAGCGACGCGATTTTCCGCTCCATATCCTCCCCATCCACCGCGCCCTCTGCATCGAGTACGAACGCGCCGTCGCGTTCTACATACAATGTCTGGTGCTCTGTCGGAATTTCGTCCTTCGACTTGTATTTGAACTTCAGTGCCATAAGTGCGTTTTCCCCTTTGGCACTTATAGCGCATGTTTTTCGCAGAATTCGTTGAAGCGGTGCCCGCGAATTTTCTTTCCACCTCCTGCCGAATCGAACCGAACGCTGTCTCTGTGTTCCCGAACGAATTTTTTTCAGAAATTTATTGACGGTTCTTCACGAGGGCTGCCTAACAAAGAATATGCCAAAGCGCATCACAGCGGGCGAACTCTCCAAACAAATCAATTGTGTCGAACGCGAATTGTTCAACGCGAAAGTCCATTACGATATTTTCAAAGGACTTATGGACGACTGGCCAAAGCATCTTCCGGCGATCCACCAGTCTCCTCTTTTTTGGAATACCACAATGGAGGCACATATGGGCGCTGCTCTGATTCGCCTTTGCCGAGCCTACGACAAAGACGAAAGTTCAATCCACCTTTCGCGACTTCTACGGGCAGTTGAAGCACACGCAGATTTTTTCTCAGAAGCGTCGTTTCGTGAACGGCACAAAGCCAATCCCCATGTGGACAGCCTCGCAAAGCATCCTCGCACCCTTGGTCTGGCACAACTACAGCGTGATAGGGAATTTTGTGACCCCGAACAGAACCCGATTGTGGAAAATCTCCAAAAGTGGAGAAATTTCATCCTGGCGCACTCGAACTATAGAGAGGCCGTGCGGCCACTCGGTGACTTTCATACGCGCTATCCACTTCCATTTAGCGATATCGAAACACTCGTTATGGAAGGTTTGGCCATTGTCAACCGGTACTCAGGCTTGCTGGACGCAATGACATACAGCACCCAGGTGGCATCGAATCACGGCAAAGATTATCAATTCGTTCTTGCCGCTATCGACATACTCCAGTGCTAATCCGCCGATCCGATGCTTTCCGCTCGCCTCACACACGCTCAGATGGCTATTATCCAATTGTTAAAGACGTACCCTCATGAGTATCAAATCTATCCTTGTTCTCGTTGCCGCCATCGCTCTTGGTCCTGCCGGTTACGCGCAGTATTTCAGTATTGTCTTGCCGTATCAGACAAACAGCACGAGCACGAACATCGTGGTTCCGGCGGGGCGGGTCATAGAAATCGTCAACTTCAATGCCTACGGGCAGGCTCCGCCGAGTCTCAGCGTGGACGGCGTTCCCATTGGAGCCGGGTTCAAAATGGCGGGCCCGGCTACGCTGACCCTGAGGCTGGGGGCCCCGATGTCTTCCGCAGCTGCCTGCACCTATCGTCTCTTCGATAATACTTCCGGTATTGGCGAGGGGCTTCCATCCACCGCTGTCGTTATTCCCGCGGATGCCACGGGACCAGTGCAAATCATTTTGGAATCGAGCAACGACCTGGTGACATGGACGCCGGCCTCGCCGGGTTCATATGGCGCCTCAACATCCAAGCGTTTCTTTCGCCTTCGAGCCGTTCACCAATAACCGCGAGACCTCGGAGTGCGCGCCAAATGAATATGGCTACATCGATTGACGGATCATCACAGAAGCGTTCCCTTCGCTCCAGAATGTCAGCAAGTGTGCTCACGGGGGCTGCAGCCTTTTCATTGGGTGCCACAATCTTGAGCAGAGCCACAGGTCCGTGGACGGACTCGGATGCCGCCCTCAGACGTATCTTCATCGGCCTCGTGTTTGCTGTCTTAGGGTTCCTCATTGGCCTCCTGCTTTCTCAGAGAATTGCAAATCGTTTTTTCGCGCTTAGCCTGGTCCTTGCTCTGGCATCAACTGCCGGAAGTTTATTTGGACGATACCTAGGGGGCAAAGCTGTCCCCAAAAAAATCCAGAGGGACGTTGCTCAAATCTCGACGGGTGCCGGGCAACCTTCTCCAGAAAGTTCCACGAGTGCAGTCGTTCCAGCCGTTCGCCAGCAATTTGTTTCGCTAAAGCTCGAGGGTAAGAAGACGCCAATCGCTCTTTTTGTCCCGACTGAATTTAAATCTCCTTCGACGCGATCGGAGGTTGCACTTCGCGATCGGCAGTTGACCGCATTAAACTCAAACCCAGGAAGGAGCGCTCGGTACTGTGATTGGATGGTGGCTGACTGGGGTACGCCTGAGAAAATGCCCTGGCTCATGGTAGCCTCGATGGGCGGTTTGATCAAACACCAAGGCAAACTTCCGGAAAGTGAGTGGAAGCGATTCAAGGCAGAGCTGTTGTCGCTTCAGGGCCAAAATTTAGAGAAGAGCATCTCGGCAATAGAGAAGCGGCTTCGTGCTGGTGCGAGGGTTGATTACGAACTCACCAAGAGGCAAATAACAGACCTCTTTGTCAGCGATTCGAGCAGTGTCACGTGTGTTGTTGATTTTGTGGCGGAGACTGAATTCGGCCCAATCGATGCTTGGGGTGCGATGAAGCTGCTTTACACCGACCACTCGATTGTCACTGTCTACGTTTATGTTTCCAAAGAGCATCCTAATGCTCTCGGTGTTTTGCAGGGCCTTGCGCAACGCGTTTCTACGCCGTGAGATGGCGACAGCATACTCCCATCAGTTCATGAGCCATGTCCAGCGGCGATAAAACGCAACTGAAGGTGCTCATAGCTATTGTGCTTCTCGCCATTATAGCGACGGTCATGCTAAAGAGTTGCGCGAAAGCCAGGTCGCTGGCAGCTGTCCCTTCTCCCTCGGGGAGAAGGTCAGGATGAGGGACAAACCAGTTCTCCGCGTCTCCGCGTCTTTGCGTTAAATTTCCCCACCCGCTCACTTTCCCACTTTCTCACCTGCATGCGGTAGGGGCTGCGCTGCGGACGTATTTACAATGGCAACACCGCACGAACCCGGCTATTATGCGCCAAATATGAGGCCGAATATCTGTTAGGCACGTTCCGTGTAGCGTCATTCCGAGCGCTATGAAGAACCCACTCCTTGTTTCGCTAGACGGCGATCCTGCGCCAGGGATCATTATCACCCGTTTTCCGTACGAGGAACCTCGTTATTTGAACCTCCGTATTGCAGCGTCAAACGGCCGGCTTGGCGCGGAGCTAGAGTATTACTGTAACGCTGAGGACCTGAAGCAACTTGGTAAGCAGTTCTCGCGCTTCACAGGTGCTCGGGCCGAACAGATTACCTACGAGCTTGGCTCCGAGAAGCCGGAGGACCGTTTCGCGTTTTTTCTGAGTCTTCGCGCCAGGCCGCTTGATTCATGTGGCCACTGCGCCGTGCTCTTTCGTTGCAACAACAACCAGGAACCGCCACAAAGGGAAGTCAGCGAATTCGCCATCAGTGCCGATGTCGCCGATTTGAACAGACTGGGGCAGCTTTTCACTGGATTCAGCGCCTTGAAACATCGTCGGCTTGAGTGGCGCGTAACGGACGGCAGCTTAACTGAGGATCTCTGATCACTCCTTCGTTTCCTTCGTTACCTTCTGTAAAAAATCCGGTTTCCCCGCCCGAATCAATTCCCCTTCCTGTTGATCCGACCTCCCCGGCGGCAATATCTCCCCCTGCCTCAAATTATGCAGCAACGCATCCCGGCTGATCGCCCCGGCCTGCCAGGCCGACACCAGCGCTGACAGCTCTTGCCCGTTCAGATGTGCCGTCTCGAAATCCTTGTTCAACTTCACGCACACCATCTCCTCGCCCACGTAAGGGATGAATTCCAGGGGAAAGTGATTTGGCCGCTTCTGGCCGCTCCTGACCGGTCAGGAGCGGCCAGGACCGGCCAAAATAAGTGTTGCGTATTTCGAATTCGCTGCCGTCGCTACCTTACTCCGCCAGCTTTGACCGCGTCTTCACCCGCAATCACATCGCGAGCACGTGACCATGCACTTATGTTTGCGTCGTATTCCGGATGCGTCGAGTTGACGGGCATGTCCCATATCTACCACGGGTTTTTTTTCGTTTGGGATATCAGGGCGGCTGACAGCCAAATTGCCCGAACCTGCTACCCTCCTCGCCGCACGCCTCCGCTCATTTCTGGGTTCGATTCAAATTGACAACTTCAGCACCGCAACCAGTGTGACCGTGCCGGCATTCCCGTTCGATACGCGATCACTGTTTCTGCATATTGAGAGGCTGGGCAAATCTTTCGCCGAGCTTGCCAGCGCTGTCCGTGCGCACCTGGCGACCGTTGGTGTCCACCTGCGGGACCTCGCAAGTGAGCCAATAGTCGTGGAGGGTTTTCAACTGGGCGCGGAGACCGTCGGGGGAGGCGGGCTTTACGTGATAGGAACTGCAACCCAGCATGTAGGCTTTCTTGATGTCATCCAGGTCGTTAGACGAGGTCAACACCACGGTCGGAATGACAGCCCACTCTGGATTGTTCCTGAGATGCTCCAGCACGGCAAAGCCGTCCGCCTGCGGCATTTTTAAATCAGTCGTGATGAAGGTGGGATAAGTGTAGGTTTTGCGGTCCGAATATTTGCCTTCGCCTTTCATATAAGCGATCGCCTCAAGGCCGCCGTTAATCGTGTGAATGGGGCCGGTGACGCCAATGGCCCGGAACGCTCTTTCGATCAGGAACAAATCGTTGGGGTCGTCGTCAACAACCATGAGAGTGGCGTGGTAGTTTTTCATTTGAATGATCGATGATCTCCAGTGGCAGGAATTTAGCACAAAAAGACTGGTGCACCAAGAGCCACCACTATCGGACCGTCTCACCTGCGTCCAAAATGTTTAAGCCGGGAACGCGCTAAGGTCTGGCACCTTGCTATGCTGCAGCCAATGGGTTCCCACGGCGCCCAGGATATCTACCAACCCGGAGGCACCGACCGGCTTGGTAAGGTATGAGTTCACCCCCATGCGAACGCGCCTACGAGGCAGCTGGCATCGAGCAGCCGCTGCATGTGGTTCGCGATGGCGACGAAGCCATCGCGTATCTTAAAGGCGAGGGAAAGTTCCGCGACCGGCGTCACTATCCATTTCCCAGGCTCCTGCTCCTCGATCTCAATATGCCGCGGCGAGACGGCTTTGAAGTCATCCAGTGGGTGCGCGAATCTGAGCACAACTCCCTTCGCATTATTGTACTCACGACTTCAGGAGAGCTGCGCGACGTGAAAAAAGCTTACGAGCTGGGCGCAAATAGCTTCATAACCAAGTCGCACGACACGCAGGAATTCCTCGGCCAGCTTCGCGACCTCAAACGCCATTGGCTCTAGTCTTCCCGACCGTCTTTACTCATATTCCTGCCAATTTCCGCGTCGTGACGGTGCGCGGCTTGGTGGCCACCAGATACCGCAGCGCATCCGCCGAATCGTCGCCGCCGATTCCATCCTCGTCGGCATCCACCTTCAACGCGTCCTCAGGCCGATTCGGATCGTGTTGCAGTGTTGCAACATTCCATGAGCCGACCCTCACGCCGTCCCCAAACCCCGGCGCCAAAGGGCAAGCCCTCTGGACTCCCATTCCTTCCGGCGCAGACCTCCCACCCATCCCCAATGCTCGACCCCTTCCATCCTCAAGGGGCCTGCGCTTAATTATTCTGCCAGTCCTCCCGCATATCCATGATCACCAGTTTCCGCGGCGCGTCGATGCTCCCCGTCCGCCGCGTGATCGCGGTAAACGCGGCGAATTGCATGAGTTGTTTGCCTACGCCGCCCCAAGAGCCCAGCACGAGGGTTTCGACAGTCAGGGTTCAACCTTCCGCGTCCTTGGCAAAATCAAAATACCAAGGACGGTCAGCGCCACGAATGCAAGCGGGCCATAGTAAGGCGAACCGAACCTCCACATTTGGGAGGCGTTAATTCCCTCAGAAACGCCAATCAATATAAGCAGAGCCCAGGAGGCCCACCTGTCGCCGCGCTTGAGCGGACCATTGATAATCAGAAGACTCGTAAGGCCGATCGCGAGCAAGCAACCTCCCAGCGCCCGCAGAAAACCCAACAACAGCGATGATACCTGAGGAGACATATCTGCCCTCGGGATTCCTAAATAGCTAAGCAAGTTTGCCGGGACGGCCGGCATCAACATGTCGAAGCACCCTCCGAGAAGCACTAGCGCAGCTGCACAGTTCAGCATGATCAAACCGATCTTGCGCCTCACAGCACCTGCTTCGCACCTGGCGTGCCCAGAGTAAAGGACCGATTAGCTGACTGGAGACTTATTATGCGCCAAAGGTGCGTCACACCTCACTCAACTTCCTCTGCGCCACCGTTCGCGCTTTCGTCGCGATCAAATACCGCATCGCGTCCGCCGCGTCATCACCGCCGACGCCATCCTCATCAGCGTCCACCTTCAACACGTCCTCCGGTCGATTCGGATCGTGTTGCAATGTCGTAAAGCAGCCGTCTATTGGCTCACGCGTCGGCGCTGCGCCTATGAGGATGTCCCGACCCTGGCCCTTGAAGGATGTTCGGACATTGCGCCCTCCAGCCTCTTTACCACGACCAGCAGTTCGTCGAATCCGCACGGCTTCACTATGTATCGCTCAGCTCCAAGCTCCCGCGCCCGTGCCATGTCAACAGGGTCTGGTGACGTTGAGAACACGATTGTCTTCATTGCTTCGGGCAGGTGTGTCCCGATCCAGGCCAGCACCTCAAAGCCGTTTACTCGCGGCATCTTCAGGTCCAGAAGCAACATGTCCGGCGCGGGCAATGTACATTTGGGATTCGCAAACTGCTCCAGGTGCCGAATCGCTTGCTCGCCGTCCCCGAGCACCGCTGTGATGGTCCACGGGACGTTCGATTGCTCCATGGCACGACGCAACAGCTCAACGGCGTCGTCTGAGTCATCTACGATCAGGACACGCCGCCGTACCGCGGTCCTTGTGGTTTCCATTTGAATACTCGCCTACCAGTCTCCGCCCCCCCAACTTTGTAAAGACATTAAAGGCCGGTGGATGGAGACCCCACTGGTGCCGCGGCATTCATCAGTCACGCTAACCACGGGTTTGCTCAGAGGCCGCTCTCAGGGGATGCAGCGCAGGGATACTATTTTGCTCGTGGAAGACAGCGACGACGACGTTTTTCTATTTCGTCGCGCCGTCGAACGCAGCGGATGCGACGCCGACGTGCGTCACTGCAGCTCGGCCACTGCGGCCATGCAGCACCTGGATTCTCTCCGCAGGGAAAAACATCCGCTGCCACGCCTCGTTTTTGTTGACTTACTACTCCCCAACATGCGCGGGACACACCTCGTGACCTGGATGAAGGAGCGCGATGATTACCGCGCCATCCCCGTTATTGTCATAACGGGATCAGCCCCTCCCAAAACCGCGGCCGACCTGGCGGCATTAGGTGCCAACGCGTCCATGCTCAAGCCTGCCAAACCTAGCGAGCTCGAAGAGGCTGTTCATGCTACCTGCATCTTCTGGCTAAAGTACTGTTTGCATGCCTAACGCCTTTACAGCCCATGCAGCTTTCTCTGCGCCACTGAGCGCGGTTTGCTCGCGACCAAATACCTCAGCGCGTCCGCCGCATCATCGCCGCCAACCCCATCCTCGTCGGCGTCGACCTTGAGTACGTCCTCAGGTCGGGACTGAGTGTGTTGCCGATTCACTTCCTTCATCGGAAAGGATCCAGAGACGCTGCCGCCATCTTCCACCAATGACATAAACGCCGAACGACCCGGAGCGGCAACAGGCCGCGATGGAAAAGAATCGCGACGATTTCCGCGCCCATCGCCAGTCATAGCTTTAAGCTATCACTCGGATACCAACGAAGTATTGGGCGGGAGGGGGTGAAGACCTCATATTGGTGGATAGCCGGACGAATCGACAAAGCGGAACCTGTGGAGGCCAAGCAACATGAAGCGCGTCGTCCGGGGAATTTTGAAAGAAAAGATCACACCGATGAAAAAGAAAAGGGGCGTCAGGACCAGCGGGAAGTCCATCGACGCCGGCCATAGGATTCGCGCGCCAGAAACGGAAGCAGTCAGCGACGGAGGCGGGAGAAACGAGCGAAGGATGCGAAATACCAGGGCGGCCCGGAAAGCACGCCGACATGATCACGCCCGGCGTCTGGCCGTAGCGCGCGGACTTATCGACACGGTCGCATCGAAAGAAAAAGACATTCCGGCAGTCACGCGAACCGAACAGGAACTCGAGCACGCGTGGAATTACGCGCACGCCATCATCGAGGCCGTCCCGCCATTGTTGGTTCTCGATGCCGACCTGCGCGTGAAGACCGCGAACGACTCCTTTTACAAGCACTTTCAAGTGGCTCAGCCCCAGACGCAGAATTGTTTGGTATATAAGCTGGGCAATGGCCAGTGGAACATTCCCAGGCTGCGCACCTTCCTGGAGGAGGTGCTGCCCCGGCACAGTTTTTTCAAAGACTTCGAGGTCACGCACGAGTTTGAAAATATCGGGCGCCGCACGATGCTCTTGAGCGGCCGCCAGGTGGACAACCTGCAGAGAATTCTGCTGATGATCGATGACATCACCGAGCGGGTGGAGTCACGCGGTGCCATGCGGGCCTCGGAAATTCGTTACCGCCGGCTCTTTGAAGCAGCGCGTGACGGTATCCTCATTCTCGATCCGGAAACGCGGAAAATCACGGACGCGAATCCGTTCATGACGGAATTACTGGGCTACTCGCACCAAGAATTGCTGGGCAAGGAACTCTGGGAGATCGGCCTGCTGGGGGACGAAAAGGCGAGCCAGGCGGCCTACCGTGAGTTGCAGGAGAAACGTTTTATTCGCTACGAAGATTTGCCGCTCCGGAGCAAAACGGGCCGGCAGCATGAAGTGGAGTTCGTGAGCAACCTTTACGATGAAGATGGAAAATATGTCATTCAATGCAACATCCGCGACATCACCAAACGCAAGAAGGTGGAGCAAGAACTTTCGGAAAAGGCGCGGCTGCTCGACCTGACCAATGACGCGATCATCGTGCGCGGGCTGGATGACAGAATCAGTTTGTGGAACAAAGGGGCGGAGAAGCTTTACGGGTGGACGTGCGAGGAAGTGATCGGGAAGCACCTTCACTCGCTGCTGCAGACGGAATTTCCCCAACCCATGGAGGCGATCGTCGCGCAACTTTACGGTGAAGGCCAGTTCAGCGGCGAAGTCGTGCA
>Ga0075418_10002573_pt1 | contig 20816 bp, 17 predicted proteins | sample SoiMetdeltSBSDD2_FD_81776 | JGI IMG/M metagenome (GOLD analysis project Ga0075418, IMG submission 81776) | Bulk soil microbial communities from a Populus tree surrounding site in Tennessee, USA - Soil MetaG P. deltoides SBSDD2 | ecosystem: Environmental > Terrestrial > Soil > Tree plantation...
GCGGTGTTCTTCGGTGCGCGGGTGCTGATTCTCGACGAGCCGACGGCCGCGCTCGGCGTCAAGCAGTCCGGCGTGGTGCTGAAGTACATCACCGCCGCGAAGGAAGCCGGCTTCGGTGTGGTGTTCATCACGCACAACCCGCACCACGCGCACATGGTCGGTGACCACTTCGTGCTGCTCAACCGCGGTCGTCAGAAGCTGGACTGCACGTATGACGACATCACCCTGGAACACCTGACCCAGGAGATGGCAGGCGGCGACGAGCTGGAGGCGTTGTCGCACGAATTGCGCGGCGGGAAGGGTTAGCGCGGGGTAGCCAACCGCTGTGGCCACTCAGAACTGCAGGTGTCCCCAAACCCAGCCTTGGCCAACCACCTGACACCAGTCGTCTTTATTGCAGGCTCCTTGAAGCTGAACCTGCTGGCCTTGCCGCAGCATGCCGATTACGTTTCCGTTTCCGCCGGGGGCGTCGTAAACATCCACGTCACCGGTGACTGCTGCCTTTGCCGGGGCAGGAGCGGGCGCCGGGGCGGAAGCCGGAGCCGGAGCCGGAGCAGGCGCTGGAGCGGGAGCAGGCGGCGGCGTCATACACCCGAACGGAACGGTGGAGTCCCAGGTCGCCCTGGACTCGGGATTCGCCTCGTCGACGGTGTCACCGTGCGCGAAGTCGGACTCGTCTATCTGGCCCCTGTAGTGGCCTCTGGGACCGTTGTTCCAGCGGATGGTGAAGTCGACGAAGATGCCGCGAACGTAGCCACTGACGGTCCCGTGCATCGTGCCAGCGCCTGTGCCTGTGGCGTCAGCAGGTCCGGAGGCGGCCTGCGAGTTCGAGAAGAAGGTCACCCTGGCGCCGTTGGACTGTTGGAGTGCGAAATCCCCAGTGAACTTGTAGTCGTTGCAGGCAGGGGCAAGGGGAAATGTCGGGCGCGCCTGCGCGGGCGCAGGGATTACGAGTAATCCGATTGTGCTTAACACTGTTGCAGCGGTGAGGAATTGAGACTTGCCGACGATGGTTGATTGAGACATCGGAATTTTCCGTTCGGGTGGTTAATGGAGTCAGTTACCCCATCGAGCGCACGATATTCACCGCAGGACCCCAGGGCGAAAAGGGGTGTTTCGATCGATTTCGGTACGGTGGATTAAGCGTGAACTTGATAAGGGATGGCCGTAATAAACCTCCCTAGCCTGGGATTTCAGGACCCACATGACGGATTGTAGGCCGAGTTGAAATAGTCTGTGAGTCTTCTGCAGAATTTCTCTAATTCGATTGTTGGCGGACCAAAACAATAGAAAATCGTTGCGTCCGCAGAAAATAGATCGTTGTCATTGCAATTAGATCAGCAAAATGTGAACCTTTATTGTCACTGATCGCAAAGTCGAATCCGCCTTTGTGGCCGGCGGGGGCCGCCGGGCGCCCGGCCTGCGGGTCTGCTCCGTCACAAACGTTATGCGACCGTTCACCTGGGCGGAAGCGTGCCAGCGAGGCCCGTATGCGATTGACACGGCACAATGGGCGACGTGGACACAGAACCCGAAGCGAAGGCTCACACGCCGGTCTGGCGTGACCCGCTGTCAGCGGGGTTCCGTGCGCACCGCCACTTGCTGCTGCTGCGGCTGCGGTGGCACGAACGCCGCGCGCTCGACGAAAGCGACATCCGACCTCCGCAGAGCGACGCACGCCCGCCGCGACGGCGACCGCTACAGCGAAATCACGGTTAGTCCGGCTTCGCCGGACGTCCCGACGTACACCGCGTTGCGGGCTGGGTTGACGACGACCACTCTCGGTTGGTCGGTTGGTTCCCCAAAGGTCACGGTGCTGACGACGGACCTGGAGGCGACGTCGACGATCGACGCGATTGCCTGCTCATTGACCACGACCAGACGATCGCCCGCGGGGCTGATCGCGATGAATTGCGGGTTGGCGCCCTGCGATTCGTCGATGCCTGACTGCGGCAGCTGTATGTCGTCGACAACCTTGTTGAGTCGCGTGTCGACCACCGAAACCCAGCCGACCTCGGTCGCCTCGTCTGATGACAGGCGCACGCCTTGGTTGGCCACGTATAGACATCGGCCATCGGGGCTCAGGGCTGCGGCGCTCGGGATACTACGTAGTTGGCGATCCGCCGACGCCTCAATAGTGATGCGCGACACCACCTTTAACGTCGACGTGTCGACCACTTCCAAGCGGCCGTCGAGGTCGTCGATGTCGAGGTACAACTGACCGCTACTACCGGCCAGGATCGGTTGGCGAATGAATGCGGGCGCGTCGTTAATGCCGAACGAACCGAGTTCTCGGCCGGTGTCGGCCTCGAGGATCACGACTCCTGCGGCGACATTGGTGTTGCCGAGGCGATCGTCGGCGCAGACATAGATGTGCTCACCGGCCGAAAACATCGCTACCGAATCACCGCCGGACACGGTTCCGGCTAGTACACGTGTCTCGGGGTCCACGATGAGCACCGCGTGATCCGTCATCAGCGCGTACAGTCGTGATCCTTTGGGGCTCAGTGCAATTGCCGTCGGTGTTCCATAGCAGACGGCTAACGATCTGTCGAGGCGAAGCGTATCGACGATCCGGTTTCGGGTTGGGCTGCCCTCCTGAATGTCGACGACGCGGATAGCGGCGGCACCGCGGTCGGCGACGTAGAGCCGCGACGCATCGGGACTGGCCGCAAGGCTTGTCGGGATGACCTCGGAAAGGTCGTCGATGGTCTTGATCACCACGTCGGCCGCGGTATCGACAACCTTGACCGTCCACTTTTCCGTGCCGTTGATGCGATCCGAGCGCAATGCCGCAACATAGGCGTATCGCCCGTCCGGCGATAGCGCGATATCGTCCACCGGGCCGATCCCGGCGACCGTCCGCACCGGTGCGACTGGCGCCGGGGGTCGATCGTCAGGGCGCCCGGGAACCGCGGGTCGACGTCCCACCGCGACAAGCAGGGCCGAGATGACGCCGGCCCAGCCTGCCGACGCAGGCATCTGGTCCGACGCGGACATCCCCTCAGCGGCCACAGGCAGTGCCGACACCGCGATCACAACCCCCAACGCGAGCGCCACCGCGCTCGCCCGCTCGATGTGCCTTCCCAGGCCCAACCGTTCATCTCCTGTCCTCCCCCCGGAGGTTCGCGGAGTTTGCTCCGCCTCCGCAGGGTAGGAAGCCGTGGCCCCCAAAAACACGCGTAGTGCACTACCTGTTTTTAGGTGCTGCAGGGTCGACGCACGGCACCGATGCCGACCACAGTTTGCTCGTATGCAATGAGAAAACGGCACGGTCGTCATAGGATTCGCGAATGGCCATTGAATGGCGCACAGTCCCGCGCGGGCAGTCGCTGGGCCTTTTGGAGTCGACGCTGAAAAGCAAGAACCGCTTGGGCGCGGTGCTTGCCGGCTCGGCGGGCGTCGGCAAAACCGTGCTCGCTCGGCATGCCGCCGACAGATTTGCTCAGCGGCACGGCGGCTCGGCCGTCCAGTGGCTGGCGGGCACCGCGTCGGCCCGTCAGATCCCGTTCGGCGCGTTCAGTCACCTCGTCGACGTCGCTGGCGTCGGCGACTCCCCGACGTTGTTGCGGTCGGCCCGCGCATCCCTGCTGCAGCATGGCGGGCAAGGACTGCTTCTAGCCATCGATGACGCGCATCACCTGGACAATCTCTCCGCGACACTGGTGCACCAGCTCGCGTTGACCGGGTCGGCGAGATTCATCATCACTGTGCGGGCCGGCGAGCAGGCCCCGGATGCGATCGTCTCGCTGTGGAAGGATCGGCTGCTCGACCGGCTCGACATCGAGCCTTTCGACGCCGCGCAGACTAAGAGTTTGCTGGAAGCCGTCCTTGGCGGGCCGATGGAGACCTCGAGCGCCGATGCCGTATTTACCGCGAGCCAAGGAAATCCACTGTATTTGCGTCATCTAGCGGAAAATGCGATTGACTCGGGCGCATTACGCCAAGTCGATGGCATATGGCAATTGCGCGGGCATATCGGGCTGTCGGCCGAACTTTCCGCGTTGATCGGTCGGCATCTCGAGGGCCTGCCGGACACGGTGACATCGGTCCTCGAATACCTGGCCGTGGAGGAGCCGCTCGGCTTGCGGGATCTGGCCGAGCTGGCGGGCCGTGAGGCGCTTGAGGAAGCCGAGGACCTTCGCGCGATCGAGGTCGTCAAGCGCGGCGACGACCTCGTCGTGCACTCCGCACATCCGCTCTACGCCGAGCAGGTACGTGCCTCGCTCGGCCAGATCGCGACCAGGAGGTTGCGCACCCAGCTGGTCGCGCAACTGTCGTCGAAACCGATCGAGCATGTCAGCGCCAGGTTGAGGCTCGCGGCGCTGGCTATCGAGAGCGATACCCCGCCGCCAGTCGACGATGTCGTCGCCTCGTCGTGGGAGGCGATGCGGCTGGGCGATCTGATGCTCGGGGAGCGTCTGGCCCAGAGCGCCCTTGACCGCTCGGGCGGCTTGACCGCCAGACTCCCGTTGGCGCATGCACTGTCTTGGCTGGGCCGCGGGCCCGACGCCGACCAAGTGCTGGCCCCGGTCGACCCGGACAGCCTTTCGGAGTGGGATCTCACCGCGTGGACACTGCCAAAGGCGGCCAACCAATTTTGGATGCTTGATCAGCCGGAGGCCGCCGTCGATTTCCTGTACGCGATGCGAGATCGGGTATCGGAGCCTGCGGCAGTCGCGACGATCGATGCATTGGTGGCCACCTTCGCGATGAACTCAGGCGATCCACGGCGCGCCGTGGAGATTGCCGCCGACGTTCTGGATTCGCCTGCTTCCCAAGACCTTGCGATCGCATGGGCCGCAGCTACCGCGACGTTGTCGAGCGCGCGCCTCGGCAGATTCGACGATGTCGGCCCGCTGGCCGAACGCGGCCTGGCGGCGACACATCCCGGGCTGCTGCGGTTCACCATCGGTCTCGGCGAAATCACCACGCTTTCGATGACCAAGAGCGTGATGCACGCGCAACGGCTGGCACGCCACTTCATGGAGTTTTCCGAACTGCAGCAACCGGGCCGAGCCATTGGCGAAATCCTGCTCGCCAGAACCTTGATCGCGACGGGGGAGTTCGACCTGGCGACGTCGCTGCTGCGTCAATCCGCTGCGGCGCTGTCGGAGACCGGTTATTCCTGGGGCCCACTCGCACTGATGTACCTGGCGCAGGCACTTGGTCAACAGGGCGATGCGATGGGTTCAGCAGAGATATTGGCGCGCGCCGAATCTCGGCACAGCATGAGGTCGGAGTTGTATGCACCCGAGCTGGCCCTCGGACGTGCTTGGACGCTGGCCGCCGCCCGCAACATGATCGGCGCCATCAGCGCTGCCCGCGACGCGGCCCGGATCGCCGAACGGTCGGGGCAACTGGCAATCGCGCTGCAGGCCTTGCACGACGCGGTCCGGCTGGGCGATGCCACCGCAGCCGACGCCATTGCACGCGTCTCCAGCAGCCTGGACTGCGTCGCCGGCAGAGCCGCACTGGCGCACGGCCGTGCGCTGGCCGCAGGCAACGGCAAGGCGCTGACCGCCGTCGCCGCGGAACTCGCCGATCTCGGCATGAAGTGCGCCGCCGCCGATGCCGCCGCCCAGGCGGCCAAGGTGTTCGCCGCCCGCCATGAGCGCAAGGGTGAAGTGGCGGCCATGGCACAAGCCGCCGAGCTCGCGGGTGGCGCGTCGACACCCGCACTCGATCAGGTGCTCAACCCGCTGCCGCTGACCGGACGGGAGCTCGAGATCGCGATCATGGTGTCCGAGGGGATGACCAACAAGGCCATCGCCGAGCGGCTGTCCGTCTCGGTGCGTACGGTCGAGGGACACATCTACCGCGCATGCACGAAACTCGACGTCGCCGACCGCACCCTGCTGGCCGAAGTCGTCGCCTCTGCAAAAGCGAGTAGCAGACTACGCAAGACGTCCCCGCGATCGCCGAGCACGCTGTAGCCCGGTAACCCGCGACGCGGAGGAGTTCAGATGGCTATCGCAGCACCCCCGTCGACCAATGGGCAGACCCCGTCGGCCAGCGACCCGTGCGAGCCGATTGCCCCAGATCGCTTCGAAACCATCGAGTTCGCGGCGCGAGACGGCTTCACCCTGAACTTCAAGCACCTGCCGCCGGCATCGGGGAAGACAACCAAGCCGCTGTTGATGGTCGCCGGGACAGGCACCCGCGCCAACCTCTGGAACCCGCCGACCGACAACCTGCTAAAGCAGTTGACCGCGAGCGGGTTTGACCTGTGGATGCTCAACTGGCGCTCCAGCATCGACCTGCCCGCGAACAACTACACGCTCGACGATGCGGCGGTGCTCGACATGCCGCGAGCGGTCCAAGAGGTGCGCGAGCGGACCGGTGAAGACACGATCAAGGCGCTGATTCACTGCCAGGGTTCGTGTGCGTTCATGATGGCTATCACCGCCGGACTGCTGCCCGACGTGTCGATGGTGATCTCGAACTCCTCGGCGCTGCACCCGGTCATGCCGTGGCAGGCGCGGATGAAACTGCCGCTCGCCGTTGCGTTCTTGAACCGCGAGAAGGTCAACGCCATCAACCCTCAGTGGGGTCTGCATGCGCCGCGCCTGCTGCCCAAGATTCTCGACTGGTACGTCAAGGCCACCCATGACGAATGCGATAACGCGGTGTGCAATCACACCAGCTTCATGTACGGGTACGGACACCCCACCCTGTGGCGCCACGAGAATCTCAACGACGCCACCCACGAATGGATCAAGGGTGAATTCGGCCAGGTACCGATGACGTACTACGGGCACATCGCGGACTCATCGGCAGCGGGCGAGATGGTATCGACAGGGAAATACGCCGAGCTGCCGCCGCTGTTCACCGCCGAGGCGCCACTGACGGATGCCCGCTTCGTATTCATGACCGGGGACCGGAACCAGACCTTCCTGCCGATCGGGATGGGACGCACCTTCGAGTACTTCGAGCGGTACGCGCCCGGTAGGCACACCTTCCAGAAGTTCGCCGGCTACGGGCATCTCGACGTGTTCTTGGGGGAGTCCTCGCACCGCGACGTCTTCCCGTTCATCCTCGATGAATTGAGCAAGCCATGGTGATGGAAGCGAATCGCACAGAGGGCGCCGAGCCGCCCGCCATGCCGGCCGTCGAGCAGCTCCGCGCGAAGTTGCGGGTGGCCCGCCCGGGTTTGCGCTTCAGCGAAGTGATGACCGGGATGATCACCATGGGCATCGCCGATCCCGCGCAGGGGTACAAGAATGACGCCGCGATCGCGATGCGGCTATATGCCACCGTCACCATCCCGAACCTGCCTGCGTTCATCAAAGATCCCAACCACAAAGGACTATGGCGTGCCGCTGGGTCGATCCCCGTGCTGGGCGGCGACGTTATCGACATGGGTTACAGCGATTTCGGGCTCTTCCGCCGCGCGATCCGGACCGGGAAGGGCGTGCGCGAGATGGTGTACGACACCACAATCGCCGTGGGCGGTGAGCGATACACGATGCATGGCCGCAAGTACGTCGAACCGTCACCACCGTGGCGGCTGTGGCCGGCGACCACAACGCTTTATGTGCAACTCTTGCCGCCCAGCGGCGGCGAACCTGTTGCGGCGGGAATTCTTCGGTTGACGTTGTGGGCGTTTCTCCGGCAGCTCTTCTCAATGCAGGTCACCGGCGACTTCTCTGTGTTCGACAGGTGGCTGCACAGGTTGTCGTTCTACCGGTTCTTCGTGTCGTCGTTGATCAACACCTACATCAAGGGTCGACGGTGGTGAGCAGCGAGGAGCGCGCCGACGTCGTCATCGTCGGCAGCGGGTTCGGGGGTGCGGTCGCAGCGTGCCGCCTGGCCGCCGATGACCGACGGGTGGTGGTGCTCGAACGCGGGCGCGACTGGTCGGAGACGAAGACGCCCCAGCGGGCCCGCGATTACCTCTACTCCAGCAGGATGCCGCACTGGCTCAACGGCTGGCTGGATATTCGGTTTCTCGATCAGATGGTGGTGGCCACCGGTGCCGGAGTGGGTGGCGGCTCGCTCATCTACGCCAATGTGTGCGTGGACGCACCACCCGTCGTGTTCCGTACCGGCTGGCCATCGCAGATCACCGCGGAGGAGATGCAGCCTTACTACGGCAAAGTGACGAAAGTTCTCAAGCCGCAAGAGATTCCGGCAAGTCAGCTCAACCCGCGGATGGCCATGCTGAGCCGTGCGGCGGGGGCGCTGGACATCGGCGCGCGGTATCGCCCCCTTCCGCTGGCTGTGGCGTTCGACGAAACCGTGGCTGACACACGCAAAGAGCCCTGGCGCGATCCCGGCGTGTATGCGCCGGGCACGTGCGTGCACTGCGGGAACTGCGTGATCGGCTGCGAACACGGTGCCAAGCACACGCTCGACCAGAACTACCTCAGCGAGGCGAAGAAGCACGCCGCGGAGATTTGGCCGCTGTCGATGGTTACCCACATCGAGGAGGGACCGGATGGCGCATGGCGCGTGCATTACCTCGACGTCGGGGCGGGCGTGGGACGTCGCAAGCGCCAGATCGTCGGAAAGCTGGTCATTCTCGCGGCGGGGTCCATCGGATCCACCGAGATTCTGTTGCGCTCGCGCGACGGATTCCGGACGCTGAAGAACCTGCCTCGCGCGCTCGGAAGGGGCTGGAGTCCCAACGGCGATTTCCTCACCCTGGCTCGTTACCGCAACGGGCGATTGCTGGAGCCCACCAAGGGGCCGACCATCGGCGGGGTGATCGACTTCCTTGACGGCGTCGATCTTCCCGACGACAACATGGTCGGATACGACGGCCGCATCTACATCGAAGACGGCGGTCTGCCGAACATCGGTGCTCATCTGCTGAAGTCCTGGAAGGACGCTCGCGGGCTGAAGGGAATGCTATACCGGAAAGCCAGTTCCCTCACCGACTTCAGCGACATGGTGCCATGGTTCGGCCAGTCGATCGACGCCGCCGACGGCGAGTTCTCGTTGCAGAACCCGCTCAAGTTCTGGCGTGCCAGAACGCGGCTGGACTGGAATCCGCAACGTTCAGCCAGCGCGTTGGACGCCTTCAAGGACGTCCATGTAGCGATGACGCGTGCGACGGGCGGCAAGCCGATTCCGTTGGTCACATGGAGTCGCTTGCGCACGCTGGTCACACCCCATCCGCTCGGCGGCTGCAACATGGCGGCCGCGGCGGGGGCTGGGGTCACCAACCACATGGGCGAGGTGTTCGGTTACGACAACCTGTTCGTGATGGACGGATCCGTAATCCCAAGGGCGATCGGGCGAAATCCGTCCAAGACAATCGCGGCGGTCGCCGAACGCAGTTGCGAGAAGCTGCTCGAGGAGCTGCCCCGCCGGCTCAATGGCGCGATGACCGAAACCTAGCGCGGAGTCAGACCTGCCGCGCGGTAGGCCGCGTCGACGTAAGCCATGTTCTCCACCGCGTCGGCGGTGTCGAGAGGTAGCGGCGCGCCGTGCTGAACATGGGCGGCGAATGCCTCGAGCTGATAGGTGTACGACGGGCGCATGCCCAGCCGCTCGACCGTGGTGCCGTGCGATGTGTTGATCGTCAGTCGGTCGTCGTCGTGCGGCTTGATGAAGTTGTGCACCAACACATCTCCGCGGGTACCGACCAGTCGGAGCGTGAACGAGTAGTCATCGGCCACCATCGAGTTCGCGCTCAGCCCTGTCGCCCCGCCAGGGAAAGCGAGGTCGACGTCGCACCAAGCGTCGACGCCCGGGCTGCGCTCTTCGGCGTGGGCGTGGACGATCGACGGATGTCCCAGCTGCCGCATGACGTGCAGGCCGTAGCAGCCCAGATCCATCAGCGCGCCGCCGGCCAACCCGAGCGACCACCGCGGGTCGTTATCCTCCGGCGCAGGCATGGCCATCCGCACCTCGACATGGACGAGTTCACCGAGTGTGCCGTCGCTGACCAGTTCCAGTGCGCGGCGCGTAACCGGATGAAACACGTAGTGGAAGCACTCCATCACGGTGACCCCGGCGGCGTCGGCCGCTGCGGCGACCTGCTGAGCTTCGGCCCGGTTGCGGGCGAACGGTTTCTCGGTGAGCACCGGCTTACCTGCCGCGACCGCCGCGAGATTCCACGGCGCGTGCAGCGCATTGGCCAGCGGGTTGTATATGACGTCGACGTCGGGATCACCGACCACGTCGTCGTAGGTCGCCAAAACGCGTTCCACGCCGTGCTTTTCGGCGAACGATTGCGCCCGCTGCGGGTCGCGCGCCGCGACCGCGACCAGCCGGTGTCCCAGCTCGTGCGCCGGCCCGACGATGGCCAGTTCGGCGATCCGCGACGCGCCGAGCACCCCGATCCGCAAACTCATGCCGGGACGGACCCGCACACGTCGTTCATGTACGCGACGCTGGCGCGCACGTCGCGCACTGGGCCCTCATCGGTTGGCTCGTCCTCGAGAATGGTGTCCTGCTCCATGACGAACCAGCCGTCAAAGCCGTTGCCGCGCAACGCCGTGACGATGCCTGCAATGTCGACATCGCCTCCGCCGAGCGGCGTATACATGCCCTCGCGTACCGCCTCGGTGTAGGTCAGCTCACCGGCTTGCACGCCGGCAGCGAGGGCGGCATCGACGTCCTTGAGATGGGCGTGGGCGATACGGCCCGGCACCTCGCGGGCCAGTTGCAGCGGATCCGTTCCGCCGATCAACAGGTGGCCGGTGTCCAGGCACAGCTTGATCTGCGAGCCGGCCAGGACGCGGTCGACGTCGTTGCGGGTCTCCACCATCGTGCCGACGTGCGGGTGCAGCACCGCGAGCACGCCCCTCTTCGCTGCTGCGGCTGCCAGCCGATCGAGATTGTCGAGCAGGGTAGCCCATTGATCGTCGTCGAGCGTCGGGCGTGAGTCATATCCGCCGGCGCCTGTCGCCGCGGCCAGCACGAGAACGTTGGCGCCGCATGCGACGAGAGCGTCGACCGGGCCTGCGATGTCGGGCAGCGGATCGTGCCGAGCATCGTGCAGCAGAACCGGCGCGAAGGTGCCCACACAGCTCAGCCCATAGGAATCCAGCAGAGCGGTCAGCTCGTCGGGATCGGACGGCAGGAAGCCCTCGGGTCCGAGTTCGGTTGCGGTCAGGCCGACGTCACGCATCTCGGCGAGTACGCGTGGTGGGCTGAGCTGATAGCCCCACCCGGGCACCTCGCATACACCCCAGGAGATCGGCGCGCCAGCGATTTTCATGATGACCTCACATCCTCGATTCGTACCGGGACACCCCGTCGCAATGACTCTGTCGCCGCTTCCGCCAGCCACGCCACCTCCACCGCATCAGCGACGGTGCATGCGGGTGCGGCGGTTCCGTTGACCACGTCGACAAATGCGCTCAGTTCCGCGCGGAACGCGTCGGTGAAGCGGTCCATGAAGAAGTGATGCGCCGGACCTGCAGGAAAATCGTTGTCCGGGTCCACATTCCGCACCGGCGCGCCTTGGTCCCAGCCTGCGACGACCGTGTCGTGGAAGCCGTGCACCTCCAGTCGGCAGTCGTAACCGTGGCCGTTGTAGCGCGCCGCCGACACCACCCCGAGGGTGCCGTGATCAAACGTCACCACGACCGCGGCGGTGTCGACGTCGCCGTATTCAGTGAAACGGGGGTCGCCCTGCACGCTGCCGGTCGCATAGACCTCGACGGCCTGTTGTCCGGTGATCCAGCGCAGCACATCGAAATCGTGGACAGCGCAGTCGCGGAAGATGCCGCCGGAACTTGCGATGTACTCTATCGGCGGGGGAGCGGGATCCATGGTGGTACTGCGGACGGTGTGCAGCAGGCCCAGCGAGCCGTCGTCGACCGCCCGCTTGGCGGCGGCGAACGCGGCGTCGAACCGTCTCTGATAACCGACCTGTACCGGCACGCCGGAGCGGGCGATCACCTCGGCGACGTGTGCGCTCTCCGCGGCGGTCGCGGCGATGGGCTTCTCGCAGAACGTTGGCAACCCGCGATGGACGGCGGCCAGGGTCAACTCGGCGTGCGCGGGCGTGGCGGCCGACACCACCACACCGTCGACGCCCGAAGCCAGCAGCTCCTCCACCGAATCCGCTGGTTTTGCACCGTGTTTGGCCGCGACTGCGGCAACTAGGTCAGGCCGCTCGTCGGCGACGACCAACCCGTCGACACCGTCGAGATTGGACAGCGTCTCGGTGTGGAAGGCGCCGATGCGGCCCAACCCGATTACGCCGAGGGTGGTCATGGCTTTCTCCGATCGTCTTGGTCGCTCAGTGCGACGCCGAGTTCTTCTGCGGTGAGGTCGTCGGCCAACGCGGCCAGCACGGTGTCGACCTGACTGTGCGGGGCCAGGCCGCCGATCGGCTGGTCACTGTCGAGGTTGGTGGGAAACGCGTAACCTTCGGCGGTCGCCACCACCGCGTTGACCAGTTCGCGCTGCGGGCGCCCCGCCGCCTTCATCCTGCGCAGCGCCGGATAGACCGCCCGCACCATCGCGGTGCGGTCCAGCGCCTCCATCGCGCGACCGAACGGCGACGAGATCTGCAAGAGATTGGCGATTCGGCGGATATCGGCCGAAACATTCGATCCTGCACCGTGATACAGCGCCGGGTTGAAGAACACCGCGTCGCCCTTGGCCAGCGGTACCTGCACGTGATGCTCGGCGAAGAAGTCGACGAACTCCGGCCGGTTGAACGCGATGTAGCCGCCCTCGAATCGCTGCGAGAACGGCAGCAGCATGGTAGGGCCGCTCTCGACGGGCATATCGCAGTGCGCCACCGCGCCCTGCAACGTCAACACCGGCGACGTGCGGTGCAGATGCGCGGGATAAGAGGCCAGATCCTCGTCAGCCACAAAGCCGAGGTGATAGTCGCGATGCGGAACCTGTTGCTTCCCACCGGGATTGACGACATTGACCTGTGAGGTGACCTGGTACCGCGGGCCCAGCCACGCTTGGCAGACGACGGCGAGCGCGTCGTTCGCGTAATAGTCGGCGAACACCTGCGGGTCGTGCAGGGCGAGCTTCTGCGCGGCGTTCCAGATGCGGTCATTGGCGCCCGGCTTGCCGAAGTGGTCGCCGGCCGCCGCACCAGCGGCGCGCTGTGCATCGATGATCGCGAAGAACGCCTCGCTGGCGCGGTCCACCACGTCGACATCGAACGCACCCTCGAAGGCCACCACGCCCGGCCCGTCGGCCAGTGCCCGAATGAGTTCGGACTGCAGCGCCCTGCGGTCGGCGCGAGTGACAGTCGCCGTCGAGTACACCAGCACGTTGCTTCGCACATCGGTCGCCAGCGGATAGTCGGCCGGATCGGTGCTGCGCAGTACCTGCGCGCGGAAGTCGTCGAGGTGTAGGTCGTCCTCGTCGATCCACGGCTTGGGTGTGGCGTGAACGGCTGCGGTCATGCCAGTTAGTCTTCCTGTGACAGCGACCGCATTCAACGCCAGAAACCCATCAAAAACCCCTCAGAATGGAACCCGGTGCCGCATCGCTACAAGGTCCGCGAGATCGCTCAGCAGTCCGGGCTGAGCGAGGCCACTGTCGACCGCGTGCTCAATGAGCGGCCGAGGGTGCGGGAGAACACCAGGGCAGAGGTCGTGCAGGCGATCGCCGACCTGGACAAGCAGCGCGCCCAGCTGCGCCTGGTCGGCCGCCGCTACCTCATCGATGTGGTCATGCAGACGCCGCAGCGGTTTTCCGACGCCTTCCGCGCCGCGGTGGAGGCCGAATTGCCCGCGTTCGCGCCTGCGATGGTGCGGGCGCGCTTTCATCTGTGGGAATCGGGCTCGACGGAACAGATGGTCGACGCGCTCGCCCGTCTGCGCGGCAGCCACGGCGTGGTGCTCAAGGCGCAAGACGAACCCGAAGTGGCCGAGGCCGTCGACCGCCTCGTCGACGGCGGTGTGCCCGTGGTGACCTACGCGACCGACGTACCGGCCAGTTGGCGCTGCGCGGCTCCGGCCGGGCGCTGGTGGAAGTCAGCGATAGCGATGGCATCGACGCGACCAACGAGCGACTCGTGCTCGAGGCGCTCGAGCGGCACCCCAACATCGAGGCTGTCTACTCCGTGGGCGGCGGTAATGCCGCCACGGTCGCGGCGTTCGAACGGCTCGGCCGGCCGTGCCGCGTCTTTATCGCCCATGATCTCGACGCCGACAACCGGCGGTTGCTGCGGGAGGGCCGCATTTCCGTCGTGCTGCACAACGACCTGCGCGCCGACGCGCGGCTCGCAATGCGGCTCATCCTGCAGGAGCGCGGTGCTTTGCCGGTCGAGCCGTCGCGACCCGTCCCGATCCAGGTGATCACGCCGTACAACGTGCCGAGCTAGTGCTAGCGGGTGGCTACCGATCGGTAACCATTTTTAAGAGAATGACATTCTCCGAGAAGTGACGGAAAACACAATTGTGTCTCAGGCCGTCCGTCGGCACATGGGTTGAACAGTGCGTTCGATCCGAAGTCACCCATGCGTCGCCTGCGCGTCGGGTAAAGGGCCGCCTAAGAGAAGTGCAATAATCGGTACTGGCAGTGACATCAAAACTCATGCGGATGTCCACCGACGGCGCGTCGGCCTGACCGCGACTCGGAGGACATTCGCCGGACGATCTCCGAAAAGCATGAAAGGCAGGCGAGTGGGGGCGAACGGGAACGGCGCCAGTCCAGGGACGCGGCAGAAGCTCGAAAAGGTCGTCATTCGTTTTGCCGGTGACTCCGGCGACGGCATGCAGCTCACCGGTGACCGCTTCACCTCCGAAGCCGCACTGTTCGGCAATGACCTTGCGACGCAACCGAATTACCCCGCAGAGATCCGCGCGCCGCAGGGCACCCTACCCGGCGTCTCCTCGTTCCAGATCCAGATTGCGGACTACGACATCCTGACCGCGGGCGACCGCCCCGACGTGCTCGTCGCGATGAACCCCGCCGCGCTCAAGGCCAACGTCTCCGATTTGCCGCGTGGCGGCCTGATCATCGCCAACTCCGACGAATTCACCAAGCGCAACCTCGCGAAGGTCGGCTACGACGCCAATCCGCTTGAGACCGACGAGCTTTCTGACTACGTCGTGCAGCCCGTCGCGATGACCACGCTGACGCTGGGCGCGGTCGAGTCGATCGGTGCCTCCAAGAAGGACGGCCAGCGCGCCAAGAACATGTTCGCGCTGGGGCTGCTGTCGTGGATGTACGGCCGCGAGCTGGAGCACAGCGAGGCGTTCATCCGTGAGAAGTTCGCCCGCAAGCCCGATATCGCCGAGGCCAATGTGCTGGCGCTCAAGGCCGGCTGGAACTACGGCGAGACCACCGAGGCGTTCGCCAGCACCTACGAGGTATCGCCTGCCAAGCTGAAATCCGGTGAGTACCGCCAGATTTCGGGCAACACGGCGCTCGCGTACGGCCTGATCACCGCGGGCCAACTCGCCGACGTCCAGGTGGTGCTCGGCAGCTATCCGATCACCCCGGCGTCGGACATCCTCCACGAGCTGTCCAAGCACAAGAACTTCAACGTGCTCACGTTCCAGGCCGAGGACGAAATCGCCGGCATCGGCGCTGCCATCGGCGCCTCATACGGCGGTGCGCTGGGCGTCACCACCACTTCTGGCCCCGGCATTTCGCTGAAATCCGAGGCGATCGGGCTGGCCGTGATGACCGAGCTTCCGCTGATCGTCGTCGACGTGCAGCGCGGTGGACCGTCGACCGGCCTGCCGACCAAGACCGAGCAGGCCGACTTGCTGCAGGCGATGTTCGGCCGCAACGGTGAGTCGCCGGTCGCGATCGTTGCGCCCCGCACGCCGTCCGACTGTTTCGACGCCACCATCGAGGCCGCCCGCATCGCGATCACCTACCACACGCCGGTGATGATCCTGTCCGACGGCGCGATCGCGAACGGCTCGGAGCCGTGGGCGATTCCCGACGTCAGCACCTACGCTCCGATCGAGCACACGTTCGCGAAGTCGGGTGAGCCGTTCCAGCCGTACGCACGCGACCCGGAAACGCTGGCTCGCCAGTTCGCGATTCCGGGCACGCCCGGCTTGGAGCACCGCATCGGGGGGCTCGAGGCGGCCAACGGCTCGGGCAACATCTCCTATGAGCCGAAGAACCACGACCTGATGGTGCGGCTGCGCCAGGCCAAGATCGACGGCATCAAGGTGCCGGATCTCGAGGTCGACGACCCCACCGGCGATGCCGAACTGCTGATGATCGGTTGGGGCAGCAGCTACGGCCCGATCGGCGAGGCATGCCGGCGCGCTCGGCGCAAGGGCATCAAGGTCGCCCATGCGCAGCTGCGCAACCTGAACCCGTTCCCGGCCAACTTGGGCGACGTGCTGCGCCGCTACCCCAAGGTCGTGCTGCCGGAGATGAACCTCGGCCAGCTCGCGCTGCTGCTGCGCGGCAAGTTCCTGGTCGACGTTCAGTCGGTGACCAAGGCGGAAGGCATGGCGTTTTTGGCCGACGAGGTCGAGGGCATCATCGATGCCGCGCTGGATGGGACGTTGGGCGACAAGGAAATTGACAAGGCCAAGTTCGCGCGGTTGGCGGCGGCCACCGTGGAGACTGGTGTGGGAGCTAACGCATGACAGACCTGATCGGATCGGACCTGGGCGTCACCCCGCTCTCGAAGATCAGCGGGGTGCCTACCACCGACGAGCCGCAGAAGGCCAAGGACTTCACCAGCGACCAGGAGGTCCGGTGGTGCCCCGGGTGCGGTGACTACGTCATCCTCAACACCATCCGCAACTTCCTGCCGGAGCTTGGGCTGCGCCGCGAGAACATCGCGTTCGTCAGTGGCATCGGCTGCTCGAGCCGCTTTCCGTATTACCTGGAGACCTACGGGTTCCACTCCATCCACGGCCGCGCGCCGACAATCGCCACGGGCCTGGCCCTTGCGCGGCCCGACCTGTCGGTGTGGGTCGTCACGGGTGACGGCGACGCGTTGTCGATCGGCGGCAACCATCTGATCCACGCGTTGCGCCGCAACGTGAACCTCACGATCTTGCTCTTCAACAACCGGATCTACGGGCTGACCAAGGGCCAGTACTCGCCGACCTCTGAGGTGGGCAAGATCACCAAGTCGACGCCGATGGGCTCGCTGGACTACCCGTTCAACCCGGTGTCGCTGGCGCTTGGCGCCGAGGCGACGTTCGTTGGCCGCGCGCTGGACTCGGACCGAAAGGGACTTTCCGAGGTTCTCCGCGGCGCCGCTGCGCACCGTGGTGCCGCGCTGGTCGAGATCATGCAGGACTGCCCGATCTTCAACGACGGCTCCTTCGACGCGCTGCGCAAGGAGGGCGCGGAGGAGCGGCTGATAAACATCAGCCACGGCGAGCCGATCACGTTCGGCGCCGACGGCGAGTACTGCGTCGTGAAGTCCGGCTATGGGCTGGAGGTCGCCAAGACCGCCGATGTGTCGGCCGACGAGATCGTCGTCCACAACGCCACCGTGGAAGACCCGGCGTACGCCTTCGCGCTGTCGCGACTGTCCGAGCAGAACCTCGAGCACATGGTCATGGGCATCTTCCGTCAGGTCAACAAGCCGACGTACGACGACTCGGCGCGCAGCCAGGTCGTTTCTGCGCGCGACGCCAAGGCACACGACACGGCCGCACTACAGTCGCTGCTCCGCGGCAAGGACACCTGGACCGTCGACTAACCTCACTGACGTGACGCCCCCTGTGCCGCTCGCTGCAGTCATCCTGGCCGGCGGGGCATCCCGCCGAATGGGCCGCGACAAGGCGAATCTTCAATACGAAGGCACCACGCTCCTCGAGCGCACGGTCTCGGTCGTGAGCCCGCGATGTTCACCGATTTTCGTGATCGCCGCACCGGGACAGCCGCTGCCCGCTGTCGAGGCCGAAGTGCTGCGCGACGAGGTTCGTGGCGTCGGGCCGCTGCTGGCGACGGGGCGAGGGCTGCGGGCGGCCGCCGACGCCGGACTCGAGCTGGCATTCGTCTGTGCGGTGGACATGCCGCTACTTGATGCCGAGTTGATCGCCGTACTCGCGGGCCCAGCGGTGCGGTTGGGTGCCGATGTGGTGCTGCCGTGGGATGGTCGCGATCACTACCTGGCGGGCGTGTACCGAACATCGCTGGCCGACCGGGTCGACGCGTTGGTTGCGGCGGGGGAGCGCAGCATGCGCGCGCTGGTGGACAGGGTTGACACGCAGCGGATCGTCATGGCCGAGCAGCCGTCGCTCGCCAACGTCAACACGGCCGCCGATCTCAACGCCACGCTGCCGCCGCGAATTGCCTAGCAAATTTGCTGATTTCGACTTTAGAATTTGACACATTTACGCACGTAATTCCGCGACGGCAATTCTTGCGTTTATTCTTCTGATATATGCGCGTTCGTAGGCGTTGGCATTCGGCGTCGAGCGCGCCATCAGGTCGCCCAGCGGCTATGAAATCAGTTGCATATCACCAGTTTTGGCGAAGCCCGAACAATACAGCTGGCAATTCCGGCACAGTATAGGGCTGCCGAAGGCGCCCAATACCCCCGCTCCTGCGGAGGTTTTAACAGCCGCCGGGCATCTCGATCGCCACGATGCGGGCTGGTGAGCAGGCCGTCCGCTATCGTCTGTCTGTGCGATTCTACGCGCACCAGCGCAAACTGGATCGAAACATCTTGCAGATCAATAGTATTCGTGCGAGCCAGCCACGCATTTTGGCAATCAACGGTTCAGCGACGGTCGTTGCCGGCTTCCGGCTGTGTCGGTGAAATAGCAACGGGGACAGCGGATTTAAGGTCCCGACGCGACAGGCTAGACGATGCGACGAGCAGCGAACTGTTGTCAGAGAACGCCCATTTCGCGACCCTCGCCGGTGGTTTTCCCAGTCGCACGGCCGATTTCGACACCTGAACCGTCGTCGTAGGCGTGTCCCAGCTCACAAAATGATCGTGATTTGAATCACGGCGACACGCCGGAACTGCAGATTCCCCGCTGCCGTCAAACCGGCGGCTGACCTGCACAGGAGATTCTTAGGTTGGTCCGTGATCTTCCCGTGATCTAACCGCGACACACCCTCCACCTGATATGACTTTGCGTCTCCGGGTTTGTACGGTCCCAACAGCTTCAAACGGAGCAAATAATTTCAAAACCAAGAACCTGCGTGTGAGTGGGGCCGTTGGAAGGCAAGTTCGCCTTCGTCGGCCGTCGGGCCTCACGCCCGGCGAGGCAAGTCTCGCCTCTCGCTGCCGCACCTGACCGAGACGGTGCGGCCCAACTCCCACGCCTGTGTACAGGCAGCCACGCCCGCGTCTCCGCGCGGGTGTTGATGGCGCGCGCTTGGCGAAAGGATCGAAGTGAAGAACATCCGCAAGACGTTTGGTCTGGCCACCATCGCCGGTGCGCTTGCTCTGGCACCGATGGCGCTGGCGACCGGCACCGCGAATGCGGAAAGCGGCGTCAACTGGGATGCCGTCGCGGCGTGCGAGTCCGGCGGTAACTGGTCGATCGCTACAGGTAACGGTTACTACGGCGGCCTGCAGTTCACCATGGGCACCTGGCGGGCCAACGGCGGCAGCGGTTCGCCGCAGCACGCCAGCCGTGAAGAGCAGATTCGGGTCGCCGAGAACGTGGTTCGTTCGCAGGGCATCGGCGCGTGGCCGGTCTGCGGCAGGCGCGGCTAGTCAACTAACGACTGCAAAGAGGCGGTGCTGGGCGTTTGCCTGGCGCCGCCTCTTCTTTCTCAGAGGCCCCTTACACCAGATAAGTAACGAATAAAACTTTTGACACTTGGGTAACACGTGATGTTGATCACCCGAAACACCTGATATCCGCATCGGGGAACGCACAAGCTCCTCACTTGCGGGCCTTGTTTCAAACGGTCGGGGAAGGACCGCAGTGATGAACATTCGTAAGGCAGTCACCAAGGGCCTGTTGGCCACCGCCATTTCCGGAGCACTCGCCGTCGTGCCGATGGCCCTTTCAACGGGCACCGCCAACGCCGACAGCGTCAACTGGGACGCGATCGCGCAGTGTGAGTCGGGCGGCAACTGGTCCACCAACACCGGCAATGGCACGTACGGCGGCCTGCAGTTCAAGCAGGCGACGTGGAACGCCAACGGCGGCGTGGGCAACCCGGCGATGGCGCCGCGTGCCGAGCAGATCCGCGTTGCCGAGAACGTCCTGCGCACGCAGGGCCTCAAGGCATGGCCCAAGTGCGGCGCTCAGGCCGCCAGCCCGGCGGTGTGGGCCAACCCCACCATGCCGACAGCGCCCACGATGACCACCGGATGCGCCGCGATGCCCACCAGCGGTCTGCTCGGCTTCATCAACCCGCGCCAGATTTGCACGGCCCTGCTCAACCCGCTGGGCGGTTTTGGGGCCTGAAGCTGAACTCGTTGCCCTGCGGGTCGACAAGCACGCCGGGATCGGTCCGAGTCGTCCATTGCCATCGATTGGGGGCCACGCGGTCGTCGGCCACCCGGACGAACTTCCAAATGAGTCCCTCCCAGCCCGCTGAGCCATAGAGCCAGCGTGGCGTCCCGTCGGGTCCGTTGTGGACCTGGGCGCCGACCCGCTCGGCCCACCAGGCCGCAAGCTCCTCGGGCAGGTCGCTGTCGGTGCAGACGGCGAAGGCTCGGGCCGGTGGCCCGTCGTCAAGGCCCGGAACGAGAAACGCGCAGAACTCGTTGCCCTCGACGTCCGCAAGCGTGAGGCGCTCCGGAAGAAAGTCCGCCAACACCGTCGCGCCCAGCTCCAAGAGCGGCTCGACGGCGCGCACGTAGACGTCCAGATGCACCCGGTTCTTCACCGTCTTGGCTCGCCGCTGCGGGCGGAAGGACAAGAGCGCGCGCTGTGCCGGCTCACCGAGCGCGGCGGCCCAGAACCACTCGACAACCCGTGGCTCAGCCGCGTCGACCAACAACGGGCCCAGCGTGACGGTCACACCGA